>JAABUU010007298.1_pt1 | contig 11432 bp, 12 predicted proteins | sample 5559301 | NCBI WGS metagenome assembly JAABUU01 (sample SAMN10711884, study PRJNA513360) | rock metagenome | isolation source: Antarctica rocks | place: Antarctica: Victoria Land, Richard Nunatak white
CCCTTGTGTCACCTTGTCAGCTGCTGCTGCAGCTGACATGCCTGGCAAAGTGTGGGACTCTGATAGTGACGTCATACTAGCCAGGTCAGAAGCTGGTACTCCAACTGAAGCCAGGCCTGTGCCAGACATGTCAGCAGCATCCAGCTGTCTGTGCAGCTGTGCGTCAGCAGCGCTCAGATCCCAATCTAGAGAAGTGGATAGGGATGACAGCAGTGCATCAGTGCGATTGTGCAGCTCAGCTGTGTCTAGAAGCTTCCAATCCACAGGAGCCAATGGCAAGTTTAAGGCCTCGACAGCAGGTACTGCGCCAGAGTGGCCTGTCACTGCGCACTCTGGCGGTATTACAGCATCTGCTGCGTCTGCTGTAAGGGATCTAGTGGCTGATGCTGTGCTGTGTCTGAGCAGGCATGCATCTGAAGCACCTGAGGACCAGGAGGACATGCTGTGTCTGTGCTTCTGTGCGTCTGCTGCCAGCCAGTCAGAATCCATGGAAGCTGACAGTGAGGGTGCTGGTACAGCTGCTGGTGCAGCTGCAGCATCCCATGACAAAGAAGGAGAGCAAGGGAGCAATGGGAGGCTTGACTGTGGCTGCTGAGGCTCAGCATGCAAAGCGTGAGGTAGGCTGCTCAGTGAAGCAGAAGCCAGGCTAGGCTTGGCTGCTGAAGCTGACAGGGAAGCTGATGCTGAGCTGAGACATGATGCAGGCTGCTGCACAGCAGCCATGCTGGGGTTGGAAGTTTGAATCTGATCAAGTTTGGATCCTGGTCTGACGGTCTTGCTGGCGGGAACAGCTTGGGGTCTTGCTGGCTTGCTGCTAGTGCAACACAACCCTTTGCTGACTGTGGCAGAAACCTTTGTGGTCAGCACAGGTCTGCCTGTTCTGTCAAGGGATGCATCAGCACCAGCTGCATGACAGTTGATTTTGGGAGAGGTGAATGCAGCTGTCAAGGGCTTCTTGGCGGGGAAAAGTGCAATGCCATCTGGCTTGCTTGCCGCAGTTCTGACACCATTGGCAGCTGCCTGTGCTGTTTTGGCGGGAAGAACCGGCTGCCACTGCAGAAGCTCCTCTTCTGATGGCTCAGCATAAGACTGCCCATGTGACACTGATTTGTCCTGAAGCACTGTCATGCTGTGCATGCTGAGGCTCTCCGGTGTCAAGTCAGAACCTCCAGGAGGAGCATGCCGCAGCAGCACAGCTGTGTGACTGGCAGCAGGCGCTGTGCTTGGCTGTGCTGTCTTCCTGCTTGGGAGGTCATACTGAACAGCATCTCGTGGTGCCTGCACAGTCATTCTTTTCTCTTAGACTTGCGTGAGCTTAATGTTTTCCCTTTTTGACGCATGTTTTCTGAATATGACATCTTTTTTGGCTACACCTGCTGAGCTGTTTTGCTTGTGTTCTGCGCTGTTTGTGTGTGATCTCGTGGCGCATCTTTGTCAGTCTAGTACAAGCACTTCTGCATGCAACATCTATTATGTTTTTCACTGCGCCACTTGTTTCAGGACATGCCAGAAGGGCTTACCCGACAGGGAGCATGAATGACTTCCCGTGCAGTAATTGCACTTCACCAGGCTTTAATTCTGGGAAATGATGAACCCATCACGGCAGTAAAGACAAGATGCAGTGAGTTGTTTGGTAAACAGGGGCGGCACGAAACTTGTTCAGCTGCGGTGAGGTGCTTACCAAACAGGTGTGGCAACATACACAAAACCCATACTTGTGACAGCAGTGTGGCAGTACCTGATAAACTGGCTGGGGTCCCCTCTGCTGTGCAGCCATGCTTTGGTGACTACGAGCTTCCGCAATGGCTTCCTGCAACTCCTGAGCAAGTGCGTCTTCAGCTGAAGTATCCTGCAGTGCATCAGCAACTGACATGTGACGCAATAAAATGGAGAGCGGCCATTCTGGACCTTTCTATTGTCTGGAACAGGATCAAATCACTTGTTTCAAACTGTTCAGGATTGTTAGTCATTGTCTGTTGAGTCCCCTGATAACTTTCAATGATTGGAACATGTAAATTGATTGATCAGGACTTGGCGCAGGTCCTGGCAAGAGCACTAGCAAAGGTGCTGAGCTCATGTGTTGTCAGCTGATGTGCCTTTGAGCACAACTGCATCATTGCTGTGCGCAGTGCAACATGTGTGAAATGCAGTAAAGCAAGAGCAAAGGTGCTGAGCAAATGCTTCTTGAGTTGAAATCCCCTGGATCACACTTGCATCATTGCTGTGCACTGCAGTCAGAAACTGTGCAAGAAATGCAGTTAACGAGTCAAAAACATCTTTGCTTCAACAAAACGCTGTGAATATGTGAGTGTCATATCATCAGGCCTGAATCTACTGGCATGCATACTGAGTCAGATACAACCCTGCTTTGCATCTCTGTTTGTTTTCACTCTCGGCAGCCAGAGGACACCACAGCACACAGCAGGGTGCGTTCAAAACGTGTGATGCTCATACTTTACACTGCTGATGCATCAGCTGCATCTGCAGATGCTGAAGAGCAAAAGGCAATCATTGTGGAGCCAGCAAGAGAGAGCGCTGAAGACTGACCTCTTGCAAGCAAGGCTGTGAGTCTGCCAGTTGGTATCGTGACTGGGCCGCTTTGCCTTTGACTCCTCCAGCCACAAGGGGAGGCTGCCTTTCAGTAGGCACAGGGACCTGCCTTCTGTGTTCCAGCTCAGTGTCCCTTTGTGCCTCTGGCTTGCCCTTGCCTAGACAGAGCAGCCATAGCATGCTCAGGTTGTACAATGAGTGCATCATGTACAACAATACTGATGATCACGACAACAATAACAGTAATAATGATCGATCTATATAACAGACACCACAGATAAATTTCAAGTAGAACAGTAATGTGGTGTGCTTGGAGTGCTGTCTGGCTTCCCAAGTCTGCCCTACAGGGGGCTTTGGCAGCTGAGTACATGACTCAGATCTTTGTGATCTGTAGACTGGATCTGTCTCACAGGCTGAGCAAGCACTAAGCAACAGCATCACAACAGGAAACAATCAGAGGAGATGGCACAACAAGCTGAATGTCTGAGACCCAATGCAGGGATCTTTGTAGTGAGGAGCAAATACATTTGTGAGGCTTCAGAATCTGAAAAAGATGCTGCATGGACAAGAAGTAAATGTGCCCAGTGCAGCTTAGACATGATGAATCAGGCATATACGACGCAGCATGGTCCTCGCATAACTGCGTCATCCAGAATGCAAAGCGTGTGCTTAAAGTCCACTCAGCATCGCTAACTGGCACGCTGCAATCCAATGTGAGACCTGAAATTTAGCAGCAGCAATGGATCATCTAGTGCCGAGATGCCAATGACTGTCAAGCGACCAGACAGAAAAAGGAACCAACGTTTTGCACTTGCTACCTAACTTATACCTGTACAAGAAATGCACAGGGCCCTGATGCAGCGTTTTCTAAAATATGACAAAGGCATGCACTTCACCACTGATGCACCACAGAACTGGCAGATGTGCATACATTGACAAATGTATTACGAGCATGCCAGCAAAAGCTATAACTGCATACAGCACCTGCAGGACAATGCATCACACGCTTTGCAGAAAGTTGCATCCATGTGCATGCCACAACCATGCCGACAAAAGCTGCAACTGCAGACAGCACCTGCAGGACGAGTCAGAGGCTCCTTCTGCAGCCTAGCAGCTGGCATGCAAGCTGTCCAATGCAGTCCTGCATTTGAGCTGCCTGCTTGCGCTTGCTGCTGCTGCTGGTTTCGGAGCTTGGCTTTGAGGTCCTTCGGCTTATGGAGGAATTGGGCCTCGAAATGGCGTTGCAGCTGCTGCTGTGCATGCAGACCATCACACCTATAAACGCAGTCTCACATGTGAGGTCAGTCTTGACGTCAGCTACAGCTAAGATGCATTATGTCATGGCTGTACCGTAGCAGCATTGGTGGTCTGAGCTTGGCTGAGGTCCCGTGATCTACGATCGCTGCAGCATTTGCTATGCATGAGTGGTGTTGCACCTGCTCAGTCTTGAGCTGTTGAGCACTGTTGAGAAAATGTTCAGGAACGCACACTTTGAGACTTTCTGGCATACCATGCAACAATGTGGTCCTGATCATTGTGCAACAGTTGCTCAGCGGGCACATTATCCTCTTGCACCCTCATACTCTATCAAGATCCAGGTCAATTGAACAAATGCTCCTGATTAGCAAGCACAAGCATGATGTGCCAACACTTATGACCATATCCTGAGTGTCACGCACAAATGATGATTAGCATGCTGTGCAGTCACATGGATGATTCCAGTCAAACGGCAAAGCTCACTTCATGCCCAGAGATGGTGGCGGCTTGGCATTCAAAGCCTTGATCTGCTGTGCACGCTGGGCCTGCTGAGCAGCCTCCAGCTGAACCTGAGTCTGCTGCGCTTTGAACTGCAGCCTGTTCTCGTTGGCAGCAGCTTGTCCTCTTGCCTGTGAGGCTGCGTGCTGATCCAAAGCAATACGTCGGCGGTGCTCTGCTGCTTGTGTCATGCTGCAGGGCAGCATCAGCATTGCTGATGGATGCATGACTCATGTCATGTGTATGCAAGCAAGACAACAAAAAATACAGCAGCATGGGAGTCATTGCTGATTGTTGAGCCATGGTTGATCATGTGTGCTTGCCTTGTGTGAACTGTATCAGTGGTGTGTGCAGATGTGTCCTTTTTTGGTGTTGTTCTATACAGGTGCATGAGCATTGGACGCTACCGTATCTGGAGCTCTGCAGCTGTCTCTGCAGCTTCATTGCAGGTATTTTTGTCTTTGTCACGGTTCCTCTCGACCAGTACAGCGCCGCCAAGCTCATGCAACCTTGTACTCTTGTAGTCAATGTTGCGCAAAGCTGCTTCATTCCAGGTTGATACAGCTGGAGCATTGGTGTTGGCCTCTGCCTCTGCTTGGACAGCTCTGTGTTGCTGAGCAAGAGCATGCGCACGAGCACTCTCTGCGGCCATGGTGTCACTCAGGCGCTGTAGCCGGGTGACGTCTGCATTCACTGCAGCAGTCTGGTCTGCATGTCTGAGCTGCAGTGCATGAGCAAAGCGCTTCTTTGCCAGCTGTAGTTGAGCTTCTCGATCTGCTGTACGTTGAGCTGCCAGCAGTGATGCTGTGTGACTGGCAGCTTCTGCTGCCTTCTGACCATGCCCTGTCTTTGCCAGGCTGGTACTGAGCTGCTGCTGAAGCTCGTGCAGAGATCGCCTCGACTCGTTCTGCCATGCTTGACCCAATGATGTTTGTTCAAGAAAAGTAAGTTCTTGACAATTCTCCTTGTACTGCTGCCTTTTGAGCTGTGCGTGCTGCTTCTCTTGCCGACGAACCTGGATGAGTCGCTTGACACGATGCTGCGCTTGAACCTCTGATTGCTTTGCTTGCACCTCAGAGGCGGTGAAGGAGTATGTGTCGGAAGAAACCTGTAGCATTTGCAGGATCAGCTATGCGGAGGAACGTGACAGTTGATCAGAGCTTACTAGACCTTACCATGATGAGAGCCTTAGCGTTAGTTCGGCATGGTCGCACACGTTTTTTGGTCACCGCTGAGCAAGCAGCGCATCATGAACAATGTTACGAGTCACAGTGCCTGTCGGTTCAAATTTCAATGAAACACATAATTCTTCAGGAACAGTTTCCGAACAAGCAGCACTACCGCCACTGTGATAAGCACTATGGTGTGCCATTGCAGCACATCAGCATTATGCAGGTCTACTCTGCTTATCCGGGTGCCTGTCAGAATTAAGCTGTGCAAGCTGCATGGCACAACAATGCATGCGCATGCACAAGTGGCCTGCTTCTGGACGTCACTGCATCCGTGAACACACATGTGAGTCTAATTAGACTTATAACGAGTCAAAACCAGTACTTTTCACCATACTGAAGAGCAACTATAGATATTGACCCATGTAACGCTTGCTCTACTTGTTTCGAGACCCATCATTTGATGTGTCAGCAGGAAGCGTGGCAGCAACACAACTGATGCCAATATTGGCGATGACTGACAGTCCATTGGCAAATGACACGGTGTATCAGCATGGCACTAGCCAACAAACTCATTCCTCACTCTGCTGATCAAATGTATGCAATACAAGGCATAGTACACTCGCATAGTAGCCATCCATCAATCAATGAACTTCTACCATCAAATTGATCAATTAGCAAGGTGCCCTTGAATCATGCAATAGGCGCCATTGAATTATGCAATATGAAACACTTTGAGCTACTTGCACATTTCATGAGTGGTACCAAGTTTCAAAAGCGATTTTGCCTACGCAACTAAAGCTATACTGCTGCCTGCCACCCTAAATTGCTTGCTATCTGTGAGCTGCATCGTCATGTCATTCAGTGCCTGTGTCTGCTCGACTTTGGGAAGACCGCAATCCTGCAACAGCTGCTTCTGCAGTTTCTTGAGCTTCATTTTGCCGCCAGCTGCCAAAATGGCACGCTTGGCTTTCTTTTTCCATCTCAACTTTGCGCCAGATGTAGCTTCAGCAGCCTCACTTACATCTGCAGCGCAACTGACATGGCTGAGTCAGCAGGAAGGGTATGCTTGTTCATGTGGATGTACACCGAGGCACTGCAAGCCAGAAACTTTGCGCAGAGTCAGCAGGCTGGGACTGCAATCCTTGCAAAGTCTTTGCAGAGTCAAACACTCAACTGACAGCTGCAGCACATCCATTGTCCAGGCAGGTGGCATCGCACTGTGGAGTCTGCATTGAAGCGGAGACTCTGATGAGGGCCCCCCTGGGGTGAACAGGGGGTTGTCCATCAGACAGATGCATCAGCATGTGAGGCACCATTTGCAGCTGAACATCAGGATATGCATCCAGCCACACAAAACACGTGCATGTGCAACTGCAAAAGCTGCTAGTTCAGCAACAGAATGAAATCCAGGATACAGTCATGCCAACAGCGTCCACAACATCTCCTCAGCAACTTGTAGCAACACAAGCAATACCTGAATCAGCAACAGCTGCTAGCGGTGCTGCTGCTGGCTCAGCTGCTGTTGCAGCTGCTGCAGCGCCTGTAGTGTCCTCATCACCATCAAAGGCTGTTTTTGTCCCCTCCCATTTTGCCCCCCCGATGGGCTTGCCCTGGCTTGATTTGCCCAGGCCCTTCTTGCCTGCGCTCTTACCAGCCTGAGTGGCCATGTACAGGTTCTCCTGATCTTGCTCGGAGAAGCCGTTGATCTGGACCTGGAAGCATAGGCAGAGTGCTGTCAAGCAGAGAAGACTGCTTGCTGTACCGTAAAGCTGTTGTTATTTCTTGTGCACCCTGGTCAAACATTGCGTCCTCTAGTCAAAGCATCTGGCTGGATGAGTCACAGCCAGTCAGAGTCAAGCAGTATGCTTCATATGTGTACAGAGGATTAAATGGCGTCATATTGCCATCACCTTTCATATGGAGTAGGACTCTCACGTCACACCTGCACCCCAGTCACCACAGCAGAGCTAGTTGGCACTGTCTATGACATGCCAACACACAATGGAGCATGCTGTGCTTATCAGAGGTCACACAGGTCAGACAAAATGACCAGCTTTCCATCGAAATAAAAATTGCAAAACGTAGAAAATGGCAAGGGGCAAGCTATTTGAAAAGGTCAGGAAATAGGTAATAAAAAAGAAATGAGAGACTTTGGCAGACACCTGCACAAGATACTAAGAGTGCACATCAAAGGAATGAGATTATCCTGCAGCACATTGGCATGTGACTGCAAAGATCATGCAGGGTACAGACCTAACCGTACATGTTGAGATAACTGAACGGATAGTTTACTGCAGAAATCACGATCATCAAACATGTAATGCTTGATGTATGTTGATTTTGCAGCCATTGCCTGTTGACTCCTCTGATGAGTCTCAAAGACAGAATTGGTGTTGGTTGATTGCTCGAGTGTATGGAAACAGGGGCGTGCAGCACCTTCTTGCCCTGTTCCCGGCCGTCCGGGCGCACGTCTGAAGCCATGTTGCCCATCCTGCCAGCTCTGATAAACATGCCATGCCACCAGAGGGACCCATCCTGGGGCTCCAGTGCTTCCTCTTCTGCTTCAACTGGCTGTGCACTCTGACCCTCACTGTGGTTCACTGCAACAATGCAAGAGCAGATCTCATCTTGATGCACAAAGTGCAATGCTTGAAAGCATGGCACACATGTGCCTTTGCTTGTGCTTGAGTTTGTGCCTATGGTTCTTCCACACACAAGTCCGGCATGCAGGAACGTCACAGATGCTCATCACATGACTAGTCTGTTGCATGCGACTGTTGTTTTGGTATGCCATCATCTTGGTATAAGCCTGTGGCATGTAGCGCGCTGAGTCCACTTTGGGCGGACAGAATCTTCAATCTTTCCATGATGCACTACTGCACACAGACTCACGTACAGCAGAGGAGTGTAGCTACACTCACGCAGACACATACAACGGCAGGGCAAAGCCACTAATCAAGTTGGGGCTTTCCCTGCTTGACCAGCTTTGTGTAGGAGAGCTTCTACCTGAGGGGCCAGCAGCAGCACCCTGTGGCTCAAATGTGGTGTCCTCGCTTGACTCCTGCAAGATGCAAAACAATGTATTGGCGACGCTACAAATGGCTTGACTGGTAGAACGATAAGGTGGACTTCCTGACTCAAGGTAGAAGGCAAAGCATTGATAGCATGCAGGACAGTGTGTTTGGCTAAGCATACTGTGCAGGTCTAGAGCCGCAACACCAGTCTCTGTTTGAACAAGAAGGGGTATGAGTATAGCTGTGCAGCATAGAAGCAGCAAATGCAACACGGGTGCAAAGCACAGCAGACAAGTTGCAGTGTTCACAGTTAGCAGTTTGCTGCATACCTGCTCCTCTGATGATTGTGCAGCTGCAGTGACTGACACAGGTGCAGCTGTGGGGAAGCTGTCGACCCCTAGTATGGCAGCAAGATCTGACTTGCTGTACGAGCCTGCCTTCTTTGCAGCTGCGGTCTTGTGATACCTGCCTACATGCCTGTTGCGTGCTCGCTGTGCTGGAGCTGGCTCCTGTACAGTAGTGACTTGGACCATAACTTTGGGCGGTACAGTTCCTTGCAGAGACGACTCAGTATATGTCTCAGTGTTTGCAGCTGCAGATGCCTTTGCCTTCTTCCTTTTCTTGTCTTTCTTGCTGATTGGCTTGTCTGTAAGGGGCTCTGTGGCTAGCTGCTGAGCTGCTGCAGAGGCAGGTGCAGCGTCCTGCTCAGGTTGCTTGCGCTTCTTCTTACTGGCTTTGGCTGATACCTTTGCAGGCAAGGACGCTGCTCCGACTGACTTCATCTTGGCTAGCACCAAGTCGTAAGCTGCCATGCCAGCTGTCCAGTCCCTTGCCTTGGCAATGGCCTCTACCTGCAGGAAAATGAAGCCTTTACTAGTACCTACCTTGCCCTATGAGGCACTTGCGCAAGAATGAAGCGTCTGCTGCTACCTTTCTGCCAAAGGATGCAGACACTGCTGGTGGGACTTACCGCTCCAACACCTGTCGAGTCATGTTTTTTTTTGACTTTGACGTGTTCTTTTATACCCTGCTGCCTGGCTCCCTGCAAATATTGATAAAATTCGAGATCGTAAAGTTGCCCTTTGTTGCCTCAGGTCATGCTAAGGGGCACACATACAGCTTACCAGACCGCTTCCTTCCTGCCAGCCCATCGCCGCCAGCAGCTTATATCCTGAGGACTGCTTGTCGACTCCTTGATACTTGATAGGCTGCGTCATGGCAGCAGTAAAAGAGCAAGTTGGAAATACTGACGATCTTCCGAGCAGAAATTGTAAGCCGTGTGCGTAGACGAAGAAAACGACGAGCCAATCTGAACGGTTGCTCTGCAACGCTGCGGTACTCCGCTGTAGTTCTTTGAGCCGTACTGAGGGCTCTGAGCTGGATGGCGCCCTACAGAAAGGGCGCGTTGCAGATGCAGAGGGCCTTTACCAAAGGCATTCATTTGAATCAGATGGCTTGGACAGAGGCCATACAAGCACAGCAGCTAGTCCAGCAGCGGTGCGCAGGATCCATACATGCTCACACTTGACTTCATTGGGACGCCGCGTTCATCGAAACAGCTTGCGCGTCATCATTTTTCACAGATCAGCCTGATCTACAGAGCTCAAGCAGCACCTGGTTATGACATCCGCACAGCGTCACAGTGCTGGACATCAGGTCTCAGTTGATCTGACAAGCATGGAAAAAGCCTCAGCTGTGGTAAGTTCTCGTGTCTGTGCTCTGCAGGGTCCGCCAAAGGGTCCAGCAACAGCCTGTCGAAAAGCAGACTGCTTCTGGCTTGGCGCCATGATAGTCCACTGGTCTTGCAAGCCTCTGTGGCATAGTGTATGAAGCACTCTCCTTGTTGATGTCTTGCAGGACACAATCGAGCTGGTGCTGAGAGCACACCAAGAGCAAGCCTCTGATGAAGCAAATGCCTTGGACACAAAGAAAGATTCTGTCATGTCAGCTGTTGTAAACTGCACATGTTTTTGCGGTGCAAAATCATGTGTTGCTTCACATTTGATAGTGAGCTTCAGCTCTTACAATGGGGCAATGTGAACTTCAACGGTACAGGCAGTTACATAGGCTGTTTCGTGCAATTCATGCAGACACACGCAAGGGCTGCAACACGTGCAGAAGTGCAACCATGTTGTGCATTGCAGCATGCGGGCCATATCAACGTTTTACCTGAAGCATATCAACTGCGAATGGAAACAGATTGCGCACTGCTTCACAGTATGCAAGCCTGTGCTTGATTGCTGCAATGGCATCCACAGTCAAAGCACACACAGAAATCTGCAGCGCAATGCAAAGATTGTCAGCCTGAAGTGATGAAGCTTCACAGGTATGCTAGCAGCGCTGATGGCAGTCAGGGTAAGACACAGTGAACATCCCATAGCAATCGCTGCGCTGGCAAACTTGTCAACCTGCTACCTGTTGACTCAACAGTGGTTTTGCAGCCTGACTAGCTTGTGGTACGAATGCGCCACAGATCAGCTAGATAATGGCTGCAAGCAAACACGACAAATCGGTGTGATATGCTTACAGGATTTACTGACTTCAGGGAGACTGCCACGCTGCAGTTTGGCCTTCAGCGTCTCTTGAAAATAGAAGAGCTGCAAAGCCAGCTTTGATTCACCTGCAGAAACACGCAAAAGCTTTTTACGCATAGGCATCAGTGCAAACCAGACTGCAAACAAGCAGGAATCATGGGAGGACCCAAGTGCTGGATCAGAATGCCAAGCAAGCATTGACACTAGATAGGAACGACAGGAACCTCTGGGAGGCACGAGAAAGGTGTGTTGACACAGACAATGATGGGGCATACCTTGATCCCAGGCCATGCGACCAGCTTGGCAGAAATGCTCAGGAGTAAGTTTACCCTTTGTTGCACACTCAAATGCGCATTCACCGTCTTGGATGCGCAGGTTCTTTAGGGCTTGCTTGCCTTGGGCAATGA
>JAABUU010007300.1_pt1 | contig 11430 bp, 14 predicted proteins | sample 5559301 | NCBI WGS metagenome assembly JAABUU01 (sample SAMN10711884, study PRJNA513360) | rock metagenome | isolation source: Antarctica rocks | place: Antarctica: Victoria Land, Richard Nunatak white
TTGACTTGGCATGCATGTCAAACTCGCCTTCACATTGTTACGCTGCATTGCAAGATACAAAGCAACAGTAGACAGCATTTGCAATGAAAACTTGCGCAAGCTAAGCCATGCTGTATTTTGCGCTGATACCTGATATCATGTTTTGTGGTATCACCTGCTGTCTAATTCTAGCTGCTAACTTGCATAGTTCCTGTTAACGTTGCTGAAAGGCTTAGTCAAGCATGTGCAATCACTAAGAGTGCCACATTGCAAAATTTGCCCCAGGTAGTAGCACGCATGGACAATCTGGTGCACACCCTTTTTAGGGGACCTTGAGATTGCGTCAACTGTTGGCCTGCTTTGATTGTGAAGCCACACTGTATAGTCCTGACCATAGTTGCAAAGGTTGGCGTGAAGATGTTGAGTCTGAACACATCAACACACACGGCATTGTTGGTATGCTGACTGCCACAGCAGGATCTCATACAGGGAGCGAGTCAGGACTGTGCATACCAGACTCTAAAAGCAAGTGATTGATGATGTGAACCAATGAATGAATGTACAGTGACCCTGCGTGATGTGGCAGGACAGTGTGGTAATGGTCAAGGAGCTGTTCAGGGACACGGAGCTCACTGAATTCATCATTGCTACTATCCCCACAGTACTGGGGATCAATGAGTCCCGGCGCTTGCTGCAAGCTTTACGCAAGGAGCAGATACCTTGCAGACGCATCATCATCAACCAGGTAAGCCACACAAGACAGGTCCAACAGACAGTGTAAACGTGCGAAAATCTTGTCATGCAACCATGTGCCACAGCTGCAGTGTCTTGCTTTTGATTTGTGAAAGCGTCAGCTTGTGCCCATCACCGCCCTGTTTCATCATATCTTGTTTCTCCATGTTTGTTTCACGCGAAGTTGCTTAGCCTTCTATCAGGTCAACTTCAACGAACATCATTGTGCTCAGCGTGTGGTTTGCCTCAAGAGGCCATGCCTACATTATTGTGCTGTTGCGACACTTGCGATGCACATGTCACTTCTTGTTGTCATGCGTCTCACAGCATGTGCCTCTCAGGTGATTGGACCTGACCAGGGCGATGCCTATCTGAAGATGAAGCTGAAGGACCAGAACAAGGCCATGCAAATCTTGCAGGAAAGCCCCTCGCTGCAGAGCCTTACCCAGATACAGGCCCCCTATGTAGACTTGGAGGTGCGAGGCCTGCCGGCGCTGCAGTACTTTGGCAATCTGGTGTGGCAAGACGCCTTTAAAGAGCAGAAAGGTATCATCTCGTCACACCCAAGTACATTATAAAAGTGGAAAAGTGGCAAGGAAAGGCTTTTAGCATAATCTGACGGCAAAAGTATTCCCATGTGCCTTGTCTTTCCACACTGGGTATGACTTGCCATTTCTTCAGGCTGCTCTCACCGTATTGTTCATGTGAATAAAGTGAGGTAGAGCTGCTCTCACCGTATTGTTCATGTGAATAAAGTGAGGTAGAGTGTCATTTAGAGAGCTGAGACATTGTGCTTGTTGTATGAATGCTTCAACAACCTAGCAGAGTCAGCGTTTGCATATCTGTGTTTGACCTGTGTCCATGCAGCCATTGTGCTTGTCCTGCAGCACATTGTCCTGCAGCACATGAGCAGTGTCTGCAAGTGCCAGCCACCTCAAGGGTTTTGTGCATGTTCAAACATGCATACAGATGTGCTCAGCAATGCAAGGCCACCTATTTTTCGCCTAATGCAATAGTAACCTATCACCTTATGCAATAGGAGTCTAATGCCTAATGCACCTATAAACCCTGAGCTCAGCAATGCAAACACATCGCAACCTGTTTGTTCATGCTCCCGCCAAGTAGCACCAGCACTAAGTGTAGTGTCAGAGGGCACTGTACACCTGAAGAGCATCAGACACAAAGCAGCCTGGCACCTAAAACTGTGCATTCCCCTATTGCCAAGAAATTTCAGCTTGGATTCTTTCTTCACATTTGAGTTCCCCCAGTTTGATCAGCTTGACTCCTTTTACTCATTTGGGGTGATTTCACCCTGTAATTTTGAAATGACCGCTGACACACCGCAATGTCGCAGCCCACAAGGGGCGGCAATACTACATGCTGGGGGGTAAAGGAGGGGTAGGCAAGACCAGCAGTGCTGCTAGCCTGGGGGTACGCCTTGCAGCTGAAGGAGGACCCACCTTGGTTGTGTCCACAGATCCTGCTCACTCCCTGTCAGACTCTCTTGATCAGGTAGGACTCTCCATTTCAGCCTTTCTAGCACGCCGAACGACACACCGCCTTGCACAGCACTATTCAGCAGGACCTGCTCTGCCTGCATCAGTTACTGGACTGCCTCACTTACAGCTACACTTTTAGCAGCTAGGTTCCAATCTAGATCTCAATGCCTGTTCATACAACTGTGCTGTGATGTGCTGGTGTTACCTGTGGCAGGCTGACAATACTGCATGCAGCATTGTAACAACATAGAAGAAGGCCATGGGGAAGCTTATACTGCCAATTTTCCGGAGCCAAGCGGTCTGTCCGTATGCCCAGGTCTCCAGCTAGCGTGCTTGACCTGTGTTCAAATCTCACTTCCTGTGTACATACCTGTGGTAATATGTGCTGGTATCAGCTGTAGCAGGCAGGCAATCTTGCATGCAGCATTGCAACAACAACAACAACAACAGCACCAACAACAACAACAACAACAGCAACAGCAACAGCAACAGCAACAGCAACAGCAGCAGCAGCAGCAGCAGCAGCAGCAGCAGCAGCAGCAGCAGCAGCAACAGCAACAGCAACAGCAACAACAACAACAACAACAACAACAACACAACAGATATGTGGTGAAGCTTGTACTGCCAATTTTCATGGCCAAGTGGTTTGTCCTCATGCCACGCTGGTCTTCAGCTAGCATGCTTGACCTGTGTTCACATCTCAACTCCTGTGTATGCAAATGTGTTATTATGTATTGATATCAGCTGTAGAAAGCAGGCAACCTTGCATGTGCATTGTCACAACAAGAGAAGAAGTCTGTGAAGAAGGCAATGCTGCCAGGCCAAGCGGTTTGCCCTTATGCGCAGGTCTCCAGCTAGCCTGCTTGATTGCCATCCTGCGTGCAAACTGCTGCTGCATAATTACCTCTGGGCAATCATGACAACTGCCTGCGGCTATGCTAATTGGATAAAGTTAGACAAGCTTGTCTTGATAAGCTTGGATAAGCTTGCATGAGACTTGCCCTGCACATACCTGGCTCATCATGAGCTGGAAAGCGTAAACATTATTTGGTATTGTTTGTCCTGCTTCCACTGCAGGATGTCAGCAGTGGCAAGCCTGTGCAAGTGGGGGACACAGAACTGTATGGCATGGAGATAGATGTGGCTGCAGCAGCAGAGGAGATCAGAAGCATAGGCAAAGCAGACAAGGGAAAGAGCGTGGATGATGTTTTGGGCAGTTTTGGGCTCGGCGCCTTTGCTGAGCAGCTCAAAGATCTCAGACTCAGTATGCTCCTGTCTGCCTGCATGTGGCAAGTCAGTATTTATTCTTGAAGTGGTGAACAAGTGATATTGCATGCGTGAGTTGAGGCAATACTGTATTACATATGAGTTTGTGGGGTTCATGTTGTCGAAGAGCACAGGATCCATGTAAGGGCTTGTCACTGATAGGGAGTATAATAGGCAAACTTACTACCAACATCAGGGGGTGCAAAGGCCCAGCTGGGCCTAATGATGTGTTGCCTGACCCATAGGCAGTCATGTGCTGCACCAGGCTACACGCGTGTGAACATCTGTCCTTGTCACCACAGAGCAGTAGCAAGATCCTCTATTGTTTATAGATGATGATCTCCTTGGGGTTTCGTGTGACGCTGCCACACAATCAACAGCCTGTATCAAGATTGTCCAGCCGGCTGTCCTAGTTGTGACATCAAATGGATGTGTATTTTACATTACATGGACGTGTCTGACCACATATCTGACCGTATGTCTGATCACCTGGATGTTTTTGACATCTCATGAATTTGTTTTAGCCATCACATGCCTTTGTGTCTGATGTCACATGGCTGTGTGTCAGCAACATGTGGCTTTGCGTTTCACATCACATGGCTGTGTGTTTGACATCATGGCTTGATGCTGCAGGCGAGTTGCTGGACACCTTGCCGCCTGGAATAGACGAGGCAGTCGCAATCAGTAAGGTGGTGCAGTTCCTGAAGAGCCCAGACTACTCACACTTCCAGCATATTGTCTTTGACACAGCGCCCACCGGCCACACGCTGCGTCTGCTTACCCTTCCTGACTTCCTAGACAAGACCATAGGTGGGGTCCAGCTACATGATGCTTGTTGTACCCATTTCCTCTGCTCCCCCCCCCCCCCCACCCCCTGCGACCCTCATTTCATGCACAAGATTGCGTCTGCATATTCCTTGTGTCCCTTTTTTTGGCTTTGATCTCACTGATCTCACCAATCTTTCATAGGGAAACGGGGGAAAAGGGATTTTTGGTGCAGTAAAAGTCATATGCTGATTTAGCATACCAAAGGCCTTCAGCCACTCACCTTTGGCTTGCTCACTCTCCCGAGGAAGTAGCCAGCTGTTGAAAGTTATGTTGCCATGTGTCTAGATTGTGTACAGTACGGTGGCCACTGTTTCTGCCACCACACTGCTTGAGGTGCCTGATGACAGGGAGAGAGCCATGAATAAGGTTCTCAACCCCGGTAGAGCATGGCTGTGCTTTTTTGGTAAGTCGAAACGTCTCATTTTGCTGATTCTGCGGCGCTTTTTGCCATGTGGAACAAGCGACTTCTTCCATCAGTGAGCCGGACTCGCCTGCTTTATTGTACCAGCAGCAATAACAGCAGCAGCAGCGCTATGCACCATCACTGGATGAAGCAGACAGTGATAATGTAACATAATCCAATATAGTCTGATGTAAAATAATGGTACAATACAAATAGGCTGCAGGAGCATGAAAGCAGGGCTTGAGTGTAGTTGACACAGCAGCATTGCAAGTGCAGGCAAGGTAGTGAGGTTGAGGCAGAAGCTGTCAGACATTACAGGGGCCGTCACTGGCCTGTTTGGGCGCAAGGCTGGGAAGGACCCAGCTGTCGCTAAACTAGATGCTCTGAAGGTGGGCTGACCTCCTTTCCTGTTTTTAACCTGTCTGCGCTACCTATTCCTGCAGTTCAGTGCTGCACATTGCATCTGCACAGCTCTGTGTTTACTGGAGCTGTTTGTGAGGATGCTGCACTTGTCACTGCTTGCCTACAACAGCTTGCAGAGGAGTGTACACTAGTTCTATTTCAGCTGCTCTAGCTTATCTGTCTTCGTGTCACACCCATCCTATTGCTCTTAGTCATGCTGCCAGTATGTGTAGCTGCATTTGAGGACTGCCTCACGTTTGATGCTGCATGCGGGCACTTGCGTCATGCAATGCTGTCCCTCTGCACAGAATAAGCAAAACTTGAAGCCCACAGGAGACTGCAGCTGCGTTCATCGCAGTAGACTGTAGTCCAGCAGATCTGCAGCTCGAGTCCTTGATGTTGCGGCTGATGCATCCAATGCAAAGATGGTTCTTGCTCAGTGCAATGGCCAGTGCAAGACCTGGTCTTATGCAATGCTGCCACAACAACTCACATTATTGTTGATATGCTGACTGCCAAAACAGGACCTCGTACAGGGCGCTACCCAGGACTGTGTGTATCTGACCCCAGGGGAAAACACGTGTTCCCTGGGGTCACTGAATCAGACTGAATCAGTGAGTAAGCAAATGAATGAATGCATGAATGAATGCATGAATGAATGAGTGTTTTCCAGTTGTGCAGGCACGCATGGAAGAAGCCAAGAGCTTGTTCAGGAATGCAGAGACCACCCAATTCATCATTGTCACCATTCCCACCGTCATGGCTGCTGCCGAGAGTGCCCGCCTGGCTGATGCTCTTCGCAAGGAAGGAGTGCCTGTCCAGCTCATGGTCATCAACCAGGTATGTCAAACCTCCTCTTTGTATGCATGATTTGTTCCAGGCAAGAAATGATGGCGGCTGTATGACTGCTGTGTAGTCACATGCTCCCAATGCAGGGGGAGATTAACAGATCCAGGACATTGTATACGCTGAAGAGCGCTTGATGTTGTGTGCCCTAGTCAGTGTTGTACTGTCTGCCTTCAGTTGCTTGTTTGTGTGTCTCTGTGCGACAGCTTGTCAGCGCTCTATGCATGGTTTATTCGGGCAATAAGGAGCTTGCATGACTGCTGTGTAGCTACCTGCTCTCACTTGAGGGTTGTTGAGAGATCCAGGACATTGTACACACTTAGCAGCACTTGATGGGGTTGAAACTGACTTGAACAATCAACATCAAGTGCTGCTAAGTTTGTACCTGGATCTGACAAGTCATTGTCACACTGTCTGGCTTCAGAGCTTGCTTGTATGCATGCAGCATCCTTGTCAGCCACTACAGTCAAGATGCACACTGTGATGACATAGATCAATAGGGCTGTCACCATGTAAGCCAATATGATGCAGGTAATCCAAGCGGCGGCCACCTCGAAGTTTCTGGAAGCGCGACGGCGGGATCAGCAGAAAGCCATGACAATACTACGCAGTGATGAGGACCTAGGGTATGTCTGCCTGTATAACTTTGCATTCCCTGCACAGGTGCTGGCTGCGTCTTGAATGTGCAAAAGCACAAAGCAGCACGGAGTGCTGTTGTGCATAGAGGAACATGATCAACAGGGATGGATTTGCTTGTGTGAAAATTTTTACAAAAGTGGCAGAGCAATTCCTGACTTTGATAGATCATACTCTGCAGGCAACTTGAGGTGGTAGAAGGGCCGTTGGTTGACTTGGAGGTGCGTGGTGTGCCGGCGCTGCAATACTTTGGCAATCGTGTGTGGCAGTAGTGGTGTGAGAGCGTGTGAAAGTAAAGCAACTCCCAGTGATCTTGTCATTCGGCCATCCTACTAGAAACGTCAAGATTTCAGGGGCCATGCTGTTGGACACTGCAATATCAGTACAACATGTTGTAGCCACCAGCCCTGGCAGCCTACATGCCTCTGCAGGATGCTGCTGTCTGATCCCCAGAAGTTCCAGGTGTCACACATGAAGTCTGTTGTTCCAGTGCATACTTAGGCGTGCTGTAACAGGATGGATCATGCGCACCTTGACATGCTAGCATTGGACTCACAGCTGCCGCCCTGGAACACATGCACTGTGTTCAATCTAGTTGGTCAATAATGTGCTGACAAGCGCCTTGCAATGTCAATGTTGCTTCGACTGACCATGAAGTGCCAAATGAATGCTTTGCTGCAAGCATAAAAGCAGCCGGTTTTAATTTTGGGTGTCCTGGTAAACAGAACCCAGTAGAATGCCCGGATGCACCGCTTTGAACAAATGCCTGGAACCACAGAACTTTTGAATTAAAATTTTTGTATTGTATGTACAATCAATGATTCGAAGTTATTGAGATACAAGTCGCAGGCTACAATCGCACAGCTTGAGAGGCTATCCACTGGCATCATGCGCTGTCAAACCGCCAGCCAGCCTGCTGCAATAATGGGCAGCTTCCTGCAGGTCACGCGTGACTAACGAGGCTCAATGAGCCATGACTAAACTACCCAGACATTTATGGAGATGCTCATCGATGCGCGCTGCTGCTGTCAGCATCATTTGCTGGAATGATTGTTTCGTTCAATCTGTGGCTGAGCTTCCTCGTCGCAGTGCACGCCGCAACAGCGCCGTGTTCCCACTTAAAGTCCGAGAGTGCGTTCCTGCCACTGGTCCTAGCAGAACTGCCACAGCCAGCACTTCTTTCGTTTTGCGACACTGAGACCGGCGGCCATTCTATCGTGCAGCCTGACGAGACTGGTGTTTCTCACTTCTTGTTGCCTGGCTTGATACCTAAACAGCTGCTTGGGGAGGAAAACCACGAGTGGAAGCTAGTGCGCGACGGCGAGCAACTTGTCGGCTCCCTTGATTCAGAACCTGCCGTGCTGCATTTGTGGCTGCGCGCTGCGTGCACCGGGCAAGTGCTTGAGATGTCTATTGTATGGTGCTATTTGATCAACTGCTTTTGCATCCTGCTGCAGTCTCCTGCTCACTGGATACACTCCATTTCTAGTATCTTTGTGCTGCTATTTAGGGAAGAAACCACTGTGCGTGGCTTTGGGATGCTACAAGGCAGTGCACCGTCCAAAGAGAGTATCCATGGCGAGTTTGAGCTAGACTTGCAGCTGATCAACCTTCCAGGCATGCCCAGTCAGCGGCACAGCTTCAAAGTGTACTGGCGAGATGCGAACGAGTACACACGTTTCCACTCGCCGTTCACAGTTGAGACAACCTTCCCCTTTGAAGACACCGCAACACACTACAAGATCCGCGTTGGAGGCTTTTCAGACCAGGCGCACCTTATTTTCACTCCACACATTTCCAGCTGTCAAACCCAAGTGGTGCGTCACAATCCAGTTTTGCTCACAGTCATCCCACATTCCTACGTTGCATCTGTCAGTCCAGCAAACCTTGAGCTCATGGCAAAAATCCTTATAGCGCATGTCAACCATCATCTGAAGCTTGGCTTGGCGGGAACTGTGCACTATGAGGTTGAGCCTTACCTGTCATACCTTGCCAACCACAAGGGAATCCAGGCCCTAATTCAGCAGGGAACTCTGCGACTCATTCGCTGGGATCTGGAAATCCAGCTTGAGGATGCTTTTGGCATCCTGCTCACCCACAACATATGGCACAAAGACAGATCAAAGGTGCTTCAGTACAATCACGCCATGCTAGTGCACTGGGGCCTGGATGTGTACATCAATCCCCTGGATAACGATGAGCTCCTAGCCACAAGCAAGCCGACAAACGTGTCACAGATGCTAGGCAATGGATGCATCATGCCTGAAGGGCACACCACAGCTATGCGATAGGACATACGCTGTGGCACCTGCAGCGTTGCTGAGGGCGATCTGTGGCTCTCAGAACAGACCACAAGCCCACACGCACATTACAATGAGACAGACTGGAGAGTGCGCCTACGCGGCAAGCCAGTGCTACATGCTGACAATACGTTCAGTATGGCAATACATGAAGCCGGGGTTTTTCACCGTGGCCGGGAACATAACTCTGACTGCTTCTTTCATATTCACATGGTAAACATGTTCACCACTCGTAGAGACAAGTCTGACACAGAGGGGTTCACTAGTGATGTCAGTTGGAACTGGGCAATGTGACCTCACCCATGGTGTGCTGTTGCATAGTGTTAAACAGCAACATTGTTTGTATTGTTGTGATATATACAATATGATCACTGGTCATTCTGTATATGATGCTTTTGCCCTTCCCTTTTCTGTATAAAGTTGCCAAAACTGGCTTGCACTCACCATCGTCGATGTGACTCTCATTGTTTACTGTTTTGCCAGATGTCAGCGCGGCAGCAGGATGAGTTAGCACTGCAGCAGGATGCGTTAGCGCTGCTGCAGGGATGAACTGATCATGATGCCATACAATCTCATACAGATATGCATGTGTACACACTGAATGTAGAAACCACATTTCGTGACAGTCTGAACAACTTTGACAGGCTTGCCACGACCTCGAATACTCATTCGTCTACTGAAAAATGTATTGGCTCAAGCTGATCTGTTTATATGCAAAAAATCGTTCGTTTGATACTAAAGCTAGGTATAAAACACTTTTGCAGCGCTAGAGCTGCTGTTGCAACAGGTTGCAGTAGCAGGATAATGAGCTAGTGGGCCGTAACAGTGAGATAAGGGGCATCTAATGCACAATGTAGGGTCTAATGCACAATGTGGGGCATATTGCATCATCATGATAATGCTTTATGACCATGCGGTCTCAGACAGCAGTCATTGAATGCAATGTAACTTGCTGCCCAGTGTCCTGATTTTCTCACTCAACTTTCCGGGTGCAAGCCATTACTTCTGCAACTGTTCAACTTGATCACCAGTTTTTACCTGCAAGAGCTCAGTTTCTGCTCATCTGCAAGATCGCCTGCAGCCTGCATCAAAGTTCCACCTCAACGATCTTACTGGAATTGGTGATACAAGAAAATGCAATTGGAACCTCACTTTAGTAGTACTGACCTCCCAGCCCAGCCTCCTGAACTTATGTGAGTCTGTGGGTGATTGTAAAATCAAACACCTGTGACCCTCAAGATTGTTTGCAACACTGTCCTTGGTTCTCCACTTATTCATGGTGACGATTGCTATTACTAGTATGGATCCATGATGACAACAAGCGCTTGGTTAGGAGAGCCTGTGGATATGCTGTAAATAGCTGAAATCCTGCAAACAACAGCCATATGCTTGTCAACGCGTTGACCTAGATGAAGATGTCTAGCAGCGTTTGTGCAGGTATGTTGACTGCAAGCCCAAACTTACCTGGCAAAACTTCTGCCTCCACCTCAAGGCGCTGCCGCTGTGAAGGTCAATCTGCAGTGTCCCGTCATCGTACCTGACACTGATTGGAACATTGTCAATGCTCTTGGGTCTAAGAGCTGGCTTGTGCATCTCTAGTTGCTTGTTCAGAGTCTCAAAAAGTATCCGGTTATTCCAGGTTTTCAGAGGAAGCTCATACTCATCATACTGGCTTTTAATAACGAAAGTGACGTGTCCTGCATGCCAGGTTTACATGCCCACAACGACATTGCAGCTGTGGCAAGAGCACTACGAACAACTAAGGAGAAGTTTACTTGCAACCAATACACTCAGCAACTGGCCGGAACACAAGGAAACACTCAAGAGGTGCAGTAAGCTGGCCGCAGAGCTGGACAGCAGATGTGAAAGTGAGAAGACTGGTTGTTACATGCGGCAGAAGCACTGCCAACACGAGCACGCAAAGGAAGCTGGCAGACATCTGTTTGTGCACTGCCTACAGGCGAAAAGCCTGGTTTTACCTTCCGCAATAGCCTCTTTGGCCAGCTGCTGTAAAGTTCCGATGTTCAGATAGAAACTTTACAGCAGGGATGCCGTATCCTTGAAGCAGATCAGGCTGTACTGTCGTTATATGCTTGAGAGAGGTAAATCCACCGAGGAACCGAGGAACATCCTCTCGACATCAGCTTTATCGCCCCAAGCGTCCTCTGGAGACAGGCCGTTCAAGGCCTCCTTCAGATGTGCCGCAGACTCTAGTCGCGCCATCAAGGGTGCAAGCCGAGCTAGCACAGTATATGATGTACTCGACGCGCGTGTTGCTGTCCTTATTTTGGGATTTCTACATAAATGCCTAACCGGCTAACCAGCCACCTTGCAAATTTGTATTGTATTGTTTACTAGGGGAGAGGCCGCGCTCCGCGCGGCGTCAGTGATAGGGAACGGAACGCGTGAAATGACAAACCCTGGCCGATAAAATCATGGATCATGGCAGCTTTGCAATCACCAGAGGCTAAATGCTGGACAATGTAGTTGCACATGGCACACCTGAAACTTTTCATTCATGTATCGTTGGCTACCAGTG
>JAABUU010007302.1_pt1 | contig 11427 bp, 7 predicted proteins | sample 5559301 | NCBI WGS metagenome assembly JAABUU01 (sample SAMN10711884, study PRJNA513360) | rock metagenome | isolation source: Antarctica rocks | place: Antarctica: Victoria Land, Richard Nunatak white
GCCAGGTCGCGCGGATCGCCCGCGCGACGCGGTCGAAGTGGGCGGGCGTGATCACCAGCCCGTGCCGCGCCGCCGCGAGCGCCTGCCGCGTGTGCCCGCGCCGCCACCCCCCGCGCAGGAGCGCGCACAGCGCCCACCCAGCCCCCGTCTCGGCGCGCGCCGCGAGGCGCTCCCGCTCCGCCGTCGCCGCGTCGCGCTCCCCGCGCAGCGCCATCCCGTCCCCCGTTCCGCGCCCGCCGCGCCGGCCACGCCGCCGACAGCGCCAGTAAATACGTACTATGTAGTTCTGACAAACACCCCCGGGGTCGGCTACCATGGCCCGGATGGAGGCACCCATGGCCACGCCCCCGCGGCCCGCCCGGCCGCGCACCTCGCTCAACGTCACCGCCGCCGAGATGGCCGCGCTGCGCGACCTCGCGCTCGCGCTCGGCCTGCGCACCACCCGCGACCCCGACGCCGGGCGCGCGGGCAACGTCACCGCCCTGATGGCCGCGCTGGCCGCCGCCCACCGCGCCGCGCCGGCGCGGGTCGCCGCCGCCCTCGCCGCCCTCCTCGCGCCGCGCGACGCGTGAGCCCCTGTCGCTACGGTCGCCTTAAGCGCGGCGGCCTACCGGTGCGATACCGCTTCCCGCCCGCGAGCATCGCGCACGCCATCCGGTTGCCGTAGCGTGCGGAAAGTGCATCCGCAGGAGCAGTACGGCTCAGGCCACCTCCCGGTAATAGTCATGGAGCAGGCCGCCGAGCCGGTCGCGGTCGCGCACCGGCCCGTCCCGCAGGGGTGAAGGAAGCGCGACCGGGCGGCGCCGCTCGAGGCCCTGGTGCGGCCGGGCCTCGTTGTCGCAGGCGACGTGCTCCGTCAGCACGCGCCGCAAGTGCGCCGCGCCGGCGACGAGGCGGTGGTCGAGGCACGCCGCGCGGGCCGACCGGACCCAGCGCTCCGCATCGGCGTTGGCGTTCGGCGCGCGGTACGGCGTGCGCGCGATCGCGACCCCCGCGGACGCGAAGACGGTGTCGCAGACCGGCGGGAACTTCGCGTCGCGATCGTGGATGAGGAACCGGGGCGCTGCGCCCGTCTCCTGCATCGTCCAGGCGCGCTGGCGCGCCTGCTGCGTGAGCCAGGCGGCGGTCGGGTGGGCGGTGCAGTCGGCGAGCTGCACCCGGCGGCTGCCGACCGCAAGGAAGGAGAGGACGTGCGGCGTCTTCATGAACAGCGTCTCGACGGTGAAGCAGTCGCAGGCCAGCACGGTAGCGCGATGCGGCGCGAGGAAGTGCCGCCGGGTGCTCGCGCGTCGGCCGCGCAGCGGCGCCGGCGGGAGGTGACGCCGCTTGAGGACAGCGCGGACCGTCGCGCGCCCGAGGGCGTGGCCGAGCGTGGCCAGCTCGCCCTGGAGCCGCGCGTCGCCCCAGCGCGGGTGCTCCGCGGCCAAGCGCAGGAGCAGCGCCTCCACCTCGGCGGCCAGTGGCGGCCGTCCGCCCGCGCCGCGCCGCCGATGGGTCCATTTCCGGCGTACCAGCTCGCGGTGCCACTTCAGGACGGTCTCTGGCCGGACCAGCAGCACGGCGCGGGACAGCTGGCCCCGTGCGCCCGCGACCACGCGCCCGAGCTTCGCGGCCAAGACCGCGACGGTCAGCTGCTCCCACCGCGACAGCCGCGGCGGGCAAGGCGACCGCCGCCGCAGTAGTCGGAGCTGGTGCCGCAGCAGCGCGATCTCCAGGTCCTTCGCGTCCGCGGTGCGCCGCGCGCCGACGACGAGGTCGACGACGAACCCCACCAGGTGCATGAGCACGCACCACACCATTCCCACCCGCCCGCACGATCGTCGACCACCTCCGGCGGAGCAGATCATACCGCCTGGGGCCGACTCGGCAGGTGGGCAGTACGGCGATCACGCGCGGTCGGACACCACAGATGCTATTTCCGCACGGTACGCCGGTCGCCCGTGCGGCGTTTATCGCCTCGGCCCGGGAGGGCAAGCGCCTCACGATGGCAGACGTCACGGGCAAGAACACGTCATCAATATCATCAATATTTGATGATTTTCCGTTGCCAGCCCTCGCAGCACACCCGGATCGGCCTGACCCTCCTGCCTCCCTGGCCTCGGCTCGGGCCGAGCACTTCGTGTGCGTGACGAAGATTTTCATCCAAGCTCTGAACGATGACGACGATCGAGAGTGGGAGCGTCTGCTACAGGGCCGTGCCATCATCGATGCGGCGCTCGCCGGCAGGCGCGCCCGGAACGGAGGCGATTGACAACCATGATCGCGCCACAATTGCTCGCCCTGGCCGTGAACGGTTTCCCCGACGCCAGGTTCGACATCTACACGCTCGAACAACCGCACGCGCGGTGGCGCACCATTGGGCCGTCGCCGGTGCCGATCGTCTATGCCGATTCGCACGGCGGCCTCCATCCGCTCGTCGCCGTGCCGACTCCAGCGAGCACATCGTGCGTCATGATCCCTGACCTCGCCTACCTCGCCCGCACCCTCCTTCCGATGGCGGTGCCATCCCGGCCGCTGCGGGCCGACCAGGCCATCGACCTCGGCGACCTCCTCGATTTGGCCCTGCGGGACGGGGTCCGGCGGCACGCACTGGAGGGCAAGTACGCGGTGCTGAAAAGCACCAGTCGTGGCGACGTTGCGGCGGGCGCAACCAGCGCGACATGGGGTGCCCTCTGGTGGCCCAGGATCCCGCCGATCAGCCCGCAGATTGCCACCGCGTGCATCGCGTGCGCCCGTGGCCTGACCCCCGAAGCGCGGCGCCACATCCAAGAGTCTGAGGACACCATCCCGTGGAGGCGCGCCTGCGCCGTCGCGGCATCGGATCCGGCGCGGCAACTGGAGCTACTTCAATCGCGGGTGACGATTCGCGCGATCAGGGATGCCAAGCGTGCGTCAGAGGAGGGGTAGCATGAGCGACGATCATGACAAGTCCATGCAAGCGGCGCTCGCGTTACTCGAACTCGGCGATGACGAGGCTGTCCTGGCGGCAGCGGCACTCCTGCAAGAGTGGGTCCGCCCGGTCGACACGGGAGTCAAGGAAACGCAGGCGCTCCGCGTTTTTCGCGGGCTTGTCCCCGCGCGTAAAGGCATCGCCGCCGTACTGAGCGCCGCCGCGCCAAACGATGCGCGGCCTGTACTCGGCTTCGCGCGCCTCGTCGCGGCGCTCGAGGCGCGCAAGGATGTCGACGCGCTCGCGCGGCCCCGCGCGGTCCGTGAACCGGTCGTCGCCATCCTGTACGAGCTGTACAAGGACGAGGACGCGGGCGACCAACGGGAACGGGGGTGGGAGCCGGCGCATCGGCGGTGCTGGGCCCTGCTGCAATGCGCGATCACCAGCTGGCTCGTCGACGAGCGGACGAGGACGGCCCCCGACGATCCGAGCAGCGGGCATCTCAAGCGGTACGCCTTCCTGATCCACGTCTGGCGCGAGGAATGGCCCGCCATCGCGCCGGACAAGCTTCGCGATTGCCTCCCGGATCGACCGACCGACGGCCCGCGGCAGGTGCAGAAAGAGGCGGCGTTCATCCGGCTGGCGAACGCGGTTAGTAAGGCTCGGCTGGCGCGCCAGAAGGACTCGTTGGGCAAGCAGACGGTCGGCCGGGAACGACCGGTGCGCCATCAGGGCCTTCTGGCGCAGGCGAATCCCACGGAATTGCACCGCCTCGACTTCCTGGTTTTCGGACGGGCGGACGACAAAAAGGCGGGCGACGGGCCGCCGAATACGCCAGAGGAGATCGAGGAGGCGAAGGGGCGCGCGGAGGCGCGCCCCTTGCCGGACGAGGCGCGGCGGCAGGGGCAATTGCCGCCACCGCGCGGCGAGCAGCCCGGAGAAGCCGGTCCGATCACCGCAGAGGAGGGACAAACAGGCGTGGCCACGCCCGTCGCGACGGAGGCGGCCCCTCCCGCGGACGAGATATCCGTGTCGGTCACGAGTCCCGGGGATAACGCGGACTGCGACGCAACGGTTGTCACCGATGACGAGGCCCTCTATCGGCGCGTTCCGGTGGACGAGCCGACGCCGTTCATCATGCCGGAGACACCGCGACAGGAGCACGAGCGCGCCGAGCGGGAGGAGGGCGGGCCCACGCACGGTCAGATCCCCGCCGAGGACGCCCGGTGCGACGATCTGCCTCGCCTTGGCGACCAGCGGGCGCTCCCCGACGACGGGCTCCCGTATCTCGGCGAGGCGCTACTCCCGCCGGGCCAATTCGCCGCCGCGTCGCTGACCGACCAGGCCTGCGCGCTCGTCTTGCTCCTGTCGCACGCGCTCTATATCAGCCCCCGGCGACTGGCGCCGATGCAACTCGTCTCGGGGCTACCGGAGGCGGGGGCGAGCGACGTCTGCTTCGACGAGGGTACGGGCGTGCTGTGGATCCGCCCCGAGGAGCGCTATGTCCGGCAACTCGCCGCCGCGCCCTCGCACCCCGAGCACGAGGCGGTCGCCGGGGAGTACTGGCCGATCCGGCTGCAGCGCGGGCTCGAGGGCCTGCTCCGGGTGCATCTCGTGGCGGCACGGACCCGTCGCCGCCCGGGTTCGACCTCCCGCTCGGCGCTCTGGGTCGGCGATGGCATGACCGCACTCCGGCCGCTCGCCCACACCGATTACGTCGATCGTCTCGTCGGACTCTCGCGCGGGCGCAGCATGCCCATCCGCCCCGACCACCCCCTGCGCCTGGCCGAGGCGCAGTGCTGGCAGGACGACAGCACGGTCTGCCCGGGCATGCTGATCGGCCTCGCGGGCACGTATACCCCGCGGCTCCGCATCGTCGCGACCTACCAGGCGCTGACGGGACCCGCGCGGTCGGCGGCGCACGCGCGGATGCCGGAACTGCTGCTCGCCGAGCTGGAATCGCGCCCCTGCGCCTGGGCCGGGCGCGGGCACTGGGGCCGCCAGGTCGCCGACCGCCTCCGGGCGCTACTCGCCGAGGGCGCGGCGGCCGCGCCGGAGACGGCCCCCCCCGGGCCCGCGATCCGCTCCGGGACGCCGCGGCACCTCCGGTTGCGGTACATCGCCCGCATCTACGCACGGGCGTGGCGCGAGGCCTGGCCGCTGGACCGGGCGACGCCCGCGGCGCTGGCCACGCTCCTGTGTGTCTGCCTGCGCGTCCTCCTCGGGCTCCGCCGGACCGAGCTGCGCCTCTTACGCCTGGTGGACGTGGTGGGCCTCGCGACGGACACCCCCGGCCTCATCGTGCATGGAAAACCGGCGGGCGACGGGCGCATCCGCCCGCTGGAGATACCCCTGGTCGGCGTGCTCGAGCGCGTCCTGCGCGCCTACCTCCGCGCGGCGCCACCCCGTGCCGACGGCAAGCTACTCGCCCCGGCCCTCCTCGATGCCGTGCTCGCGGACCTGCCGCACGGCGTCCGGCACGCGCTCGCCTCGTACCTCACGGAGCGCTGCGCGGACCCGGGCCTGTTCGCGGGGCTCGCCATGCCGCGCGGCTGGCTCATCATCCAGGCGATCATGGGCCACGAGATCGCGGGGTTGCCCGTGGGTCGCGACGACGAGACGACGTGGTCGACCATCCGCCGCGCGGTCGGCTCGTTCGTGCTCGCGTACCATGGCGCGCTGATCGACCTCGCCGGCGCCGACGACGACGCCGCCCCGCCGCCCCGCCGCGTGGCGCTCGCGCATGACGAGCCGCGCCCGCTGCTACCGCCCGTCACGGCGCGCGCCGTCGCGTTCCTCGAAGCGGTCGCCCCGGCCGACCTGGCGCGCCCGGGGGGCGTGGCGCACTTCCTGACGCACCGCCTCGATGCGACGGATTAGCCGACCCACGAATCGGCGCGCCAGCGACGGCTCTCGGGCTGGTACGCGGACGCGATCATCGTCGAGGGCGACCGGCGCGGGCGCGAGAGCCGGCGGCTGCTCGCCCTCCTGGCCGAGGTGTTGATCGGCCGGGGCGAACTCCTCGCACCGCCCGATCCCAACCCGCGCGGCGTGCGGGCCCTCACGGGCCTGACCCTCGACCTCGTCGGCCTCGCCGATCACACCGGTGCCCGGCTCCGGCGGACGCTGCGCGAGGAGCTGGCCGGGCCTTGCACCGCCGGGGACGCGGCGGCGCGCGCGCTGCTGCCGCTCGTCGCCGGGCTGCTGCTCCTGCTCGACTGCGCCTGGCCGGACGCGCTCGCGGCGATCAGCGCGGCGCGGCGGAGCGACGTCCGCCCGCGCGAACGCGTGCTTCGCTGCCCGTCCGCGTTCGCGGTTGACGCGGACGATCCGGCGCGCGACCGGGCGATCGTCCTCGGGGCCGATACGGAGCTGGCGCTCCATGTACTCTGCCGCCAGGGTGGTCACGAGGACGGCCTCCTCCTGCAACCGCCGGGCGAGGCCACCTGCACCCCGGCGCGGATCGCCGATCGGCTCCGCCGGGCCTGGTCCGCGCGGACGGGCACCCGACCGCGCGCGCGCACCCTACGGGCCGTGGCGTGGCGCCATAACCAGGAGCATCACGGCGGGGCCACCGTCGCCTTCGGCGTCGGCGGGGAGCTGCATCGGCCGATCCACGCGTTCGATACCAGCGTACTCGCGACATACGAGGCCGCGGGCTTCCACCCGACGACCTCGCGCGAGATGGCTCCCCTGCCCGACTGTCGCCCCCGGATCGCGGGCCGTGTGAGCGTCGAGGATGGGCTCACCGAGCTGGCGGCGGGCGTGCGCACCGCGATCCGGGAGCGGCACGGTGCGCGCCAAGCGCTCGCCGAGGAGTTGCGCACGCGCGCGCGCGCCTTGCTGATGGTTCACGCGTCCGAGGATAGCCAGGATCCCGACCCGGAGCGACTCGCTATGGCGCTGGCCGCCACGGAGGATGGCGAGGCCGCGCTCGCGGCCAACACCGCGCTGGCGCTGCACTTCCTGGCCGGGCGCATCGACGAAGGGCGACTCGGTCGCGACGGCCGGGCCCGCGAGCACGGACCGGGCCTGGCGTGGGGGACGCTCGACGCGTACTGGGACGACCTGGTCGTCGCCCTGCGCCACATCGGCACCACGCCACTCCACCGCTGGGGGCGGGAGCAGTGGGCGATCCTGGAGGGGCGCGACAAGGCCTCGAGCACCATGCGACGCCTCCAGGGGACGTTGCGGCAGTGGCACGAGGCGGCGCTCGCGTGTGGGATACCGGTCGCTGCGCAGTGGCAACTCGCCGTGACGCCGGTGGCGGCGCCGCTCGCCCTCCCCTCGTCCGGCCAGTTGCTTGGCCTGGCGCGTCGGTTACGGCGCGACGGCGGCGAATTCGCGAGGAGCCTCATCCTGCTGTTCGGCATGCAAGCCCGCCACGGGCTGCGGCTCCACGAGGCGATGGCACTCCTGGGGCGGGATATCCGGGAGACCATGTGCTGGGTCGATGCGGCCCACACCAAAGACAAGACCGGTCGGGCGGTCGCGGCCATGCCGACATTCGACGGCTTCGAAGCGTTCCTCCACAAGCAGGTGGGCATTCGCGCCGCGACACGCCAGCTGGGCGAGCCGGAACCGCCGCTCCTCCCGAACGTCATCGATCCCGCGCGCGCCGCCGCGTTGGAGCGGCGCTATCGCGCGATCCTCGCCGGTGCGAACGTCTGGCCGCACCTCCTGCGCCATCGCTATCTCACGCTCGTCCAGAGCGCGAACCACGCCGTGCGCGACGCGCCCGACCGCGAGTGGGCACCGCTCGCCGTGGCGATCGCGCGCGCGCCCGACGCCGCGCGCGAGGCTGCGGCCAACGCCGGGCACATCACCATCGATTACACCTGCGGCGTCTACGATCAGGGGATCGAGTGGCGCCTGCGGCGAATCGCGGAGCACCGCCAGCGCGAATTGGAAGCATTCCCGATGTCACAAGTCGCGCTCTTGCGCCTGCTCCATATCGGCATGGGCCGACTGGCCAACGCGCGCCACGCCATGCCCGCGCTCGGGACGGGGGCGGCAACGTACAATCTCTCGTTCGCGGTCGATCTCGCGCGCGCACTCGCGATCGGCGATGGCTCGAAACCATAATATCCATGTTGGGTGACGACTTGGAACCGCTGATCGCGGCGCTCGCGCGCGATTCGGACGCCGGGCGGACCGATGCCGTGAACACCGTGCAGACAACCAGGGCCGGGTCCGGCGATGGCGACTTTGTATGCCCAGCGAGAAACAGGCCTTGTCAAAGACGACAACTCCCGAGAGTAGGAAAATGCAATCAGGATTGGTATAGGTAACCGCCGTTATACTTGCGCGGTGTATCCGGGCGAGAGGCCGCGCCCTGCAGCGTAGAAAGGAGCCGCGATCGTGTCCAGATGCCTCGTCGGGGTGCTCCTGCTGAGTCTCTGCTTGCTCCCCGCGCCCGGCGTGACCGGCACAGCGGCGCAAGCGCCCGTCCTTGTCAGCGCCGCGCCCGGCAATAGCGGCGAATATGTCGTCCTCTACGCCGCCGATGCCGCCCCTGATATGGCACGGGCGGCGATCGTGGCGGCGGGCGGCACGATCGTGCGCGAGAACCGGGCGGTCGGCGTGGCGACGGTGCGAACGACGCGCGCCGATGGCTTCTTCCTCCGCGTCTTGCGGCATGCCCCCGCCATCGCCGGGGCGACGGTCAGCGTCTCGATCGGGCACGTGAGCGCGCGCGCGACGGTGGCGCGCGAGATTGCCCCCGGTACCCCGCCGACCGCGCAGCCCGACAACGGCAAGCCGAGCGACGGCAGCGATCCCCTTTCCGCCCTCCAATGGGACATGCGCGCGATCGGCGCGACGCCGGAGGGCGCACACGCCGTCCAGGGGGGGGATGAGCGCGTGCTGGTCGGCGTGATCGATACGGGGGTGGACGGCAGTCACCCGGACATCGCGCCGAACTTCGACACCGCCCGGAGCCGCAACTTCGTCACCGACAGCGTGGCGTTGGATGGTGCCTGCACCTACGCGAGTTGCGTCGATCCACCCGATGAGGACGACAACGGGCACGGCACCCACGTCGCCGGGACGATCGCGGCGGCGCGCAACGGCCTCGGCATCGTCGGGGTCGCGCCGAACGTGACGATCGTCAATCTGCGCGCGGGGCAAGACTCGGGCAAATTCCTGCTCCAACCGACGGTCGATGCGCTGACCTACGCGGGCGACATCGGCGTCAACGTCGTCAACATGAGCTACTACATCGACCCGTGGCTCTATAACTGCCCCGCCAACGCGGCGGACAGCGCGGAGGCGCAGCAGGCGCAGCGCACCACGATCGAGGCGACGCAGCGCGCGCTCGACTACGCGCGTTCGCGCGGCGTCGTCCTGGTCGCGGCGGCGGGCAACGAGCACAGCGATCTCGACGATGTCACGGTCGACACGGTCAGCCCGAACTTCCCGACAGGTGCGGCCTATCGCCGCGCGACCGACGACCGCTGCCTCAGTATGCCCGCCGAGGGGCGCGGCGTGATCGCGGTGGCGGCCACCGGGCCGAGCGGGCGGAAATCGTTCTACTCCAACTACGGCCTCAGGCACGCCGACATCGCCGCGCCGGGCGGCGACAGCCTCGACTATTACGGCACGGCGCAGTATCAGCCGGTCAAGAATCGGATCCTCGCGCCCTATCCGCGCGCGCTGCTCCTGGCGAATGGCGAGATCGACGCGCAGGGCCAGGTCACCGCGCGCGGCACGGCGGTCGTGCGCGATTGCCGGGGGGAGACGTGCGCCTACTATCGCTATCTGGAGGGCACCTCGATGGCGTCGCCGCACGTCGCCGGGGTGGCGGCGCTGATCGTCAGCGAGTACGGCGCGCCGGGTCTGCGGCACCCGGACGGGCTGGCGCTCGACCCGGCGACGGTCGAGCAGATCCTCTACCGCACCGCCGACCCGCGCGCCTGCCCGACCGAGCGCCCCTACACCTATCCGGGCCTCTCCGGCGCGGCCGCCGCCGCCTACGCCGCGCTCTGCAACGGCGACACCGCCCACAACAGCTTCTATGGCGCGGGGATCGTCAACGCCGCGCGCGCGGTCGGGCGCTGAGCCGGGCGCAATACCGGGCAGACACGCCCCGGTGCGGAGCGTCTCAGCCCAGCCTGCTCACGGTGGGGAAGAGGGCGACACCCCGGTAGGTATTGTCAACTTGAGTGGGAGCACAGCCGACGGGAGGGGCGCGGGGCAGGCAGAGGACCGGAGGGCAGTGTCGCGCAGGCCATGGCGGGCACGCCGGTGACCGCCCGCCAGGTGGCGCAGCGCGCATCGCGGGTCTGGCGGTAGGCGGCGGCGGTCAGCCGGTGGCGGCGCGGGCGGCAGTGGCTGGGGCTGGGACCATACGCGGCGAGGCAGCGCTGGGCGGGCCCCGGCGCCTTGAACCGGCGCATCCGCCGCTCGCGCTCGCGGGTCGGCTGGTACGCGTTCTCGGCCCGGTTATTCACTCGTCTGTGCTGCCGGTGCTCAACGCCGGGCAACGTCTCCCGCTGCGCCGCCCCGTCGCTCGCCAGCTTGTCGGTGATCAGCACCCAGGGCACGTATTGCAAACCCTTGAGGAGCCGGCGGAAGAACTGCTTGGCGGCGGCCTTGTTCCGCCGACGCTGGACCAGGATGTCGAGCCCGTGCCCCTCCTGGTCGACGGCCCGCCACAGATAGTGGGTCACGCCGTTGATCGCACTGAACACCTCGTCCAGATGCCACTTGTCGCCCGGGCGCGGGCGTCGCCGACGCAGCGCGTTCGCGTCGGTCTGGCCGAATTTCCGGCACCACTGGCGCACCGTCTCGTACGTGACGATCACCCCCCGCTCGGCGAGCAGCTCCGCCACGTCGCGATAGCTGCGGGCGAAGCGGAAGGAGCGCCACACGGCGTGGCCAATGCTCTCGGCGGGGAAGCGATAACCGGCATACGTGGGTGCGGCGACGTCATCTGTCATGCCGCAAGTATCGCACGCTCGCCACGCCGAGGCCCACGTTGACAGTGTCCCCTCGTACGCCTCAACCGGCTCGCGCCGTGCTGGCGGGCGGCACCAGTCCTGATCCGAACCATGCGTCGCTGGCCCCGCTCGACGAACGGCAGAGGCAACCACGAGCGAAGCCATGACCCTGGTGCGCGTCACTATCGACTCGCCCGGGAAGCAGCGCGATCGGTGGGTGGCACCCGCACCGTCGGTGCGGCGACCAGGGCGCGCTCGACGCACCGACGGCCTTGTCGCACGGATCTCGGTACTGTCATTGCACCGCTTACCCCTACCTCGCCCGGACCGTAAACTACGCCGATTCCGATCCCGCATACCGCCTACTCCTGCCCCTCCTGAACGGCGAGGGCCAGCCCGCCGGAGAAGATCGACCCTACCTTCTCGTACGGTGCTACCGGATCAGGCGGGTGGTGACGGGGCCGCTGTAGCTGGGGGTCCAGCCCGTCGCGCCGGTGGCGGTGATCGGATAGTTGGCGACCAGGTACGCGCCGTGGGTGTTGGCGCCGGTCTGCTTCACCCAGAAGGCCGCCCAGAGCCGCCCGGCGAAGACGATGC
>JAABUU010007303.1_pt1 | contig 11426 bp, 14 predicted proteins | sample 5559301 | NCBI WGS metagenome assembly JAABUU01 (sample SAMN10711884, study PRJNA513360) | rock metagenome | isolation source: Antarctica rocks | place: Antarctica: Victoria Land, Richard Nunatak white
GTTCAAACGCATCGCCATGCGAAGCGACAAGACCGATACGAGCTTTGAGGCGATGATCCATCTCTCAGCCGCACTCATCAACTCACGATAACCAAATCTCAACAGGCCCTAATGGTCCTGCAAAATTTTCTAGGCATGAAACCATGAAGATGATCACAATACTGGCGTTGGTTCTGGGTTTGGCCGCCTGCGGCGAGAGTCGGGGTGGACGCGCCGTCACAGGTGGTCTGTTGGGCGCAGGAGCCGGTGCTGCGGTGAGCGGGATTACGGGCGGTAGCCTGGGCACGGGTGCGCTGGTCGGCGGCGGTATCGGTGCTGCCGGTGGAGCGCTGACCGCGCCCAGCCGTCGCCGTTCTTACGACGCCTACTGAACCCTACGTATGGCCGAGGCCGAGCTGGGGTAGGTTTAATACGCCCGGCCGTATTGGCTGACTTTCGGCGGATTCCCTAACCGGCGCTGGCGTGATTCGCTGTGCTCTGCATTCGATTCGCGGAGGTTACCATGGCGGCGGCGATCAAGATCACCCGGGACGACTTGGACCCGGCCGGGCTTCGCCGGGCGGCCCGACGAGCAAGCAGTGTCGTGGCGTCGCAACGGATACTTGCGTTGGCGCTGGTTCTGGAAGGCACGTCGCGCACGGAAGCGGCACAGGCCGCCGGCATGAACGGGGAGCATCGGGAAGTCTGGGGTGCTCGCGTCCGGGCAGGCTGAAGAACGATGAATGACCCAACTTTTGGCGGCCTATCATCCGAGACACCCCAGACTTCCTGATGCTCCCCAAGGTCCGCACGGTCGCTTATGTCAGTACACCGTACCGCTCAGACGCACGGCCCTGCTTCTGCTTCGGAATGTGGTGACGGCGGTCCTGGTTCAGCTTGAACGGCAAGATCGGCATCCGGAGATCAGAAGGACCAATCTCCTACGTCGGCCCAGCCTGCAACGCCACCGGCCCGATCCATGCAACAACGCCATTGGGACATCCGGTTCCAGTGGCCTGGGGAGTGTAATCTTGAGGCAATTCGACTTCAGCGGGTGAGGTCATCCTCCAGAACGATCATCGTCACAGCCCAGCTCCGTTCGCCCTCGTCGTCCACCTGGTCCACCGTGCCCAGCACCTCGGTGCCAATTCTGAGCTGGACACTGGCACCTTGTGCCCTGGGTTCATCAAGCCAGAGGCTGCGGCAGCCCAGCACATGGCGAAGATGCGCCTGCAACCGTGCCAAATCCGCCGTGCTGATTGTCCGCGAGTGGACCGCCGGTGCGCTCTTCATGTCATTCTGCTGCCGTAGTTCGCGACAATAACCCGGGACTGGGCAGCGGGGTTTCCGATGCGCCAAATGGGCGTTGTTGGGTGGGTCGGTAGAGTGGACGCACTGCCCCCAGCCCAGTCTGGTTCAGGCGATGCGACGGAGTTCGGGCGTCCCAGCTCCAGCATGCGGTTAAAGGCATGGACGGCGACGTCTCCTGCGGCCGCGCGACGCTGGTTGCTGCGCGAGCGCAACTCCTCACCGATCCTGGCCCTTGCAAGCTCGGTAGGCGCTCCCAAATACCATCCAAGGAGATGGTAAGAGGATGGAAAAAAGGTGGTAAGCAACGTGCACGAGCTGCGGCCCAAGATCGCCGATAGCGAGAAGATCACAATCAACCTGGGCCATGTCGACCTCGGCCACATCGACCTGCTGGTGCAGGAGGGGTTCTACTCCAACCGCACCGACCTTATTCGCACGGCCATTCGCAACCAGCTCGATCGCCATGCCGGCGTGGTCCGGCAGGCGGTGACGCGCAAGACGCTCGATCTCGGCCTCAGGCATTACAGCCGGGCGGACTTGGAGGCGGTGCTGGCACGCGGCGAGGCGCTGCGCATCAATGTGCTGGGTCTTGCCAGCATCGCCAGCGACGTGACACCCGAGCTGGCACGCGCGACCATCACCTCGGTCACGGTGCTGGGAGCGCTGCACGCAAGCTCCCAGGTCAAGGCTGCCTTGGCTGACCGGATGCACTGACCCGATGCGGCACGCTGCCGTAGTACCCTGAGCTGGCGTCTTCTCGGTTTGATCGCCGAGACCGCCACACCACCCACGCCGATCTACTGACGACGGAAGCCGATCCTGGGTCCGAACGGGGAAGCCTTACCGGGTCCCCAGCACTGAAAGCCATACCCATGACCAACATCCTGAACGCTGACCTGCTCGAGGCGACCCGCCTCACCAGTGCCGGCCGGCTCACCGAAGCCACTGCGGCCCTGCAACGCATGCTCGGGGGCCAGGGGGCGCCAGGAATGGCATCGGGCAGCATGACCCCGCCCACCCAGCGCCGGGAAGCCCCGACCATTGACGGCGTGGCCGAGACAACCGGAACGAGAGAGACCACGCCTGCACCTTCGGCTGGGCCAGGGTCCGGCACAGGCGCTGGCCGGCGGCCTTTGGCTGCTGGGCAGGGCATGACACAGCCAGCGATCCCCGAGGCGCTGCGCAGCTTCCTCGACCAGGTCAGCCCGGGCGGGCTGCAGCTGCCGGGCGGCGGACTGGCTCATTCGTCCCCAACTCCGGCGCGTGTCGCTGTGCCGCAAGGGGCGCAGTTCCTGGCCACCATCTTCAGCAACGAGGCCGGTAGCCGTCCCTATAAGCTCTACGTGCCCAGCGGCTACCGTCCCGGCCACCCTATTCCCCTCGTCGTCATGCTGCACGGCTGCACCCAGTCACCCGACGATTTCGCCGCCGGCACCCAGATGAACGCGGTCGCTGAAGAGCATACCTGCCTCGTCGCCTATCCCGGGCAGACCAGCGCAGCGAACATGCAGAAGTGCTGGAACTGGTTCAACACGGGCGACCAACAGCGGGACGGAGGCGAGCCATCGCTGATCGCGGGGATCACCCGCCAGGTCATGCGCGACTACGCGGTCGATCCGCAGCGCGTCTACGTCGCGGGCCTTTCAGCGGGTGGTGCTGCGGCCGCGATCATGGGAGACACGTATCCCGACCTTTACGCCGCGATCGGCGTGCATTCGGGCCTTGCCTGCGGGGCTGCCAGCGACATGCCCTCGGCGTTCGCGGCGATGCAGGGTGGCGGCGTGCACCGGGCCGCTGGCGCCCCGCGATCGGGGGCCCAGCGCCGGGTCGTTGCGGCCATCGTGTTTCATGGCGACCGGGATACCACGGTCAATCCCCGCAACGCTGACGCGGTGGTCGCGCAGTCGGCACAGGCTGCAGCGCTCAAGACGCACGTCGAGGAAGGCCAGGTGCCCGGGGGGCATAGCTACCGCCGCACGCTGCGGGCCGACGCAAACGGGCAGACGGTGATCGAGCAATGGGTCGTGCACGGCGCGGGCCATGCCTGGTTCGGTGGCAGCCCGGCGGGCTCCTACACCGACCCGCGCGGACCCGACGCCACCCGCGAAATGCTGCGCTTCTTCCTGGAGCACCCACGGTCCGCGACGATGTAGGCAGTTTGACCAGCAGGTGGGCAGCTCCTGACGGGTGCCGCCCACCGTCGCTGCTCGAAGAAAGATTGGAGCATGCCTGCTCTCAGTCGAGACACAGGCCGAGCTGATCAAGTGGTGCTACAGCTACAGGCCCACCCGATCAAATTTTCGGGCCACCCCAGTTCAACCGTCCCATTCTAGCCCGGCTCAGAATACGAGTTCGACTCCCAGCTTGTGCCGCGTGCCGCCCTGTGATTCAAAACACCACAACAGGAGTTCCAACCGACATGGCTGCCAAAGCAACGACGAAGGCGCCCGCCGCGGCGAAGAAGCCGCCACTGAAGGCAACCGCGAAGGGCGAGCCGGGAAAGGCGGCAGCACCGTCGGCGGTGGCATCTGCCGGGGCCAAGGGCACGGCTTCGGCCACCTCGAAGCCCGCACCTGCCGCTACGGTGACGCTGAAGCATCTCTCGGCCGGGCTCGCCGAGAAGCATGAGATGGACAAGAAGCAGGCGGACACCGTGGTTGCCGACGTGTTCGAGATGCTCGTCACCCATCTCAAGTCGGGCGATCGGCTGCGCATTGGTGGCCTGGGCGTCCTGGAAGTGAAGAACCGGCCGGCCCGCTTGGGGCGCAATCCGGCAACTGGCGCGGCCATTCAGATACAGGCCAGCAAGAAGATCGCTTTCCGGGCTGCGAAGGAGCTCAAGGACGCCATTTGAGGGCTGGGGACCACCGGGCGCTCAAGCGGTCGACACCGCAAACCTCACGCGCCCGGTCGGGTGGCGAACAGGCCTATGCCTTCCATCGTCATCACCGGCTCGTCGTGCTGGTTTAAACAAACGTAGGGGTGGTTCAAAACGTGCCATTTTCAGGTAACACCGGAAATCGATAGAGCTCTGATGGTAAAGGGATTTCTCGTTTTGGGTGTTACCCTGATTTGAACCACGCCGCTTACACGAGGTGTCCACCATATCGGGGAAGGGTCAGCGGCCGACTTACCGCATCCCGGTGATCGAACCCGTGGCGATCGCGCGAGGGTCGCGGCGGGGCCAGCGTCCCGCGTCCACCTGGGCCAGGAAGTCGCCTAGGATGCGGTTGAATTCGTCCGGCGCTTCAAGGTTGATCGTGTGCCCGCAGTTCGGAAGGACGGCCAGCGCGGCGGACGGGATCGTCCGCTTCAGCAGCAGGCCCGGCACGAGGCAGGGCCAGTCCTCGTCGCCGGTCAGCACGAGAGTCGGCACGTCCAGCGCGGCCATGCGATCGATGAGGTCGTAGAGCGACGGCCGTGCCTTCTGCACACCGAGCTGCGTGTTGGCGGACCCTGGCGCGGAGTGCTCGGCCAGCGCCCGCTTGAACGCCGCGAAGCCGCGGGGGTCCTTGGCCTCGAACTGCACGCGGGTGGGGCCGTAGGCGTAGCGCTCCGCAAACGCGATCATGCCCTGCTCGCGCAGCGCGGCCGCGGCGGCGTCCGCCTCCGCCCGGAAGCGCTCCCGCGCCTCGGGCTCTGCGCCGTAGCCGCACCCGGCGACGCAGAGCGACAGCGCGCGCCCGGGGTGGCCCAGGCCGAAGTGCAGCGTGGCGAACCCGCCCATGGACAGGCCGCAGACATGGGCGCGCGCGAGGCCGAGATGGTCCAGCACCGCCAGGATGTCGTCCGCGGCACGGGCCTGCGAGTAGGCGGCCGGGCTGTCCGGCACGTCCGATGGCGGATAGCCGCGGGCAGCGTAGGCGATGGCGCGGTAGCGCCGCCCGAAATGGCGCAGCTGCAGCTCCCAGCTCCGGTGGTCCCCCGCGAACTCGTGGACGAAGATCAGCGGCGTGCCGCTCCCAGTCTCCTCGTAGTGCAGGCAGACACCGTCATCCGTGGTGGCGAAGGGCATGATGCTTCCCCGTGGTTGGGCAAAGCTTCCGCCAAACAGCCGCGCGAGGGAAGCGGGCAGGGCTTACACCGTTCATGACGCTGCCGCGGCGATCACAACTACCCGGCATTCGCAGCAAAGGGCTATACTGGCGCGGCACCGGCAACGAGGGGGGAGGGCGACCATGGCGAATCCGAGGCATGGCAACCTGACCAGCCTACATGCGCATCGCCTGTCCGCCGAGGGGAGCATGCAAAGTTGTGGGGTGCTGGCGTGATCGAGTGGGTTCCGCGCCGGTGGAACGGGAGTGAGCTGATGACGTAGTTGGCGGCCTGACGCGACCACCCCACAACTTTGCATGCTTCCTTCCCCTCCGGTCGCCCTGCTGCCCGGCGTGGCGCTGCGGCCCACATCGGCCTACCCTCGAGGGCATGTGCGGTCGATTTGCCCTGTCCATCACCCCGGCCGACCTCGCGAGTGTGTTCGGCACTCGCAACGCCGTCGCGAACTTCGCGCCCACCTGGAATCTGCCGCCCAGTCAGCCGGCGCCAGTGGTGCGGCATAATCCCAAGACCGGTGAGCGCAGCCTAGACGTGCTGCGTTGGGGCCTGATCCCGCATTTCGAGCGCGACCTGGCTCGCGCCCGCATGCTCAACAACGCCCGGGCCGAGACGGTCGCGAAGCTGCCGAGCTTCCGCGGCGCCTTCGCATCCCGCCGCTGCATCGTGCCGGCCGAGGCCTTCTATGAATGGAAGCGCGATGGCAAGCTGAAGCAGCCGTTTGCAATCGCCCGCGCCGACGGCGCCCCGCTCGCCTTCGGTGGCATCTGGGAGAGCTGGACTGACCCGGCGAACGGCGACATCACCCGGAGCTTCGCAATCGTCACCACGGACGCGAACGGCACCATGGCGCCGATCCACGACCGCATGCCCGTCGTGTTGGAACCCGCGGACTGGCCGGTGTGGCTTGGAGAGGAAGGGGGTGACGCCAAGGCACTGCTCCGACCCGCAGCGGACGCCGTGCTCAAGACGTGGCCGGTGAGCACGGACGTAAACAGCGTGCGGCACAACGGGCGAGAGCTGCTTGTGCCGATGCGCGAAGAGGCGGAAGGAGGTGGACCGAACTCCGCTTGAGTACCCGGGCATCCACGCACCAACGCCCTCCGGCGGCTCACTCCTAGGGAGCCAGGCCATGTTTGCGCAGCGTGGCTGTACAGGTGGCCAAGGGGCCAAGCGGCCTTGTTCTCGCTCTCCCGGTCGGCTGGCCCCGGCACTCGTTGCAGCATCGGAGCACGCCGCTACCCTGCCCACGCGTGATAAGCGCGGTTATCGCGCGTGGGGGAATTGGTAGTGGGTCAGTTTGAGTTTTTTGCCAGTGAGAAACTTAGAGATATCAATGCGTTCAAATGTCTCTAATTCGATACTGAGACACTACCGGGGAATTACATGGCTTGCTATCGCCCGCTGCGTGGCCGAGGGTGCTGGCATGACCGCCCTGCGGCCCTCTCCGCACCGCCATTCGCCGACCGCCCGCCGCTGGTGGACGATGCCGGCGTTGGCTCGGCCGGCATGACGGCGCGCCTGCCAGCGTGTTGCATGGACCTGGAGGGCGGACGCAGTAGCCCCAACTCCGTTTGAGGTCAGGCGGTGCGGACGTAGTTCGGGCGTCCAAGCTGCACCATGCAGTTGAGCGCACGGACGGCGACGTCCACCTCGGTCGCCCGACGGTCATCGGTGCGCAAGCGTAGCCCGTCCCCGATTACCTGTTTGAACCGGCCGATTGCGGCCTCGGCTCGCGCCCGCGTCGTGTAGCCGGACGCCTTTTGCCATGCCATGCGGCCGTGCTCGGCGATCTGCTGCAGGTGGCGGTCGCGCTGCGTGGGCGCGGTCTCGGCCGTGTCGCTCGGCACGGCGGTCGCGCGTGGCGGGACGATGACTGCCGCTTCTGGATAGCGCTCGGCCACGCTGGCGTAGACGCGGTCTTGGTCATACCCACCATCGCCGGTGAACGAGGCTACCGCGCCTGTGATCCGATCGAGCAAGGAGCCGACTGACCTCCGCACCGTCGTCGACCTCCTTGGCTGTGAGCGACGCGGCGACAATCTGGCCGCTGCCAGCGTCCAAACCGATGTGCAGCTTCCGCCAGGACCGGCGCGTCTTGGCGCCGTGCTTCTCAAGCAGCCACTCGCCCGCGCCGCACAGGCGCAGGCCCGTGCTGTCCACCAGCAGGTGCATGGGCTCGCCGCCCCGGCGCGGTTGCGGCCGCGGCACCTCCAGCGTCTTGGCCCGGCGGCTCAAGGTGGAGTGGTCCGGCACGCGCAGCTCCAGCCCGAGCAGGCCGATGATGGAGCCGATCAGGCCCTCGGTTTGGCGCAGCGCCAGGCGGAACACGGCCTTGAGCGTGAGGCCTGTCAGAATGGCAAGTGACGAATACCAGGGCTGCCCGCCTGGAGTGGTGCGCGGCGCTGCGCGCCACCCCTCGATCGCCTCGTCCGTGAACCAGACCGTGAGGCTTCCACGCTGGCGCAGGGCCGCATCGTAAGCTGCCGAGTTGGTGACCCTGTGTTTCTGCCGCGGGATGTGGTGACGGCGGTCCTGGTTCAGCTTGAAGGGCAATGGTGCATCCAGAGTTCAACAAGGAGCAAACGTCCTACGCCGACCCGCACGGCAAAGCCACCGGCCGCCTCCATGCAACATGCTCACGGCGAGACCTTCGACCCCAAGGCCGTCGACGTCGAGGCGCTTGCCGACGATGTCGCAGCTCTTGCCAAGGCATGGACCCGCAAACCGCCCACCAAGCGCAAGCGGTCCACCTGAACCGTAGCCCTCACCGGACGGATACAGGTCATCCGCACTGGCTGACCCTGCTGGGCCTGGGACCGCTTCAGCCCCAGCGCGCTTGACGCGGGGAGGCTGGCCGCCTCCCGCATAGGACGCACCCTGCCAGTCGCAATCCGACCCTCACAGGCCGGCGGTTTCCACGCGCCTTGTGTAACCCAAAAAGGGCGGATTCTGAACCACGCCAAGCCTCGTCGTCCTGAATGCACCCCAAGGCGGGACGTCGCCACCGCGTCCACATCCTGAACTCTCCACGCCAGGTTGCTCGTGGCTCAAGCGTGGCCGGTATTGGATTGCCTACGATCCGGCCGGCCCGATCATCGCCGGCGTGTTCCTTGATACGGACGGCATCCCGACCCGGCTGCGCTGACGCGGCTTGACAGCCGCCTTGGGCCCACCGCGGTGGCGACGCCGACGTCAGGTGGAAACGATGGCGACCTCCAGACCTTCTCTGCTTTCAGGGAAGCTGATGATAGTTGAGGTGGATCGCGCCCTGGGCAAACGGGCAAGCACCCCCTCAACTCCTATGGCGAAAGTAGGCTGGCTGCCTCGAGCCGCGGGATGACGACATCAAATGCTTCCCACGGACAGGGGCGAACACGCCATATGGCTGAAAGGGTACGAGGACGCACTCGCTGCGGAGGATGACGGGAAGGCTTCAGTTTTTGCCTAGAACCCGCCCCGATGTCCGCCGCCGCCGAACAGCAGGAACAGGATGAGCAAGAGCACGATCAAACCCAACCCCCCGCCAAAACCGCGTCCGCCGTAATAACCTCGGTTGTAGCCATAGTAGCCACCACCTCCGAACAGGACGAAGAGCACGATGATCAGTACGATGAGGCTCATGGGTATACCCTTCGAACGGCCCCTCTACCATGCGGGACCTGGTTGAACGGATCGGCAAGGCCGACATCTAGCATTCTAGCAAGGCTCAGACAGTCACAACACCACAGACCTAACCACAATCGCTATCAAGCTCTCAAAATGATCTCGGACAGACACTCAGGGCGATTTAGCTTGATCGGCATTTTTGATCGTCTCCAGAACAGCTATGGCTTGCCCGACCAGTTCTCGTATCTGTTCAGTCTCGCTGCTGGTCTTCCGACCGTGTAGATCTTTCAGCACCACCTCATACGCTTGGGTGACTGGAGGCAACTCTATGAGATCTTTGGCATGAAGCACTTCTTGTAAAGACGTCTCTTCGCCACCCGACATACCTTCCGACGAAGCGACCGCAAGTTGCCGAGCATCTTGCTCCAGATGATTGAGAGCTTCTATCTTCTGCTCTTTAGACAGCACCGGATCAACAACCACCTCATGCGCCGTGTCAAAATGGGCGTGCGGCCTGTCGGCTTTGTCTTGGTCCGATCCCATACTGTTCGTCATTTTCTCGATCCTTCTGAGTGCCTGTTGTCGACATGCGACGAGCATCGTCGCTAATCTGGTTCATCGGTATCATCACTTGAAAAGAATATTAGCTTTGCATCGAACCAAACGCCAAGCCTCATGTTAGACGTGAGCTGACGAGGTTGACCACGCTCGCCTACCGTTCCCAAACCAGGAACAACCCCACGTCGCCCGGCCTGCTTTCGGGGTAGGTGATCACCCGCGCAGCCAACCCGAACCCCGCTGGTCTCAACTCGCGTTCCCACCTTGCATAAACCTCGGCCGCCTCGCCCCGGAGCGTCTCCGGCCATTCAGGGTCGGCGTTGTTGATCTTCCGCCCCTCGTCGCTGCACAGGCCGGACGGGAAGCGGAGCAGTTGGATCTCCGTCTCGCCATGCGCGGCCGCGACCCGGGCGTGGGTCAACAAGGTTTCCCACATTTCCGCACCCACATGCTCCTGAAGCATGACCTTGACCTGCCGAAGCCGCTCCAGCTCGGCCGCGTGCGCCGCGGCCTTTCTCTCGTCGACCATGCCCTGATGTGACGTCTCGGCAAGCTGTCGGAACATGTTGGCCGTGACCGGCGCCGGGACATCCGGGGCGGAACACGGAGGTGCCGGCGTGTCTCCGGAGGCAGGCTTCCCGTGCCGCGCCTTACCGAAGAAGCCCATGATCATGCCGGCGAGCCCGTCCGTCGAGTGCACCGCGCCCGGGGTCTCCGGTATGCCCCCGACAACGCGCAACAGGTTTGCCCGGGAGACAATGCCCACCATCCTGCCCCCGTGCATGACCGGTAGCCGCTTGATCCCGTGAGTCCGCAGCATCTCGGCCACTACATGCAGCGGCGCGTCCTGGCCGATGGTGATGACGGGCGCGTGCATGACGTCGCGGACGGGCCGGAACACGGCCGCCTTCGTCACGGGGCGTCCATTTGGCCAGGCTCGGACAGGATGGCCAACCACCATTCCTGCCCACGCAGCCGGTCCTCGTTGCTACGGCCAAGCAGGTCGCCTTCGCTCACCATCCCGACCAGGCTTCCCGCGTCGTCCACGACCGAAACCGCGCTGATCCGATGCTCCAGCAGCGGCGCCGCCACTTCTTTCACGCTGGTCCCGGGTGCGACGGAGACGATGGACGGACTCATGACGTCGCCGGCCGTGGAGGGCCGGTCGGTGACGGGTGGGTGGTGATCCATGGCCGGTTCCTTTGTGCGTAGCCTGAAGGTTCAAGGCGGCAGGGACTAACCGCCACGCGGGAGAGCCTGGGGCCCGCTCATGAGTGCCGCGACAGTGCAGGAAACGATGCGAGTGCGCGTTAAGCCCGAACGTTCGCGTCAGCGGCGTCCGGTGTCCGAAGCGCGGTTGCGCCCAATGAGCCGCATCAAGTCGGTTGCGCACGCTCAAGACCTCCACATCCCTTTCCCGATCCCGGACAGCTCGCGGTCGAGGTAGAACGCTGCCGAGATGAGAGCGAGGTGGGTAAGCGCCTGCGGCGTATTGCCAAGCTGCTCGCCATTGAGGCTGACCTCCTCGGAGAACAAGCCAAGCGGGTTGGCATGCCCGAGTAGGGGTTCTAAGCCCAAACCCTCGAAATTTTTGATGCCTTCAAATTCAATGCGTCAGGCTAAAGGCAATACGGTTCAGTTAGCGCCGTCAGGTTCCCGGCAACGGTGGGCAAACCGCTTGAAAAGGACCGTCCGACAGTTTAGAAGCGGCCTAACTGAACAGTATTGAGGCTAAAGGGCGACGCCGGCCAGCATCGCCTCGACGTTGATGGGACGGCGGTTGCCGCGAAACAGGTAGCGGCCAAGCAAATGGATATAGAGCCAGGCCACGGGCGATATCTTCCGCAGCAGCGCAATCGCCTTTTGATTGTTGGCGGCCCGATACCGCTCGAGCAGAGCGGAGAGCAGGATGGTGT
>JAABUU010007304.1_pt1 | contig 11421 bp, 13 predicted proteins | sample 5559301 | NCBI WGS metagenome assembly JAABUU01 (sample SAMN10711884, study PRJNA513360) | rock metagenome | isolation source: Antarctica rocks | place: Antarctica: Victoria Land, Richard Nunatak white
TGTGTGATCGAGGTGTGAGATCTCCCGACTCAGGTCTGGCTTCGACATATAAGCAATCCCTGCTCTTGAATTGACGCCGTCCGCCCTTGAGTTCGTCAAAACAATGTTTCAAGATTGGTGTTTGAGGATTCATGAGCAAGGACCTTGATTGCAATAAACGGTTGTAGAGAGAGTATACTCAATTTTGAATACGAAAATCAAATAAGTCAGCGCTAGTCTTATGCCAAGGCTTGGTGTGCTTCAATCGATCTTCACACTGAAATTCTAGACGAAACAGAGAGGTATTACATAAGCATCCTATGTGATTCCACTTGTCGCTAAAGAAGATACAACAGTTGATCACGAAAGTATGTGTATAGAAGCTGTTCTTGTTCTAACTCTACTATAACTTGGTAAAGACTGACTGAAGGAAATCAAATTTCAAGAAACTCTCGCGCCTTCATCTTTGCTGCCGTCCGCCCATCTTTTTTCACAACATGCTATAATGCTCGGACGATGAAATATTTGAAAATTCAAGACGCCTTCGGCGTGCGTGAAGCGATCTTCGACTTTGAACTGCGCTTCAGGCCTGTTCTCTGAGGGACTATATTTCCCACATCTTCATCCTCTTCCTTCTTCTGCTTCTTAGTCTCGAAAATCGCGTCCGGCGACAGTCACGGCATCTTTTCGATATCATCATTCGTCAGCTGCTCTCCGATGTCCGAGTGCTCATTCTTCTCACGACACTGATCAAGTTTCGCGAGCAACTGCTCGTTTTGACGGTTCAATTGTGCATCGATACGTTTGAGTTTGACAGAGCTGAGTCCTTTCATTCCAGAGAGCGTCGACCTGATGCTTATGTAATCTGTATTCAGAACTTTGATTAAGTAGTATTGAATTTCACTTTGAGTACGTGCGGTTTTGTTAATTCGCTTACTACGTGTTTTCTTGACTTTGACTCGCTCATGAATTTGCATCTGATTGACCTTTGCGTCCTTTGGCAGATCTTCGCTTTCGTACGTTTCATCTTCCAGTCACTCTTTGGCGACTTCTTTTTCAAAGTCGGTCTCAGAGTGTATCTCAAAGTACGAATTCACATCTGTTTCACAGTTCACGATGACTCGCGACTCAAACCCAGCTTTTCGGACAATCACGACTTTTCCGAGAGACGTTAAGCCGTCTGATTCATCGAGTATCTCAACGCTGACTTTGGTCTTCACATCACCTTTGGTGAAAGCCTGACCAGCTTGATCGACGACTTTGAGCTCTGCTGTTCCGGATGACTCTGCCGCTTCGGATGACTCTGCCGCTTCGGATGACTCTGCCGCTTCGAATGACTCTGCTGCTTCGAATGACTCTGCTGCTCTGAATGACTCTGCTACTGCGAAGCCTGCTTCATCAGTGCCTGGTCGAGGTACAAGATGTATAAGTCAGGTTCTGAAATATTCATGCCGCTCATTCAACTGGTCCAAAATGTTGTTGATGTTGTTTATTTTTTCTCTCGCTATATCGTCAGCTGAATTCTTGGCTACAGATTCGCGATAATCTTTCGTCAATTCGAAGTTGACGACGAATGTGAAGATCTGAATGAGAAAGTTCTCTAGATCTTTCTTTGAGAGCTTGTCTTTGAGATTCTGCTTCTTTATCTGCTTGTTCAATTTGTTCAATTCTGATGTCGCTTCAGCGTTCTTGAGATTCTTCATGAGCTTTCTCAAATACGATGTGACTTTTTCATATATCTGCTGGCGAAGATCATCTGGCTTTGGAGCTTCGCTCTGCTCAATTTTCATGCGATCAGATTCGTCATTTTGATCTTCATCCTCGTAAGCGTTCTCGACAAACTCTTCGAGTTTATCGATGAAGATATTGAATGATCTTGAAGAAGCTGTTTCCGAAGACTCTTTTGCTCGATCTTTTTCTTTGCCCGCTTTGATATGAGCAGTGTCTTGATTCAATGTCTTCTTCGAATTTACCTCGTCGAAGAGTGCTTTTGCCGCTTCTGCCTGTCGACGTGCTTTGTCAGCTTCAAGGCGAGCAGTGTCTGAGCTTGACGTGCTCTCTGATGTTGAAAGGCTCTGGGACGTCTTTGCTTGCTCTGCCTGTCGACGTGCCTTGTCATCTTCAAGGCGAGCAGTGTCTGAGCCCGACGTGCTCTCTGATGTTGAAAGGCTGTGAGATGTCTTTGCTTGCTCTGCCTGTCGACGTGCCTTGTCATCTTCAAGGCGAGCAGTGTCTGAGCTCGACGTGCTCTCTGATGTTGAAAGGCTGTGAGATGTCTTTGCTTGCTCTGCCTGTCGACGTGTCTTGTCATCTTCAAGGCGAGCAGTGTCTGGCTCGAGCGTGCTCTCTGATGTTGAAAGGCTGTGAGATGTCTTTGCTTGCTCTGTCTGTTTACGTGCTTCGTCGATCACAATCTGCTTGGGATTCGGACTCAGCGTCTTTCCTTCGACTTCTACGATCGATGAAATTTTCGTTTCGAAATCGATCATAATTCAATCGAAAGAATTTTCCTTTTTTCTCTTTTTTCTTTTCAAATCAGTTCTCGTACGAAAGAGCAGTATTGCTTGTCTTTTGAGTTGATAATGTTGCTCGATTAGATGTATTCAAGAATCGGCTCAATCGATCTGTTTCTGAGAAGTTTGTTTGTGTAATGTTGTGTTTTTCTGAATCATTGATTTGAAAATGTGCCCTTTTATAAATCATCGACAAGTCAACTCAGACTCTCATGATCATCAGTTCTTGCATCGTCCTGTGAGCTTTTCTGACTGCGAATAGAACCTTGCAAAAGATGCACTCTGAACATTCACAAATCAAGACTCTTCGAGTTTTCATTTTTGAGAGTTTCTAGCTTTTCATTTGACAACAGTCAGAAGTCTCTTTCTCAATGTTGTCAACTTTGACAATATCAATATCTTAAGTTGCAAAAGAAGGCATGAACGAGCTGAAATCATTGACATTGTTGACGACGTTGATCGCTGAAATGTAAGTGAATAGCATGCAGATCGAGTCAGCTAATATTCTACTTAGCAGTCATGTCGATAGCGCGCTTGAGATGTTGTCGTTTGAGTTGAACGTGAGCTGAAACTCAACAAGTTTCAACGTCAGCATGCAAACAACAACACTAGAATCTAGTTCAGAAGCTATGTCTTCGAATTCATTGATTCATCACATCGTCGTTGACATCGACGTGAAGACTGTGTTCAGTTCGAACCAATTGAATGCTTTCGTCGACGATATCATCTTGTTCACCTCAGTGAATCTCAGAAATCATATAGCTCAGATCTCTTTAGATCGACTCTGTCAAGCAGACGACTTGTTAAGCGCTGTCAATTTCTCCAGATTGATGATCTCTTGATAACAACGCATAATTCAGCATGGTTTTACCGCTCATCATCACAGCAGGACTGTGCGCTTCGTGACAAAGACAGAGAAATTTTCAGTTTAAATTCTTCAAATCGTCACTCAGTCAACGACAGCGCTACAGCGAGCGTTGCGCAGACAATTTCTACGAGCGCTTCGCGAACATTCGGCTTGTCGTGAACTGAAAATGGATCGGCCGCTTCAGTGCTCATCGCGATCTCTTCTTTGAATATATGGTCAACGAACAACAGTACCTGAGCAATCGATGTTTCAAGTCCTGAGATACGATCGTCAGAGACTTCATTTTCTGGTCGAGCTGCGATGAAGAAAGTATCTAGAGGCATGATCTCTTTGCTTATTACCTACTACTATGTCATAGGGATTTTGTAATATAGATAGATCAAATCGAAGCAGAATGAGCTTCATTTATCTGTGATCGTGATTACTTTATGCATACGATGTGTTCTAACAATCGCGATTCCCCAGTATGCTATGTTATTCACTCTATGCCTATCAATCGCCTACCACATCACTAAAGCATCAACAATCTTCATCGCGATTAAGAGGTTAAGCTTCAGTGCTTTTGCCTTGAGCCAGACTCTTACGTTCTCATCAAGAACTCGCGAAGCGTGAAGAATATCGGTGAATTTGGCAATGGTGGCCATTTGCTGTTTGTCTGCTTCATATCGGGTTTCCTTTTCCACCTGCGCATTCCTTTCCATATTGAGAGCTGAATCAATAGATTTGGATCGTCGGACCTGAGTATCCACGTCTCCTCGAGCCTGATTGTAGGCTGCGCAAAAATGTTGATACTGGGTGTAAAAGTCTCGAAGTTGCTTCCTCAGACTGTCGATCGCAATATAATACCAGCACCGTCCTTGAAGATCCTGCGGCGGAGCCTCCCCATCCCAACCGTTCGAGAAAGCTTGTTCCTGGGCTGCTTCAAACGCACTCGGAGAAAACTAGGCATATCCTGTCCAGAAAGGGCCTGATGGCTCACAGGAAGTTGCAGGTGCTTCCTGCAACGATGCTGACGCGGTGGTCAGAGAACTTCGAAGGAAGGCACGATGGCAAAAGGGAGGATTGACTGAGGTCGACATATAGGAGGGTTTGATGTCAAGTAGAAGAATGTAATTTGGCTTCCATTTATTGGAAGCAGGAATCTCAAAGACAATGAAAGTGAGCTTTAGTAAGGAACGAGTAGCGAGCATCCAGAAATGATGTTGTGCTACACTGTTGAGGAGGAGGGAGGCGCAGTCGAAGTCAAAACACGTATTTTAAATCAAGAAGCCCATTTTTGGCAGCATCTAGAACATGTGGACGCAGAGCGCGTTCTGATGGAGAAGGCCGTGCGCGTTTCTATTTGAGGCACTGCAAATGCTGACAGTCATCCAATCAGACAGTCCGATCTCAACTTCGAGCCCCTGCCGCTGTCAATCATCCTCGCGCAGCTGGGATTCTGTTTACGAGTAGTATAATCGACTCGCTAGTGGTTTTGCAATTGACTGTATCTCATTCAAGTCCAGTTGTCAACTGAGTGCTAGTGGCTGGAGCAAGGTTTCAACTCGGCTCCAGCTGTCAAGCCCCCCTTCTCACAAGTCACTAATTACGAGGCTGAGACGCGATGTGGACGGTGCGCTGAGGCTGCGATAGAGGTGACGGGGAAGACCGTTGGTTGGTCTGTGAGCACAGCAACATCTTCATTTCCGCAGGCTTTCAGCTTCATCGGCACTTGTTAAAAAGTCTTGGACACCCCACAATCAATAAACATAGCCCAGAATTCCTCAATCTGCAATCGTCGGACCCTCGGAAGCATAGTGGCACTTTATCATCCCCAGCTAGCCTGGAAATCTGTGTGGCGCTGAGGCACCATCTGACGATGAGCAACGTTTCGGTCTTAGTCCCCTTCGCGAACGCTTCCACCACGCTCGACCAATTCTACTGCCAGAATACCCGAGACGACAGATTAAGCTGTCTTTCCTTGCCGCAATTTGCCACGAGTAACTTCGATCAACTATGCCCATCGGGTAATTGCCTGGAAGCGTGTGGGCATCTGGAGCGTCTTTATGGGGTTATTCCACTGGGGATTCAGGTGCAAGCAGACAATTTTGGCCTCCCCACGCGTATTCCGGACATGATCACATTATATGGCATCTGTCTGGGGTATGCAAATATCTCCCGAGCGCTGGACAGCGGGATCGTTCCACAAAAGGAAGCTGGAACGCTCCGTCCGTTGTTCCCATCCAACGCCGAGGGTGACCTGCAACGAGTGAGCGATGGTGCATCTCGCTGTCTATCGGAAACGTGCGAGAGGGCGGCCAACAGGTCGGAGTGTGCCTGGGAGTGCTCGCCGGCGCAGCTCTTGCTCAACAGCACAACGCCAAGACTGTCAGGGCCCTATCAATGCTTGAAGACCATCTGCAAAGGCAGCACCGGTCTTCCTTTTGCCAATCAGGACGTGGTGGGAGTCGGTGTATGGTGTCTCCTTGCATCTCCTGCAGTCGCCGGTGAGGTGGAGCTCTGTCCGCAAGATAGCTGACGACGAACAGATCACCATATCTTACGTTATCCAGAGTATTCTGGTTCTGTTTTCCTGGCTAGGACTGGCAATCGCGTCAACAATATCCTTCTATCGACCCATCGGTTCGGAATCAGCCGAAAAGGCCAAGGACGTCTTTCTGGACAACTTGAACAGATTCCTGCAGGCACAATGCTATTTCAGCATCCCGATTGCAGTGAGTACTTTGATCACTGACCCCTTTCATCTGGACACAGTAAACGGCTACGGGTTCCTGCCAGTCGCCATCAACGGATTTTTACCCCAAACTTTTACTCTGTTGCAGCTGCATCGACACAAGCGGTTTTCGTGGTACATCTCCAGCCTGACTTTTCTATCTTGGCTGCTGTCGACCATCAACTTCTGGGCCATCGTCAAGTACCTCAGCATCGAGCGAATCGGCACTCGGGACGCTGAATTCCGCTCTCTGTTCAAGATCGAATCTTGCGGCAATCTCAACGCTCTGACCCTGTGCATACAAGCCCAAAGTGTCTCGCCCATCGGCTGGTTCTTCTACATCAAACTCAAATCCTCAGCCTTCGGCGCCCCTCTCCTCTTCGGTACCAGCACAATTGGTACCCTCATTCTCCCCACCGTATGGGTCTTCTGCACGACCAACCTACTTCTCCTTCTCCTTCTCGGCCACCAGTGCCTTGGTAGTACCGGCCTCAAGATCTTTCACTCGCGCGGCCACGCTACGCCCACACAGCGGTCGCGGAAAGGAGGCTTGCTCACAAATGTCCGCTCTTTGTTCGTCAATCCTTGGACGGCGACTATCGGCTTCTATGTTGCCTCGAGTATGTACTTCCTATCTACTGTCTACCAGGGTTTGCTCTATTACAACTACTTTGCCCTGAAGCTCGTCGACCCCGCCGGCTGGTCCTTTGGCCAGATCATTGCCATTACTGTTTGGATACCGGTCATTTCGGACTACCTGCATTTGCAATTCAGTAAGCCCTTCGCACCTGCTTTTCCCCTCTTCTCTAGCAAAGGCGGTAGAAGAGATCGAAGTTGACCTTTTCCCGATAGAGGTGTCCGTGACCCCACTCACTACCCTTCTCTCATGTACCACCAACGACACACAGGAGGCCCGTCTGCCCTTGACTGCCCTTGACTCCTCCTACCGCCCCTGTGGCGGCCACGCTTATGAGCGTATGCCGCTTCCGCCGCAGCAGCAGCAGCATCACTGCGAGAGACGCTGCAGAAGCTTCGACGAGGGTTGTGATAACGACGATGATGATAGTGAGAACCATATGAAAGGGAATATGACATCGGCGCTCGAGCTGCAAGTCGCTGGAGCGGAATTACGGGTACTTCCTATTGTCCAAAGAGTGGAAGGGATGTGAAGCCAAAGACTTCGATTCCTAGCCAACCATAGCTTACTCCTAGCTAACTAAAGCGGTTGCAAGTCAGAGCTAGATGGGTGCATCTCGAAAGACTTAGCCGGGAATTTTTTGGCCTAATTCCGACCTCGTTCCAAGCTTTAGCTTTCGTTATAAAAGTTGTTCAGAATTTCACGATGAGTTCAACGCTGCGGTCATATTCATTACACGATACATCGTATATTGTTTAGAACAATCATGTTTTTATATTCGCAGATAATTTTCACCGCATAATTCAATCACGCCATAGCTAAAATACAGTTTTGGGGGTACCATTAAGATCATTCACCAATTTCTACCCTGAAAGATAGAAGAGATCGTGATACGGTATTTATGATTGATAGAGCTATTCTAACGCTAACTGAGTATTGTCAGAGGTTAGGTATAGGTATATCAATTGTCGAAACCAGTTCTAATGTACCAGGAGAATAGCTAAGAGAAGAAACAAAAGGATAAGTCCCCAGTTTCATAAAAAGTCTACTTGAGGCTTTAGCAGCAAATTTCGAAATGACAAGATGCAGATGCTTGGCACCAAAGCTATCTATGGGTCTGTTTCATCACAGGTACGGTCATAAGAGGGAAATCATATGGCCGAAGGTATTTTTGAGAAGACATAAAAATGGCAGATAGATTTTCGAACGCAGTGAATGATTAATGATTTAGAAGCCAGGTAGGGATAGTGCTACGGTCAAAGATGGAAATAGTTCATTGAATGAATGATGTATTGTTCTCAAGCTATAGAATCTTCGATGAAATTTTTTTTTTGAATTCTACTTCATTGCGAACTTACATAAGCCCATGCTGGGCATAACTTATTATCTAGACAGACAAGATTAATTTACAGGCGTTTAGATCTGAAAAGTGTCCTTCTTGTCGTCATGCTGTATATTTAGCACTGGGTAAGAGCAGCAAATACAGTTGTTGGTCCACGGACGCCTTCAACAGATGCCGCGGTCATCAATCCTCGGCAGGCATAGTAAGTAATGCCTAGGTGCTACGTTCGACCCCTCCCAATATACTCGAAAACCCCTGTTTTCAATAGAAATCGTGCAGTTCTCGTGGCTGATGATGCTTTCCCTAACTCCTCTCGGAGATCTGTGGGTAGTCAGGATTCCCAGATCTGTTTTCGAAGATGATCGTGCAGTCGACATTGTAGAACCAGGTGTTTGACTGTTTCCACCCCGTGGCCACAGTCGCAATCCCTTGATGAGACGGTTCTCCGCCTTCCTAGATACCCCTTGAGGTTGATTTTGTGGATGCCGACTCAGCATGTGCGTTATTTGAGATTTGTCTGGGTGTTTTTCTGGAGCAGAAGATGGACACCGGACGAGTTGTTGCACTTGATGAGGCACACAAGGTAGGTGACGTTGCCAATCCGCGTCTGAAATTAGTTGCTAATATTTACTACGAAATTAAGTTTTTGAGGGAGTCCGCGGCAGCGCAAAAGCTGACGGAATCGTTGGTTACAACCGTTCGCCTTCAGAGGCACCTTGCTTGTCGTTTGATCATCGCCACCCAGGAACCCACCATATCTCCGAAGCTCCTTGATCTCTGTTCGTTCACCTTAGTCCATCGATTCACTTCTCCGGATTGGATGAAGGCCTTAAAAAGCCATCTTGCAGCAGCCTCAATGAATACATCCACAAGGACTGAAAGCGATGTGATCAAGCAAATACTCGTTCAGATCGTCAATCTGAATGCAGGAGAGGCCTTGCTTTTTGCCCCTTCGGCCGTTCTTGATGTTGAGAATGTTGCTGATCAAGATGAGATGACCAGATGGAGACTCGGAAAATTAGGCATTTCATATCTCAAAGTTCGTATTCGACATCGATTGACTTCTGACGGAGGAAAGAGTGTTTTGGCTATTTGACATAATGCGCCATCGACTAGTAGTCTTAAGTCATCAATAGACTCTAGACAGCCAGTAGTGGTTGAGTAATTGTACCGCAGTAAATTGACAATATCCTCAGCTCGTTTATCGTTCAAAATGAACTCGGCCAAAGTCCGCTGAAGCTTATGGAGAGAAAGTTCTCTAAGCGGGCCAACATCATACTCGTCAGCAAATACGTAGAGCCTAGCATGACAGAGGAAGACCTCAGTGTAATCTTCGCATGATTCGCGATTTTTCCGAGGCTGAAAAGCAAGCTTCGAGGTGGCATACGCTTGGCTCTTGAACTTATCCCATGTTTCGGACTTTTTTGACCGTGGAGCAACTGCAGCTGGCTCTTCAGCTCTAGAGGCAATGTCTTCTAATTCATCTGCCCACTTCGACCGGGCCTTCCCTTTCTTCTTATCCTTCTTGGAAATACCAAAAAGAGACAAGTTTCACGTCGGCTCTAGCTTTGGCTCTGGCTCTGGGTTCGGCTGTGCATAGTTGGGGGCTGAAGGCGGAGAAAGAGAAGGTGCTTCTTCACCGTCACCATCTATGGAAGCCTCGTTTGGAACAAGATGCGTAGAGGCAATCGTGGAGGAATCAAGCAGAATGTCTGGATCCGCAGTAATGTAGTCTCCGGTATATGCGTATTGACTGAATCGAACGAATGTACCCTCATCGACGTCTTCCAGCAGGGCACATCCCTCTTTCGCCTCTGACATGTTTTCATTGACAAGGACATCAAGGGGTTTCGAATGATGCGCTATGAGTGCAGAATGAACCGTGAGCAGTCTTTTATCGAATTCAACGAGAAATCTGAAGGGAGTAGAGGCGAGAATACTGTGATATCCAAACAGGTTAGCTATGCCCGTTACTTTCTAAGTGGGGAATGAACGACATCACCTGTCGTATAAAATCGCCATGCAGGCTGCCTCTAGGAGTTGGCCGAGTTTGATCGTGTTCGAACAGAAAGAAATAGAGCTTTGTGCTGGGAAAAAGAATTCTCTTGATCTTAGCGAGGTTTTGATGCAGATTCGTAACTGTATGTCGCAATCCGAGCATTGGGAATTAGATCTGGCAAAAAATCGCGAAGTCACATAACTTCCGCGGTGTCGGTTTGCAGCTATTCATCTTGGCGTTCAAACAGATTATATAGCGAAATGCCATCTTGGAACATCAGTAATACTCCGTTTCATCATGCCAACTAGATTGGTTCTTCTGGGATCGTCAATAGAGACTCGACAGACTGCGGCTCAAGTCGAGGCTTCTTGTCTTGATCACTATCTTCTTCTTGCCTTCGGTTTGTCGGGGAGGATTATGTCGCCAGCTGGTAGTCGTGAAAGACCAGTATCGATGAGGCCGTAGCAGTATGCAGTAAGATCAGGCCATGCGCAGATCAGTCAGCTGGCCTGTTGCGGCAGTAGAATGACAAGAACTCACATGGGGCTCTGTTGGGCTTCGTTGAATTGTAGAACGTCATGTAAAAATGTCTCATAGACCTTGAAGGAGCGACTCGTTTGCGGCGTTGTCAAGATCTTCATAGCAGTCTTAACATGCTCAGCAGCTTTGTCATCTAGACGCTTCAGTACTTTGATTTTATCGAAACTCTTTCGAAGATCATCGCAATATTCATCGATTTCCTTGGAGTGATTAGACGCCGTAGGGAGCTGTCGCCTCTCTATCTCAGCTTCAAGTGAGACCACTGTATTGTGAGATTTTTGGAGCAGAGTTTGTGCTGCCTCGGGATCAAAGACCATGATCAACGTGCCTTTGCCTGTTATTCATCTGTCGTGATCTACCGCGTCGAATAGGTGACTTTGGAACTCTCGTGACCTGATAGTTCGGAGTCGCACTACGCACTACCTAGCGCGACGCGCAGTAGCGTGGATAGATTTCGACTACAATTATCGTGCAGGAAACATCTTCTAACGCCTATTTATTCGGATCGCTATGTAGTAAATCAACAAGAATGAGAATGCTGTATAAGTTTCAGATAAGTGCTTAAGCGATTCCTCTTCTCAGCAAAATTGCCACCAGCCTTCGCTTCTAGCCTGCTCAGGATCTCATCTATCATATTTCCTAAGTTCTTTCCCATCAGCGAACCTGCGTGTCCATGGCATCATCTTTAGAGTTTGGGTAGACCAACCTCGAAGGCGTCTCAAGTGAACTTCTTCGTCGGTCGCCTGCGTTCTTCTTGGAAAGCCCTCGTCATCATGATCAATCAATGTGCTTGTAGTACTTTGAGGGTAACGATAGTAGTACGGTGGGCT
>JAABUU010007305.1_pt1 | contig 11420 bp, 12 predicted proteins | sample 5559301 | NCBI WGS metagenome assembly JAABUU01 (sample SAMN10711884, study PRJNA513360) | rock metagenome | isolation source: Antarctica rocks | place: Antarctica: Victoria Land, Richard Nunatak white
CACGACCGTCTCTCCGGTGCCAATCGGATGCCCTCCCTGGCCGACCTCATCACCCAACGCGCGACTGAGGCCCACGCCCCCGTGGCGCTCGCGGCGGCCTAGCCCCCGACTTTTCGATAAGATACGTTGACTGATGAGTTACAATGGGCATATGGATAAGATTATGGTAACTCTGCGCCTCAACCCGTATGAGGCAACGACCTCAAAGGTTCGGCGCAAGCTCGGTTTGTCTCCAACGCAGATTGATAAGGATTTCGGCGTAGTGCTGATCAGGCCTCAAGACAGTCTTTACACTATCCTTATTGATCGAGATGCAGTTGCACAACTTAATACCGTTGATACCGGCGTTGGCGGTCCGTACGCCAATCCTCGTATTGAGCCATTCGGCCCACCTATGATACCTATGGATGAGGCCAGTAGGCGATAGGGTTGCCTGTGCCAAAAACCGCGCCTCCCGTGGTGATGAGTGGGTTGTTCAAGTCGTTATCGCTGTCTGGCATCGTACTCCAAGCCTACTCTGTGAGGGTCGAATCCCCCAACTATTTTCTCGAATAAGCTGGCGCTCCAACTCCTGCCGCTCAGGTCCCTGCGATAACTGAATCCCGCCCCCTCGTAATACGCCCGCATCGCCGCGCTCTCGGCCATGCAGTCGAGCCGTAAATACCTCTTGCCCGCTGCCGCGGTCGTCCTCTCGGCCCACTGGAGGAGGCGCTGTCCGAGCCCTCGGCCGGCGTAGGCGCGGTGGACGACCAGCTTGTGCAGGTAGAGCGCGTCGTCGGACGCGTCCGGCCAGAAGAGGGGGTCGGACGGCTGCAGCGTGAGCGTCCCGGCGAGTTGACCGCCGACCAGGGCTAGATAGACCTCGCCGCGCTCGATGCGCGCGGCGAAGTCGTGGCGGTCGAAAGAGCCCGGACGCCACTGGTCGATGCCCCGCGACACCAGCCAGCGCGCCGCGTCCTCCAGGAGGCCCAGAACCGCGTCGATGTCCGCGGGCTGGGCTTGCACAATGACAACCTGTTCCGTTTCCATCTCCATCGGGCGCTCTTATGAGGCTAGTCTGTTGGAAGCTAGTCGGGTGGCACGAGCTCGACGTAGCGGTCGAGCAGCGCGGCGTCGCCGAGCACCTCCAACTGGGAGGCGGGGATGCGGCCCCACAGGAACAGCAGCAGGTCCGAGGCTGTGCCGCGCACCGCGACGTCCGCCTTGGCGTGCTCGTGCGTGACGGTCATGTCGTCGCCCGCGAAGCGCAGCAGCCACTCGCCCGGTCCGTCGGTACGATGGAAGTGGTAGCTCTCGCCGGCGCCCTGCCGGAATGTCTCCCCCGGCCTGCGTCGCGATGGGGCCATGATGTCGAAGACCTCGTCGATGCCGTCGCGCGCCAGCTCCGGCTCGATCGGCTCCGTGTGTCCGCGCGCCACCTGCGTGTCCCAGCGGTGGACCGCCGTTTCCTGGGCCATGCGCCGCGTCCAGAAACCGGCCGTCTGGTTGGGCGGGAACCATGTCCACACGCGCTCCTCGAAGCCGGCCGCGCCAAGCGTCCGCTCCAGCGTCGCCGCGGTCTGCTCAAAAAGGGATAGTAGCCCGGGCGGCGGCACGGGTTGTTTATCCGCCGCATCCGCGTCGAACTCGGCGTCGAACAGGCTTTTGTACTCAGGCGGCAGATCCAGGTCCTCGTAGGAGCGCACGGTGTTCTCCGTGGCGCGTGATCCGACGATCTTGATACGGTGCGCGTAGATCCCCGTCAGGTGCGTCAGCAGCATGCTCACGGTCCAGCCGGGGCAGGACGGCACGGGAGCGTCCAGCTTCCCGCGCGCGGCCTCGGCGAGCGCCCCAGCCTCGCGATGGATCGCCTCAAGGTACGTCGACTTATCCAGCATCACTCTCCTCCACACGCTCCAACGCCAACAGCGGTCGCCATCGGTCGCTATAATCGTAGCATGGCGACACTGACAACTAGATGTCAGCCATTACAGCGCTTTCCTAAACGCGTCGGGGGCGCCACGAAACTACTAACGATCCTTCGGGCGAACGACCAGCACGGCGGTGAAGATGACGGCGATGACCACCAATTGCACCCACAGAGCCGTGTTGGCGACCTGGCTGGGGTCCGACGCCGCGAGCACGGCGTAGAAGGCGTTATTCATCGCGGCCCGCCAATACGAGGGCGCCCGTCAGGGGTATGGCGATGGGCAGGATGAGCAGGAAGGTCCAGATGCCGTTGTGGCTCTGGCTCGGCGGCGCGTCGGTGGCTATGAGCAGGACGCAGATCAGCGCAACCACGGCCGCGGCGGCGATACCGCCCCACAGCAGTCCCCAGCGCATAGACTCTCCTTATTATTATTTTATGATCGTTGTAGATGTTCGTGCCTTCATCCAACCATACGCCGGGCATCAGCGCAAATCGTCGCCACCTCGGTAACGAGCATTTGCATATATACTCTAATAGTTGTATAAATATGCATATAGGGAGTGTAGGTAGGAGTATGGCGCGGTGATCGACGTCGGTATCTTCAATATCAATAGCTACGGCGGTATCGGCCTGGCCAACCTGGTCGACGCGCATCCCCAGATGCGCCTGGCCGCCGTAGCCGGCCATAGCAGCGCCGGCAAGACGCTGCGCGCGCTGTTCCCCGCCTGGGCCGGCGAGGACCTGCCGGTGCGCGAAAGCTTACCTCCGCTCGACCTCGTCTTCTCGGCGCTGCCGCACGCCGCGGCGGCTAAGGCGCTGGCCCCGCTCGTACGCGACGGCGTACGCGTGGTCGACCTCAGCGCCGATTTCCGCCTGCGCGACGCCGCAGCCTACGCTCACTGGTACGGCCATGAGCACCCCGCGCCCGACCTACTGCCCCGCGCGGTCTACGGACTGACCGAGGTCTGGCGCGACGAGATCGCCGCCGCGACGCTTGTGGCCACCCCCGGCTGCTACCCCACCGTGGCGGGACTGGGCCTCGCCCCTATCCTCGCCGCCAAGGGCTTGTTCAACGGCGGCGGCAGTATCATCGTCGACGCCAAGTCGGGGGCGTCGGGGGCCGGACGTACGCTCAAGACGGAGAGCCTGTTCAGTGAGGCCGACGAGAGCGTCGCGGCCTATAGCCTGAGCGGTCACCGTCACCTGCCCGAGATCGAGCAGACCGCCAGGGCCTTGTCCCGCGACGGCATGGGCGCATCGATCACCTTCGTGCCGCACCTCGTGCCAATGACGCGCGGCATCCTAGCCACGATCTACATGCGCCCCAACGAGCCAATCGGCGCGGCGGCGCTGCGCGGCCTCTACCGCGACTACTACCGCCGCAGTCCCTGCGTGCGCGTCTCCGACACGCCGCCCTCCACCAAGTGGACTTTGCGTACCAACCTCTGCGTGGTTCACCCCACGGTCGACGAGCGCACGGGCATGATCGTCGTCGTGTCGTGCATCGACAACCTGGTGAAGGGCGCCGCTGGACAGGCGATCCAGGACGCCAACTTGATGCTGGGTTTGCCCGAAGAGACGGGGCTGCCGCTGCGGACGGACTGGCCATGACATCGTCGCAGATTCCACTTCATCCAATAGAGGGCGGCGCGACCGCCGCGCAAGGCTTCGTGGCTGGGAGCATGGCCTGCGGCATCAAGCCCTCCGGTAAACCCGACCTCGTGCTGGTAGCCAGCGAGGCGCCCGCGACGGTCGCTGGCGTCTTCACCACGAATCGCGTGAAGGCCGCGCCCGTGCTGCTGTGCCAGCGCCGCGTGGCCGGCGGCCGGGCGGGCGCCGTGATTATCAACAGCGGCAACGCCAACGCCTGTACCGGCGAGGCGGGCATGCGGGCGGCCGAGCGCATGGCCGCCGCCGCCGCGCGCCGGCTCGACATCGCCGCCGACGAGGCGCTGGTCCTCTCCACCGGTGTCATCGGCATGCCGCTGCCGGTGGACAAAATCGAGGCGGCGCTGCCGGGGCTGGCGCTCTCGCCGCAGGGTGGGCCTGAGGCGGCGCGCGCGATCATGACCACCGACACGCGGCCCAAGACCGCCGCCGTGGAGTTGGAGGTGGACGGACGCATCGTGCGCGTCGGCGGCATGGCCAAGGGCTCCGGCATGATCCACCCCCAGATGGCTACAATGCTGGCCGTAATCACGACCGACGCGGACGTGCCCTCCTACGACCTGCAGCGCCACCTGACCGACGCCGTCGGCGGCAGCTTCAACCGCATCGACGTCGACGGCGACATGTCCACCAACGACACCGTGCTGCTCTTCGCCAACGGCGCGTCCGGCGTCGCCCTACCCGACGAGTTGTTCGCCCAGGCGCTCACGGTCGTGTGTGTGTCGCTGGCGCGGCAGGTCGCGGCCGACGGCGAGGGCGCCACGAAGCTGCTAGAGATCACCGTCACGGGGGCCGTCTCCGTCGAGGACGCCGAGCGGGCGGCGCGCGCGATCACGCGCTCCAACCTGGTCAAGGCCGCCATGTACGGCAACGACCCCAACTGGGGCCGCATCCTGTGCGCCGCCGGCTACAGCGGCGCTCTGCTCGACCCGGCCAAGGCGCGACTGACGCTACAGGGGACCGCGCTCTACGCGGACGGCTTGCCACTCCCGTTCGACGCCGCGGCCGTCTCGGCGGACCTGCGCGCGCCCGAGGTCTCCGTGCGGCTCGACCTCGGCGTCGGCGACGCCCAGGCCACCGCCTGGGGCTGCGATCTCACGCCTGAGTACGTGCATATTAACGCGGACTATACGACCTGATGGACACCCTCACCCCCCGCCCCATGGCTAACTGGCCCCCCGATCCCTACCCGCGGGATCGACGGTCCAGCGCGCCTCTCCCTAACCGTGGGAGAGGGGGAGAAAACCCGATAGCCCTGGCGCCGGGCGCGACCGTCGTCATAAAGCTCGGCGGCGCGACGCTGGGTGGCGCGACCTTCGATGGCGGCGGGACGCTGCTGGAGGAGGTGGCGACGCTGGCGCGCGCCGGTCTGCGCGTCGCGCTCGTGCATGGCGGCGGCCCACTCATCACCGCGTGGCTGGAGCGCCTGGGCGTACCTACGCGCTTCGTCGACGGCCAGCGCGTAACCGACGAGGCGGCGCTGGAGGTGGCCACAATGGTGTTGCGTGGGACGGTCAACACCGGCATCGTGGCCGCGCTGGGCCGCCTGGGCGTGCGGGCCGTCGGGTTGAGCGGCGCCGACGAGGGACTGCTGCGCGCGCGGCGGCGTCCCGAACTCGGGTTCGTCGGTGAGGCCCCGGTGGTCAACACGGCGCTGCCGCGCGCGCTGCTCGATCAAGGCGTCGTGCCGGTGATCGCGCCGCTCGGACTCGACGCCGCGGGCGCGCTGCTCAACATCAACGCCGATGTCGCCACGGCCGCAATCGCGGCGGCGTTGAGGGCCGACGCGGCGCTCTTTCTGACCAATGTGCCCGGCGTGCGCGGTCCCGACGGCGCGGTGCGGAGCAGCCTCGACCGCGTCACGGTCCGCACGCTCATCACCGAGGGGACTATCAGCGGCGGCATGATCCCCAAGGTAGAGGCCTGCCTGGCCGCGTTAGAGGGCGCGCGGCGCGCCATCATCCTCGACGGGCGTACCCCCGGCGCCCTCCTGGGCCTGCTCACGGGCGTGATAGCGGGGACAATCGTACACGGCGACGACAAGAAGGAGATAGCTGATATGACATCCATCGCGCCCAGCACCGGCGACGCCAACGCGCCGCTCGTCCACGAGTCCGACGACACCCTCGGCGGTGTCCCCGTCCATCCGCACGCGGACGCTTCCACGGCGGGGATGTCGTCACCCACGGCAACGGTACAGGAGCGCGAGGCGCGCGTCTACATGCGCACGTTCAAGCGTGAGCCGCTGGTGCTGGTGCGCGGTGAAGGCGCGCGGGTGTGGGACGACACGGGCCGCTCCTACCTCGACCTCGTGGCCGGCATCGCCGTCAACATCCTTGGGCACGCCAATCCCACCGTCGCGGACGCCATCTCGAAGCAGGCGCACACGCTCATGCACACCTCTAACCTCTACTACACTCTGCCCCAGATCGAGCTGGCCGAGTTGCTGCTCGACGCGACGGGCATGGAGGGCGTATTCTTCACCAACAGCGGCGCCGAGGCCAACGAAGCCACCGTCAAGATGGCGCGCAAGTGGGGCAAGCGACATAAAGACGGCGCCTACGAGGTCGTCACTGCCCTGAATTCGTTCCACGGCCGCACATTGGCGATGGTCGCGGCCACGGGCAAGCCCAAGTACCAGGAGCCCTTCGCGCCGATGCCGGCCGGCTTCACGCACGTCCCCTACAATAGCATTGAGGCGCTCGAAGAGGTGGTAGGGCCGGGGACAGCCGCCGTGCTGCTGGAGCCGATCCAGGGCGAGGGCGGCATCCACCCCGCCGCGCCCGGCTACCTCGCGGCGGTGCGCCGTCTGTGCGACGAGCGCGATGTGTTGCTGATGCTCGACGAAGTGCAGAGCGGTATGGGGCGCACCGGGACCTTCCTAGCCTCGCAAGGCGAGGGGGTCACGCCAGATGTGGTGACGCTGGCCAAGGGGCTCGGCGGCGGCGTGCCGCTCGGCGCGGCGCTGGCGCGCGGGAGCGCCAACGTGTTCGAGCCAGGCGACCACGGCTCGACGCAGGGCGGCAACCCCCTGGCTTGCGCCGCAGGCGTCGCCACGATGCGCGCGCTACACGACGAAGGTCTGATCGACCGCGCGGCCGAAGCTGGCGCCTACTTTATGGCGGGGCTGAACGCGTTGGCGGCGCGCGGGCTGCCCATCACCGAGGTGCGTGGGCGCGGCCTGATGCTGGCGATCGAGATTGATGGTGACGCGCCGGCCGTGGTGGCGCGGGCGCGCGAGGGCGGCATGCTGCTCAACGCCACCGGCCCCACGACCCTGCGCCTGGTCCCGCCGCTGACGCTCACGCGCGCCGAGGTCGACGAGGCCACGGACGTGCTGTCCAAAGCCTTGGTCGGCTAACACTTTTGGCGCCACGGAGACACGGAGGCACAGAGAAAAATGGGCCGCGTATGCACGCACATGGACGCGAATAAATCTCTAACAGTAGCATTTGCGTTCGTCCGCGTTCATTCGCGGCTACATCGTCCTCCGTGTCTCCGTGTCTCTGTGGTGCGACCGTAAGATGGAACGCTTTCCCAAGAATCAGCGGCAGCGGCTGGTGCGTGAGATTATCAGCGCGGAACCGGTGCGCACGCAAGAGGAACTGGCCGAGCAGTTGGCCGTGCGCGGCGTGCCGGTGACGCAGGCCACGATCTCGCGCGACCTGGTCGAGTTGGGCGTCGTGCGCGTCCCCATGGCCGGGCAGGGGCTCGTCTACGCCCTGCCCGAGGGACTCGGGGCGGTGCAGATCGAGAGTGCGCGGCGGCGGCTGCGCTTCGTGCTGGGTGAAGCGCCGGGCGAGATCGGCGTGGCCGCGGCGGTTCTGGTCTACCGCACCGTGCCGGGCATGGCCAACATGGTCGCCGTCACGCTCGACGCCTGCCGCTTCCCCGAGATCGTCGGCACCGTGGCCGGCGACGACACCATCTTCATCGCCCTGCGCGGCCCCGACGATCGCCCGACCGTCGAGGGCATTTTGCAGAGCGCCGCGCCGCTACCTGATATGGAGGAGTAGGCCCTACGTGATGCAAACACGTTCACGTCTTGTATACTATAAGTGATCCTTTGGCGGGTCAATCAGGCGCCTCCAACGTGTACGATTAGGTGGACGACGATGAGCCTGATTTTGAGGCGTGGACGGTTTAAGGTGCACGTGTAACGACGAGACCGGCGCCCCGCATCACCTGCCGCATTGCAACGTACGCTGGAGCGACGGTGGAGCGCAAGTTTCCCTACCCGACCTTGATCTGCTCGCCGGTACGCCACTACCCCACGAAGCTCTCGATCTGGTGTTAGACGGGCTTGAAGACCTCATCACGGCGTGGGATGGACTTAACCCGACGAGGAGGATACGTGGCGACGATGAATAGATCCGAGCGTTGGTACAACGACGATTACCTTCGTATCGTCGGCGCGTCCTACAAAGATGGCTATTTATCGGTGCGGTTCGCCGATGGCAGTGACGTGGCGCTTGCCGTCGCGCATATTCGTCCCGACGCGATTAGCGCCTCCTGGGATCAGCTGACATTTGATGACCAGGAAATTACTGTGCCGGGCGCGAACGGGCTCATTGAGATCCCATGGTCGACTATCCGCACCCTCACGGACAATGCGTACAACGCCCACCTCGCGCGAAAAGCTGAGGAGCAGGCGCGTCGTATTGGCGCTCGCCTACGTGAGTTGCGCGAGGGGCGCCATTTGACAGGGTCGGAGGCGGCATCACGAGCGGGCCTGACAACCGAGGGCTTGTCGCGTATCGAGCAGGGACAGGATAAAGCGGCCTTTCAGGCATTGGACCGGCTCTTGAAAGCGATGGGGTATTCCTGGCGCGACCTTTCGGCGGACACGCTAGCGGTGGAAGAACAGTTCACGCGGTAGGAGCCCAGGCGAGTTACGGCGTAAGGAACGTCGTGACGTTCGTCCAGTCATCTCCTCGACAAGCGTGCCGTCGATCATGGTCAGGACTCGCGTCCCCGGCAGCATGCGCGAAACGCGTTCGGCGTCATACGCCTCGTTGTCGGTAATAGCCGTGTCAATCTCATCCGAATAAGCCGCCGCGTAGTTGACTGCGGCGTGAATGCGCTGAACCGGCCATTGCAAATGCTTCGCGGCGCTCTCCACATCCCCGTCGTAGGCGCGCGATCATCATGACTTCCCACACCGCCAGGCTTGAGCCTTGTATGTACGCTTGCCGGCCAACGACCGAGTCACGGAAGTCAATAAGCGCGTACTCCGACATACGGAGAGCCTCCTCGATCAACAGCGCCCCTGTTTCACCGGGCGAACGTCCAAGTCGGCGAGCCAAGCGTCCCAGCTGCTCCGACTGAGCATTCCGCAAACGTATACTGATGACCTGTGACATTGCCTTCCTCCACCCACTACTCGTTCGCGTAGCTGTAGACTCGTCATCAATTGTAGTAAACGTAGGCAATGTAAACAAGGGCGTGCCTACAGCTGGTGGACGATCCATATTTACCTTAAACTATGCTATATTAGTTTATGTGAAGCACCTCGACATCCTCATCCTGGCGAATCTAGCCGGCGGGCAGCCCGTGCACGGCTATCGCCTCAAGCAGCTGGTTGAATGGGAGCTGGGCGAATCCATCTCCCTCAACGACAACGTGCTCTACCCGACGCTGCGGCGCTTCGAGGGGATGGGCGCCATCGAGGGCGAGCTCGTCCCCCAAGACAGCCGTCCATCCCGCCGCGTCTTCCGGATCACCGCACGGGGCCTCGCGCTCCTGCAGGAACTCCTCGCGGACTTCCCCCCACAGCAGGCGGCCGACGAGGTCGCGTTCCACGCCCGTGTTACCTTCCTCCACCTCCTCGCCCCCCAGACGCGTCAACAGATATTGGCCGCCCGCACGGAGGCGCTCACCGCCCGCCTCGCCCGGCTGACGGAGATGCTCGGCGCCATCGACCAGGCTCCAGAGTGGCGGTACGGGGCGGCCTTGCTCGGCTTCATGAAGGATGGGGTCGAGCGGGAGCTGGCGTGGATCGACGAGTTGGCCGCGCGCATCAAAACGGAGGCCGCGGAGGAGCGCTAGCGCCGCGCGTGGAGGATGGGCGTCCCCCGGTCTAGGCAGGCGACGGGCCACCCGACGTGTGTAGAAGAAGGCGGACATGGCACAGGAGGAAAGACACTTGGTGGAAGGCGAGACCGCTGTCCTGACGCTGCCGCTGGATGACGATGGCGCGACGCTGGAACGAGTGGGCGGCAAGGGGGCGTCGCTGGCGCGCCGGCGACCCGCCGGCGCTGACCTTCCTGTTGGGCTACGCCAGCACCCCATCCGGGCCGTGCAGTCGCTCTACAATCTGGCGACGTGGGCGCGCGGCCAGGACGACCTGGCCGGGTACCTGACGCGGACGCCGGGCGCGCGGATCGCGGCGGCGCTCGACGATCCGGCGCCCACGGGTGTAGCGGAGGACGGCTGGCGGGAGTTCCAACGCCGCCTGCGGGAGCACCTGGCGCGCTTCGGCCACGCCATCTACGACCTGGATTTCGCCAAGGAGACGCCGGCCGACAACCCGGCGCCGCTGCTGGAGACGCTCGCGTTCTTCCTGAGCGGTCAGGGCGCCGATCCTCACGCGCGCCGGGGGGAGGCGGCGGCCCGGCGGTCCCAGGCGACAAGGGCGCTGCTTGACCGCCTGCACGGCCCGCGCCGGGCTCTGTTCCGGCGTCTGCTGGCGCCGGCCCAGCGCTTCGCGCCGTTACGGGAGGATGCGCTGGGCGACGTGGGCCTGGGCTGGCCGCTACTGCGCCGCATCTTCGCGGAACTGGGGCGGCGGCTGACGGCGGCGGGTGTGATCGCGCGGGCGGACGATGTGTACTGGCTCACCGACGACGACCTGCGGGCGGCGGCGCGCGCGCTGGACGCCGGCCGGCCGCCGGAGCCGCGCCAGTCCGCGGTGGAGGAGCGGCGGGCACTGTGGGCCACGCAGCGTCAGGCCACGCCGCCCGGCGTCCTGTCGCCGCGGAGCGGAACCCCGTCCTCGGACAAGGAGAGGCGCTACCAGACGCTGTGGATGCCGGCGCGGACGGAGCAGGACGCGGACGGCCTCATTCGGGGCATCGGAGCCAGCCCCGGGCGGGTGGACGCGCCGGCGCGGGTGCTGCACGGCCCCGAGGACTTCGGCCAGTTGCGGCCGGGGGACATCCTGGTGGCGCGGATCACGACGCCGGCCTGGACGCCGCTGTTCGCCCTGGCGGCGGGCGTGGTGACGGACGTGGGTGGCCCCTTAAGCCACAGCTCCATCGTGGCGCGGGAGTACCACATCCCGGCGGTGCTGGGCACGGGCGTGGCGACAGAGCGGCTGCGCAGCGGGCAGCGGATCGTGGTGGACGGCGACGCGGGGACGGTGACCGCCCAGCCCTGACCTGTCTCCACGCAAAGATTTAGGAGTGCGCGCGCATAGGGTGATCACCTCCTATGCGCCCGACCGGAGGGGGCGAAAGAAGGCGCGGATGTCGTCCGCGAGCAACTCCGGCTCTTCCCACGCGGCGAAGTGCCCGCCGCGCGGCATCTCCGTCCAGCGCCGCACGCGCAAGCCGCGCTCCGCCCACTCGCGCGGAGGGAGCGGCAGATCTTTGGGGAAGAGGGCCAGCCCCGCCGGGACGTCGATGCGCTGCCCCGGTTGCAGCGGCGGCGACGTCTGGCTGTTCTCGTAGTAGGCGCGCATCGAAGAGTTGATCGTGCCGGTCACCCAGTAGATCATGACTCGACTGTTGTGATTTGACGGGCACTGGATGATCATGTCGGCGCCAGGCCCTGGTGTTTGGCAAACAAAGAGGTCAGCACGTCCTCGATGGTGACGCCACCGAGGAGACGGTCATGCGTATAG
>JAABUU010007310.1_pt1 | contig 11410 bp, 16 predicted proteins | sample 5559301 | NCBI WGS metagenome assembly JAABUU01 (sample SAMN10711884, study PRJNA513360) | rock metagenome | isolation source: Antarctica rocks | place: Antarctica: Victoria Land, Richard Nunatak white
CGGATTCATAGTTGCCTCATGCATTGGGAGTCACAAGCCAGTTTCAAGGCTCAGCTGTCCTTGCTTTCCCCAACGTTGTGATGCCCCACTGCATTGAGGTCATTGTCCAGCTCATAGACAACAGGTATGCCAATGGGCACATGGAAGCCCGGTATTTGATCATCTGATATGCCCTGCAGGTGTTTGACCAATGCCTGCAAGCATAGCTCAGCATGATGCACTTCTGAGCTAGTGCCTTAAACACTTTAAGGTGAAGCAGCAGCCAGAACTGATGCTGGTATGCACAGCATGTGCATGAGCCTACAACAAAAGCAGTCTACCAGCCCAAGCCCTATTGGTTAATGCTGTGCCAAATGGGGACGGTTAGAGCTGCAGCTGTGCAGTATTGGCACACCATACCAGCAACACCGCTGTGTCAGCTACACAAGAAGTTGCTGCTGGCAACCAAAGGCATGCAACTTAAGCGTGCATACAGCTGTATCTAGCACACCTTATATAACAAGCTGCAAGTTGATGTGTGCAGATGCTAGCCAGAATGCATGCTAGCTCAGAGGGTCATGGCCAGCCAAGCTGCATGCATCAAAGGCAATGGCGCAACAGCGTCACTGGATCAATGCAAGGAGTACCTTACGTGCAGGTCACTCAGCAGCGTGTAGGACTGTTACTGTCATGCGTGCTTCCAATCACACAATGAGACTAGCAACAACAGCTGCCTGCCTGCATGCCTGCCTGCTGCTGCTGCTTACCCGTATGCTATTCCCATGTGCAACAACAAGAACCCTCTGCCCAGACTTGATAGCAGGTGCAATGCTATCATGCCAAAGAGGCAGGATCCGCTTGATTGTGTCTTGAAGGGACTCAGTCAAAGGCATTTCTGCCTTCTGCATTGCATGGCCCGGCCCCTCACCAACAAATTTGGGGGTCTCAGCATTGTCATCAACTGCAGGACCAAACCCCTTTAAAATTTGCTTTTATGCAGAAGCATTGCGGAGGCTCAAAATGCACAGCGTAGGTAGAGTGCAGCTTCTTCGGAGGCTGGGCATTGTCGCTGGTTGCATAAGCGGAATGTCCATGCATAGCTGCTGGGACACAGAAGTATCATGATGACGCAGTCATGACGCAGAGAGACATTCATATCCAGCAAAGGCCCTTTGTTGCATGTGCAGTCATGTGCACATCATATGAAAATGAGAAGCTGAAGGGATCTGTGTACCTGGCGGTTGGCAAGCATAGCTGCGTCTCCCAGTCTTTTGCTTGCTTTTCACCAACCTTCTGTGCAACTTCGGACTTCACTTGGTCTTGCAGACCTCCATAGTGCCTTTCATTTAGCCTCCAGCATTTCTCTTCCGGTATCCACAGTTGCTCTAACTCCTCCAGAACGGTATGAAGAGACACAATACAACGTTTGAGCACTGAAGTATAAGCGCGGTCGAAGATGAAGCCTTCGGATCTTAAGAGCTTTCCGGCCTGCACGCAGACGTCATGCTCACGGATGCAAGCAACGCCTGGGATATAGACCCCATGAAGAACATGAGCTCTGGTGCGCCTGATGTTGTAAGCTGGACCTGCACTGCTTCCTCATAGCCCTCTGCAGTCAGCTGCACATCTGTCCATCCTGTGAACCTGTTTTCGTCGTTGTACACTGACTGGCCGTGTCGGACCAACACAAGCTGTGAAACCATGTAAACGGAAAGTCCAAATATTGATTAGGGCCTCCGCGCATAAGCAAAAGCAATGCCGTTCGCCACTGTTGAACTCGTGGACTCTTGCAGTGCTTGCACACCCAGTGTCTTGCCACAAGCAGACAGCTGGTCAGTAAATAAGGCACCAGGAAGGAAGGCAATGTTGAACAGGGTGTCAACGAAGATACATAACTATTGTAGCAAGTTCGATGATAGCGAGCATTTCGACAGAAATTCCACCCCGCACGTGCAAGACGCTTCAGGGTCACTTTAACCCAGTAGTCACTTTTAGTCAAGAGCTTTGTTGCGCAGCATGGCATGCTGAGCATGCTGTGTTCCCTTGATTGGGGATCGGATGTCAGATACACGTTTCCCACTGATACAGTCCCGACGGCCGGCCGCGAGCGCAAGCACAACGCTTGTAGAGTTGAAGTTGGAGGTTGTGTCAGTGGTTGTACCCATATCAACAGAGTACTGCTGTGTTGTCAACAGATGGTCAAAGATCAATTTGCTGTAAATTATGCTGTTGACACCCTGCTAAGTGTGAAGTTGTCACTCACAGTCACCGAAACATCAGCAGCATGTCTTGCCTGCGCATTGATGGCCCGTGAGTGTCACACTTGCTCAGAGACATTTGGACCAAGAATGCCAAAACGCAGATCAGACAACTCGAAAAGAAGTTTCAGTTGGCTGCAAGGTGGATATGCTTTCAAATGTCCAAAAACACTAGCGTTTTTGGCCAATTGGTTTGCAAAACTAAAGTATTTGTGGGTGTCTTGGTACCTCAGTGATATTTTGACATGGCGATGGCGCCTTGAGGGACTGAATTCACTGCGCAGTTCCCAATTTAAGTTGTTGTCTTTGTATCACACATTGTTGGTCACCTGCTTCCTTGCACTTTGCTCAGCGCTTGAGCCTTCACAGCAAGTCAAGCGCAAAGGCAACTCATTCAGAGCCCTGCTACTGATGCTCTGCAAACAGAGCATGATTGCCAACAACTGGTGAACTCACAGGAATTGCAACTGCTTACTGCTCTTAATCACAGTCATACTTGCTTGTTTATCTGGTGCTTCACCACAAAAGTCGTTGTTGCATCACAGTCAGCTACTTACATTGCCAGTGGTTTCATTGATGCCTGTGCATTGATGGTCTATGCAGTCTGTTCACAAAGTTGACAAGCTGGACCCTAGGGCGTCCCTGATGCCCGTGTATGTTACATCAGCTCACACACACGCAACAATGCATTATTTTGCTGGTCTAGATAGCATCCTCTGATGCTTGTCAACAAGCATTTTACGTCAGCCAAGCTATATGATCCAGAAACACAATGGCTAGAAAAGGCAGCTCTGAAAAGAGAAGCTTAGAGCCCAAGCTTCCCTATGGCTGTGCTGCCCTGTTTAAGTAAGGGTGGGGCTTGGGCTTGGGCCTACTGTTGACCCCCAGATACACTGCAAGTCTAGTTCATCATCTGGAACTTGGTCTTGGTGCCATCGGCCTTGGCCATAGCACGTGTCACATGCTGCCGTGCTGGCATGCCACTTGCAGTGGTCTTGAGGTCAGTGCGCTGCTTCTTGGACTGGCGAATGGGCTTCTCCACGAAAGATGCTTTCCTGGGCTTGTTTTTGGGGTTGTCCATGCTCTGCTGACTCTCAACCCAGGCAAAGTTGTCTTTGGGTTGGGACGGTTGAGCATTTGGGTGGCTGGGTGAGATGACTGATCTATTGAATGACATAGCTGCTGACTGCCCATGTACTGCAGAGTTGGTGTTCTCTGAACCTGCAAATGACTTGTCGGATGTAATAGCATGCCCACAGTAAGATTCCAAGCAAGCTGGTATCAGTCACTGCAGTGCTCCCACTGCTGGCTAGTTATGGCGTTCTCATGCTGCACAGAAAAGACGAAGCTAGCAAGCATCAAGCGACCATGTCCAAGATTAGTGGTACAAACAAATTGCACATCCCTTGACTTTTGCAACGAAACCTACAGCATGCTTACTATGGATCTGCTAGACATGAACCATGGGACTGACAGCCTGACTAACCTGCAAATGTCTGCAGGCAAAACACAACAGTGCTACTCAACAGTCTGAACATGGCTATGGGAAATGCATACCCTTGTAGGAAACTTTGGCAGCTTGACTATCTTCAGCAGCTCTCTTCCTGGAGTTGCCAGCTCTTCCTTCAGACCCTTGCTCACCTCCACCTGAAATGCGGTTTCAGTCATTGACACCATGCAATCCAACCACATTGCTAAGATGCTCCTTCTAGCAAGACAAGTTGGGTTGAAGAGCATGTTGCACATGCTAGTGCAGAGCATGCAAGTTTCCGTACACGAGCAGCAGGCGAGGTAGGTTGAGGGGAGACTGAACAAAGTTTCAAATACACGTGAACAGGACACAGCTCGAGGCTTACAAAGACAGCATAAGCTCAAGCTGCCATTGTATCATGGCAGCGGTACCATATTTAAAGCAATAGCATAGGTGCAATGTATTGCGTGTGCCGATGAACAGCTAGATCATGCCCTGCTGAGTGCAAGCCTCACCATGATGCACAGACAGGTTGCCCAGCTGGTCAGTGACATGCTGCTGCTGTTGCTGCTGAGCTGTCTGGTACTCACTGCCATCTGGACCCATCACACTGTGGTCTGCACCCCTTGTGCTCTCCATCACTGCATTAGGGGGGTCACCCCCTCTACCTGACTGCTTGATCACCTGTGTATCATCATCATCATCATCATCATCATGCAGTGCTGGGGTTTTGGACATAACACTTTGAATGCCCTGCACTGCTTGTGTTGGGCAGTGTTGGGATTTGCATAGCTGGCACAGATGTTCTGTCAGGACACCTGCCATTGCACAGGTCTGCACACGGCAGCAATAGCCCCTCACGAGAGGCACAGTTCTTGCACGGCCTGTGTAGGTCTCTAGTAGAGCCAAACACAGCTACTTGAGGGCAGTGTGCGTTTCAAATGCAACAGCGTGCAGAAACATGAGATCACAAAGAATGCAAACCAAATGACAAAAGTGTAAAGTCACCAGCACATTCAATGTGTTATGCCAGCATGGCATGATTGGGTTAAAGCATGACAAACACCGGATGCCAAATGAAACTTGTCAAGCACAGCTGCTCTAAAGCGGCAGCAATTGCTGGCCGCTCACCCTGTAGGCATCTTTGCTCTCAGTGGGCTCCAGCAGGCCTTCCTGCACCATCTTCTGCAAAAACCTACGCCTCAACAGAAGAACATCAGCAGCAACATCAGGATTTGCTCCTGAATGTCTCACTTGCACTGTCACACAGAGCCAAATTGGCTCATGGTGGCGTGAAGAGGTGAATTGAAGAGGTGCCGTGTAGACATGGTGTCTTGAAAATACGGTGTCTTGAAGCAGTGTGTTGAAAACACCATGACAGCGTCATGATGACTGCTTGCAAGACAGAATGATAGCAGAGTCCAATGTTGTCACATGTCACATTGCATAGTGCTGCTGCAATGCAGGATCACATCGCTGAAAGTAGCTCAAACCCACAAAATTCACGCTGCAATGATCTGCACTTGTACATCACATGTCTGCATTCATTTTTAACCACAGATAGATAGAAAGTGATTGATTGATTGACTGATACAGGCAGCGCGTACCGTTCCAGGTCCCCAAGGTGGATGTTGACAAACTCAGTCATCAGCGTGGTGAACAGCACTTGCCCCCTCCTCAAGCAGAACTCCATGACTGCATCATACTTGGCGGCTGCATCTGGGCTGAAGGCTGCACCAGGGGCATTGTCTGCAGCTGCTGGGCCCTCTCCTTCCAGAGGCATCACATCCATGTAGGCTGGCTCAGACTGGTCCTGTGGTGCTGTCATCAAATCCTCCAAATCACCTGCCGACATGTGCACAATGAAAGTTGGTCAGAGTCCAAGGCAAAAGGTGTGTAGCCTTTGGGTCTGTAGCATTATCATCCCTGATTTTGAGCGCCGTGGGGCAGCAACAGAACAGGCATACATGTGCTTGACATCACGACAAAACCGTCTAGCTAAAGCACCTCAAGCTGACTCCGCTTCAGCATACATGTGGTTAATCAGATAGCTTCAAGTCTGGCATTATCAGTGGTTTTAGCTGCTGCAGCTGCCGCGCACCAAATCAGCTGCCAGCCAATGTGTGTGGCAGTCATGCCAAACAGCATGCATGCCAATCATGGATTCATTCTTATAGTCACAGGAGGACAGGCACAATGCAATGGTCAATGGCAACACAATACACAGGTGATGAAATCGTCCAAATTTACCAACAGGCTGTGTGTGTGAGCTGTAATTATCACAGCCACCTTACCAGCCAAGCGGTCCTTGGGGTTGGGCTTGAAGGGTGAAGGACGCTCAGCCTCAGCTGCTGGATCCCCTTCTGCCTCAGCTGCTGGATCAGCTTCCTGTGCAGCTGCTGGACCAGCTTCCTCCTCAGCTTCTGGTGCTGTTGCCTTGACAACCTCAATGTCAGCCTCCACATCAGCTGCCATATGAGCATCATTGTCAGCTTCCTGGCCATCTGCCATGTCAGGAGCTGCCATGTCATCTCTGGCTTCATTGTCCTTCACAGCATATGTGTGATTTAGGCAGCCGGGTGTGCACTTGTAACTGTACATGGTAGCATATGACACTGATGCAGGTTGAAGCCTATGCAGCCAGGCAGTGTCGAGCTTCTGAACAACGGCACACAATGATCATTGAAGTTTGGCAGTGCAGTTAAGGGCAGAAAATTGGCATCCTGGTTCACTTTACTAGATTAACTGCAGAGCAGCCATGAGGTGCTGGACTGTTACCAGTGACAAGCCAAAAACTATTTTGACCAATTGTCAAGACCAGGAAATGCCTGGAGGATCAGAGGGCACGGGCAGGAGGGGCATTCAGAGCCAAAAGGCAGGGGGAGGGGGAGTGGGGCAGGGGGGGTCTGTTCTCTTGGACTTCCAACAAGGCAGCAAGGCACTTCTGAGGGCATACCTGCAGAGCTGATGCCACTTCATTGCCTTCCACCTCATCTGGGTATGTGGAGCACTGCCCACTGTTGCAGTGCTCATCCAGCCCCTCATTGCAGCTGTCCAGCAGGCTCTTCACTCGCAGGCTCACTGCATGGTGGTTGGTGGACACATCACCCAAGTTCCTGCATTGGTAGACCATGCAATCAGCATTTGACGTGATCGTGCTGCATGCGTTGCAGTGATCTAAACAACAGCATCAGTCTTGGTGGACAGCACCGTTATTGAACATGTTCTCCAATCCCCTGCATTGGCAGACACAGAAAGTGGTCAGGAATTGGTGGGCCAATCATCATCATCATCATGCCTGATCGCTCCTCATGATGCTCATGCATGCAAGCATGATGATACGTGCAGCAGGGCCAAGCTGCCACCCAGCTCAATCTCATGAGCAATGACGAACAGCAGCTGCCATCATGAGTCCAGATTCCTGCAACACAAACACACATGCATACTTTTGCTTGACCCCTGATGAGCCTTAAGTGCACACATCAAGGCAGAAGCTAGCTGTAACTAGTGCAAAGCTAGCCAGGGTGAACTCACATTGAGAAGGGCTTGCGTGCAAAGTGGCCCAGGCCCTCCTCCGTGATGGGCTTGAAGTGGGGCGGCTCATAGTCCTCTGGGGTGTCCTCATGGTAAGTCAACTTCATGAAGAGGTATCTCTGTGGCATCAGCAACAAGAATGCATGGGCGCAGTGAATACAGATGTGTCAAGTTGGTGCATTGAGCTATCAAAGCCAGATCTGGGAAAGACTGCCCCGTCAGATAAAGTTTCTGGCTAGACAGATGTGCTTTCCACTCAGCAAGAAGGTAATATATATCCGGCAGGCATCAACGTGTGTAAAGCAAGCTGTAGAGTCAGTAAGCTATCTGCAGGGGGCAGCAGTCGATTGGAGGTTGGCCAGATGAAGGGACAGATGGCGTAGGAAATAGATTAGGAGACTGCTAAGGCGTCTCACCTCTTCTGGCATGCTGTCCAAGGTCTTGCAAATGTGCACCAGCATCCTGATCAAGCGGCACACCTGGTACTTGACAGAGCTCACATTTGCCTTCTGCAGTCACAAATCACCGTCAGGGACTGAAACTATGTCTTCAATCACACACCATAGTCCATCGTCAGAAAGACCGTGGACTGGCAGGACAGCATCTATGCACAGTCAGTACGTTGATGTTGCACAAGCTTTGGGCACAGAAAGCATGCTTACTGGCTTCTTCTTGTTGCTTTTCTCAACAGGCTTGCCATTGGTTGTCAGGTCTACTGTCACGCCTCCATCATTGTCATAGTTGAACTTGTATACGTACTCCTGCAACCAGTACATGCAGTCAGACCCTCCACTCGAGCTCAGCTTTGCACCCAGCACTGGAACAAAAGCGGCAATACAATTGTTGAGACAGGCGTTTAGAAACCTGGGAATAGCTTGTGCCAATGTAGCCCAACATTGAAGTGAAAGGTAAATTCAGAGGGCAAGAAGGGCAGACCAAAGGGGCATGGACAAAGGGTAAATGGCAAAGAGCAAAGTACCTCCATAAGGCAGCTGCCTCCTTCATCTTCAGAGATGCCAAACAGCAGGCACTTCAGGTATTTCTGCTTCAGTGCGTCATATACACCTGCACAGAAGACACGGCTGTCCGCGTGTGGGATAGCAGCAATGACAGCATCCAGGGTCAGTTGACAGCATTTCAGATTGCAGGCAAGCAAGATGACTATTGAGGAGAACAGCAACTTGCAAAATGCATGAGCAGTTGTGCAGCAATCAAACACTCACCTCCCTCGACCCAGTCAACCAAGAGTCGGGACTCTGGAGTGTCTGGCTTCAGCATCATGATCTGCAGTCCTGCAGCAGCAGACAGATGCCATTTGTTACTCCTGCGCCACAGCATCTCAGTAACCTGTGACATTCAAAGTCACATCTGTGGCCTCACCTCCAAGGTTTGGCATGTCTACTGTCTTGAACAGCTGGCTTGGGAACAAGCCTCTCAAGTGGCTGACATGGAAGATGGACTGCACACACATGATCTGTACGACAAAGCTGTGAAAGGTGCACAATGCATAGTGTAGCAGCAGCATGTATGATTTGACCATGAAGCCAAGCAAAAAGTACAATGAGGGCCAAAAGGTGGGGAAGTTCACCACTCGCAGAAGACATCGAACCTGCACAGCACAGCGTAGTCACCAGTAGAAGAGGTGCCTCAGCGAAGTAATGTCAGCAGCGATAGCAGCGCACGACCGCCACCGAAGTAGGCTTACCACTTCCAGGGACTCAGTGAAGGTGATCTCTGCTTGCTGCTGCGCCTGAGCCTGCACCAGACGACGTCCCTGCACAGAGAGCAGCCGCTGTTGGGACACCAGCCAGCCAAGGCTGAGGCTGTGTGGCGGTACATCGTGCACATTGACGTCAGGCAATTAAGCAGACATCTAGTAGATCACAGGCGATCGTGGGCTGTTAGCGGATTTACCATTGCTGAGTCAGCGCACGCTCGAACTGCTGCTGCAAGAGCCAACGACGGCCAGCAGATGAAGCTGAAGTCAACCGCCTGATCTGTGCAGCAGTTCCTGGCGTGATAGTGCACCAAGCCGCAGACTGTCGGGGCACAGGGGCAGAGAAGTGCAGGTTTGGATCGAAGCTGCTTGCTTGCTTGCATCCTTTAGCAGGCGTTCAAATTTGACACCATGCTACGTGCTGAGCATGATGAATTACATTACGTCACAAGCAACATGTGCAATCATGCTGGCACCAGGCGTGGCATTTGTTCACGGGTAAATTCCGCACTTTGGGTATCTCAAAGTTCGAGACTCAAACCATGCTGGTCGTCCAGCTTAACTGAGTAGCTACTCAACAGATCTGTACACAGCAAATTGTAGATGTCTACAGTAGTGGCAGTGACTGCAGCGCCAGGTCAACAGCCACCAGGCTGTTGCCTAAGTTCACTGTACAGACATGTCACAGCACTGCAGTATCAGAATGGCAATGCACAATGTGTAATTGATTTTCAACCAGCAACAGATCGTGGCTTGCTTGTCATGCAAGCAGGGACCTGCAAGCAAAAACAAAGTACCAGCACAAGGGTTGCATTGCACAAGAGTGGCACCAGGCACGACCAGCATGTGCATCTGATTACAGCACCAACTGGATGTAGGCTAGTAAGCCTTAGCTTCATGGGCTGTTCCATGGGCTGACAAGAAGATGCGCACAATATCACTCTTCAGCTGCATGAACGCTTTCTTCTTCATTCTTCTGAAAGGCACCAAGCACACTGACTTTGCGGCTGATCTCACTCAGCTTTGATGGGCTGAGTTTGCCGCCCTCCAATAGCCTCTCTAGCCGCTTCAGCTCTGTGCTGAAGTAGTCAGAGCCCTACACACAGGCATGTTACATGAGCCTCGCAGCACTGAAAATCGAAACACAACATGACACTGAAGTGATGGACAAACATGCTACAGCAGCAAGTTGACTTGATCTCTGGAGCGATGTGCATCACTTGGTACGCAATAATTGTTTGCAACTGTTGCTTAGCGTGCTGCACTGCATGCAGTGCCGTCAGCCAAACACAAACAGCACACAGAATGCTACGTTCTGATAATTACAGCTGTTTTGTGCAGACACAACAATGCTGCGCAGCAAACTCTTGCAACATGAAGCCAGGTATCAAGGACCAGGCACAGACTGGCTTGATTGCTGAGACATATCTGACCTTGGCAGCCGCTTTCTTGACAGCGCTGACATAGACCTCGCCATTGGTTTGAGCCTCTCCTGTTAGCTTGCTCACAGCTGCAGAGATTTCCTCAGCCACTGATGAAGTTGCATCAGCCGCTGCAGTACACCCTCATCAGAGTCAAATCAGGGTGTAACATGTTAATGGACTGTACACTCACAGATGATTTGAGCTGCTAGCAAGTGCTTGACAGGATGCTGCTGCTGCAGATGCACCTCAGCAAATTGTTTGTCCAGATTGCTGAAGGGACAGCAACTGTCTGAGTGATCTGATAGATACGCATTGCATGCTGATGTGTCCTGCATTCTGCACCTCTTGATACGCATGACAACGAGGGCAATCAGCAAGTTGTAGAAAGCAGCTGGTTTCAAGTGAAATGCTGTGGGGTAGCCAACATGTCAACTCAACAAGACTTGATGATAAAGACATGAGCATATTCAGGGCAGGGGCTTGTGGCTGCTTCAGTACTCACCTGAGCCAACATACTTCCTGGCCAACACGTCTAAGTCTTCAATGCGGGCAAAGCCACTGTCAGCCTTGACCTCTGCGTTGATGAAGTCCAGGAAGGCTGATGCTGTGCGCCCGGAGTTGTAGCTGCAGATAGATGAGAGCAGGCATCAGAAGCCAAAAGGTATGCAGCAGCAAGGGCCAACAGCACAACAAAGTCAACAGTAGAGTTGAGTGGAGCTGCCACAATGACTTTCATGCAGAAGCAGGTGATATGAGCCACTACCATGATAGGAACAGGAAAGCTGCAAATTTGTTGCAGCACAAGGAACGTATTGTTCATGATGGCCAGTGCAGGCAGGGCGCAGCTTGATCAAGAAAGCTCACTCTTGCGGGTTGTTGACGGGCTTGCCACGCGGAAACCACTTCAAAGTAGGGAAGCCTCTTACGCCAAACTTCTCACCCAATGACTTGTGCTTGTCGGCATCAACCTGCATGCACACGTTGAACTGGTGAACTGGTGAACTGCAAGCTGCGTTGTGGAAGGTGC
>JAABUU010007312.1_pt1 | contig 11409 bp, 9 predicted proteins | sample 5559301 | NCBI WGS metagenome assembly JAABUU01 (sample SAMN10711884, study PRJNA513360) | rock metagenome | isolation source: Antarctica rocks | place: Antarctica: Victoria Land, Richard Nunatak white
GGCCCCATGTCCACCAGCCAGCGAGACCTCGAGCCCGGGGTCCAGCGCGACTTCAGCCGCAGCATGTCCTACGGCGACTACCTGGCCCTCGACCAGCTGCTCAGTGCCCAGCACCCGCGCAGCCAGTCGGCTCAGCACGACGAGCTGCTCTTCATCATCCAGCACCAGACGTCCGAGCTGTGGCCCAAGCTCATGGTGCACGAGCTTCGTTCTGCCAGAAGCCTGTTGGTCACCGATGAACTGTCCCCGGCGCTCAAGCGACTGGCGCGGGTCAAGCGGATCCAGGAAGTGCTCACCGACCAGTGGTCGGTCCTCGCGACCCTGACGCCGAGCGAGTACGCCGAGATCCGGCCGTTCCTCGCCACCAGCTCGGGCTTCCAGTCCTGGCAGTACCGCGCCGTCGAGTTCCTCCTCGGCAACAAGAACGCCGACATTGTGACGGTGTTCGACCACGACCCCGCGGCCCGGGGGCTGCTGGCCGGGCTGCTGGGCGAGCCCAGCCTCTACGACGAGTTCCTCCGCTATCTCGGCGCGTCGGGGATACGCCGTCCCCTCCGAGCTGCTCGACCGGGACTGGACCACTGCACACACACCCTCAACGAGGGGCTCGTCCGGGTCTTCGCCGACGTCTACGCCGCGCCTGCTGAGCACTGGGGTGTCTACGAGACCTGCGAGGAGCTCGTCGACCTCGAGGACAACTTCCATCTCTGGCGCTTCCGGCACCTGCGGGTCGTCGAGCGGACCATCGGGCACCGGCCGGGCACGGGCGGCTCGAGCGGGGTCGACTTCCTGCGCCGCGCGCTCGACCTCACCTTCTTTCCCGAGCTGTATGCCGTGCGCGGGCAGATCGGCGGCTGACGCTCAGGGCACTCCCTGGTGCCCGGCAGCTCGGCGGCTACAGCAACCCAGCTGGCGGACGCAAGCAACCCGGGCGGGAGCGCTCCTGCCATCCGTCGGCGGGACGCCTCAGGCGCCGCCGAACTCGTCGGGATCCGGACCCGTCCGGTGGGAGCGGTCGAGGGCGGTGATCGAGGTCATCTCCTCGTCGGTGAGCTCGAAGCCGAAGACGTCGAAGTTCTCGCGTATCCGGCTGGGCGTCACCGACTTCGGGATGACCACGTTGCCGAGCTGCAGGTGCCAGCGCAGGATCGCCTGGGCCGGCGTCACCCCGTGCTGCTCGGCCGTCGCCGTGATGGTGTCGTCGGTCAGGACGTCGCCACCGGACGCCAGCGGGCTCCACGCCTCGGTGAGGATCCCGTTCTCCGCATGGAAGCCGCGCAGCCGCTCCTGGACGAGGTAGGGGTGCAGCTCGATCTGGTTGATGGCCGGCAGCTCACCGGTCTCGTCCCGCAGTCGCTCCAGGTGCTCGACCTGGAAGTTGCACACGCCGATCGCCCTGACCCGGCCGTCGTCGCGCAGCTTCTGGAAGGCCTTGAAGGTCTCGACGTAGGCGTCCTTCCCTGGCGCGGGCCAGTGGATGAGGTAGAGGTCGAGGACGTCGACCCCCAGGCGCTGCATCGAGCCCTCGAAGGCGGTCAGGGTCGAGTCATGGCCCTGGTCGTCGTTCGCCAGCTTCGTCGTGACGAAGATGTCGTCACGGCTGACGTCGGTGGCGGCGAGGGCCCGGCCGACGCCGGCCTCGTTGTCGTAGGCGCGCGCGGTGTCGATGCTCCGGTAGCCGCTCTCTAGGGCGGTCAGGATGGCGGGAGTCACCTCGTCGTCAGGCACCTGCCAGACGCCGAAGCCGAGCTGGGGGATGTCGATGGCACCTGAGCCGGTGGACAGGGAAAGGTTCGGGACTGAAGTCATGCCCAAACGGTATGCTGCCGCGAGCCGGCTCCGCACCGGCGCTCAACACCCGGGACGGGTGGGAACAACCGGCAGGCACGTGATGTTCGCGCTGGTCGCAGCCGATCCGAGCCCGCACACCGCACCCGTTAGGCTCCGGGCCATGCCGCAGATCTCGAAGGTGCTGATCGCCAACCGGGGCGAGATCGCCGTCCGCATCGCCCGAGCCTGCACGGACGCCGGGATCGGCTCGGTCGCCGTCTACGCCGACCCCGACCGGGACGCGCTGCACGTGAAGGTGGCCGACGAGGCGTATGCCCTGGGCGGGTCGACACCGGGTGAGAGCTACCTCGTCCAGGACAAGCTCCTCGAGGTCGCCCGGCGCTCGGGTGCCGACGCAGTCCACCCCGGGTACGGGTTCCTCGCCGAGAACGCCAGCTTTGCCCGGGCCGTCCTCGACGCCGGCCTGATCTGGGTCGGTCCCGGACCGGCGGCCATCGACGCGCTCGGTGACAAGGTCCGGGCCCGCCACATCGCGGCCAAGGCGAACGCGCCGCTCGTGCCGGGGACCAAGGACCCGGTCGACGGACCCGACGAGGTCATCGCCTTCGCCCGCGAGCACGGGCTGCCCGTGGCCATCAAGGCGGCCTACGGCGGGGGTGGGCGCGGCCTCAAGGTGGCCCGGACGATGGAGGAGATCCCCGGGCTGTTCGAGTCGGCCGTGCGCGAGGCGGTGACGGCGTTCGGGCGCGGGGAGTGCTTCGTCGAGCACTTCCTCGACAAGCCGCGCCACGTCGAGACCCAGTGCCTCGCGGACGAGCACGGCACCGTCGTCGTCGTCTCGACCCGCGACTGCTCGCTGCAGCGGCGCAACCAGAAGCTCGTCGAGGAGGCTCCGGCACCGTTCCTCACCCAGAAACAGCACGCCGAGCTCGTCCGGGCGTCCAAGGCGATTCTCACGGAGGCCGGTTACACCGGGGCGGGGACCTGCGAGTTCCTCATCGGGCAGGACGGCCGGATCTCCTTCCTCGAGGTCAACACCCGCCTCCAGGTCGAGCACCCGGTCACCGAGGAGGTCACCGGCATCGACCTCGTCCGCGAGCAGTTCCGCATCGCGGCCGGTGAGGCGCTCGGCTACGACGACCCGGAGCCGCACGCGCACGCCTTCGAGTTCCGGATCAACGGCGAGGACGCGGGCCGCGGCTTCCTGCCGGCGCCCGGCACCGTGGTCCGCTACAACCAGCCGTCCGGCCCCGGGGTGCGCGTCGACTCCGGCGTCGTCGAGGGCGACGTCATCGGTGGGGCGTTCGACTCCATGCTCGCCAAGCTCATCGTCACCGGCCGCACCAGGCAGCAGGCCCTGGAGCGCGCGCGCCGGGCGCTCTCCGAGTTCGAGGTCGACGGCATGCCGACCGTCCTGCCCTTCCATCGCGCCGTCGTCAGTGACCCCGCCTTCGCTCCCGCCGATGCCGAGACGCCGTTCACGATCCACACCACCTGGATCGAGACCGAGTTCGACAACACCATCGAGCCGTATGCCGGTGGGCCGGCTGAGGCGTCCGCGCCGCCGCCCGAGCGTCAGGCCATCGTCGTCGAGGTCGACGGCCGGCGCCTGGAGGTCGTCCTGCCGGGCGGCTTCCCGGTCGGAGGCGGTGGCCCCGCCCAGAGGAAGAAGGCACCGCGCCGCTCCGGGTCGGCGTCGTCCGGAGCGGCCGCGTCCGGTGACGCGCTCACCGCTCCCATGCAGGGCACCATCGTCAAGATCGCCGTGGAGGACGGTCAGACGGTGGAGGCCGGTCAGACGGTCATCGTCCTCGAGGCGATGAAGATGGAGCAGCCGATCAACGCCCACAAGGGTGGCGTGATCAGCGGGCTGCGAGCAGCGGTCGGGGAGACCGTCACGAGTGGGACCGTCCTGGCCGAGATCAAGGACGCCCAGGCCTGAGCCCCCCCACCGGGATCAGGCGGAAGTCGAGCCGACCGAAGGGCCCGGCGTCGGCGTGGGCGGTGGACCCGGCGGTGCCGGGGTCGGCGGCGGGCCGGGCACCGGGTTCGGGAACGGACCGGGCGCTGGGGGTGCAGGCTGCCCGGGAGCGGGGGCCGGAGCAGGCTCACCCGGAGCCGGACGAGTCGGCTGACCCGGGTCGGGCTGACCCGGCGTGGGGTCACCCGGGACGGGTACGGGCTGTCCCGGAGCCGGCTCGGTCTGCTCGCCCGGAATGCCGAGGGTGCCACCCACGGTGTTTCTCGCTCGTTCGATCTGTTCGGAGTACCTGCCGCCGGTCTTCTCGTCGATGACGCCTCGGAGCTTGTCGAGACCTTGCTGGGACTTCTCGGGATGGCCCTGGATGAAGTCCTTGACCTTGCCGAACACTCCGCCGTAGCTGCTCATTCGGGGCTCCTCTCGTGGTTGACATGACCCGACCGGACCTGCGGGCCGCGCACGGCTGCTCGCTGCGCCACCTCGACCCTACCGAACGGCCCGCCATCCGTTCCGATCCGGAACCGCCGGTGGAGTGCTCGGTACCGTGCCCGGGCCGCGGCCGTTGACCTCGCCCGGCCGGCGCCTCTCGTAGACTGGGGGTATGCCTAGGAGCCTCGTCGTCGACGCTGCGGCGCCCCAGGGCGGCTTCAGCTGGGTGAACCTGGCCATCTTTGTGGTCGTGGCCCTGGTCGTGTGGCCGCTCTACAAGAAGCTGCGCGCCTCCATCTCGCGGGGCCGCCGCGAGCGATGGGCTCGCGAGGAGGAGCAACAGCGCCCCTACCTCACCGAGGAGTCCGACCCCGACCTACGGCGTGACTGACGCCCTCACCGGCCTGGTTCGAACGTCGTCTGGCGCGCCGCCGGGGCGAAGGTGACGCTCAGCAGGTGTCGCTGACCCGGTGAGCGGGCATGTCCCTTTCATCGAACAATGCAGCGAAGGGGCATGACATGACGCAAGAACGGATGGAGATGGGGAGGACCGGGGCCCACGGGGACCGCTCGCCGGTGCGCACAGCGGCCGCCGTCGTCGGGCTCTTCCAGGTCTCGGTACTGCACAACATGGTCCACCTCCTCTTCGGGGTCGCCGGTCTGGCCCTGAGCCGCCAGGCCCGCACGGCCACCTCCTACCTCATCGGCGGAGGAGTGATCTACCTCGTCCTGTGGATCTACGGTCTCGTCATCAACAAGCAGTCGTCGGCCAACTTCGTGCCGGTCAACTCGGCGGACAACTGGCTGCACCTGGGACTGGGCATCGGCATGATCGCGCTCGGGACGCTGCTCGGTCGTCGGGCCCAGAACCCCGTCGTCGAGCGCTGACGCTGGGGCTCAGTCGAGCCGGCGCCGCGCCGCCTCGACGTGGGCCGGCAGGGACCGCCTTCCCCGCAGGGCGGCGGGAAGTCGGGGGATGGCCGCCAGGACTCCGGCACGACCGCTGGCCCCGGAGCGGATTGTCCTTCCCGCCGTCGCGGCCACGACGGACACCGGCCGGCGCAGCACCGTGGTGAGCAGCCGGTTGCGCGCCGAGCGCACCGTTCTCTCGCGCGGGTTGCGGGCCGCGGAGGGGTGGTGGTGCGCCACCACCTGGTCGACGTAGGCGAGGCCCCAACCCAGAGCAGCCAGGTCGAGCGCCAGCCGCTCCTCCTCTCCCAGGAAGAAGATCACCGGGTCGAATCCACCGGCCTGCAGGTATGCCGTTCGCCGGACGACCGCGCCGCAGGCGACGAACCCCAGGACGGACGGCCCGGGCAGGTCGACTTCGCGCCCCAGCGGTGACTCGGCCATCAGCGTGCAGACCGGGTCGAGGCCGGCGGCCTCACCGACCAGCATCCGGCCCGCGAGCACGGCAAGACGCGGGTGCGCGTCGAGGAGCTGGACCGCACACGTGAGGCTGCCCGGCGCCCACCAGGAGTCGTCGTCTGCGAAGGCGACGTATGCCGTGTCGGCCAGCTCCACGCCGACGTTGCGGGCCACTGCCCCCCGGTTCTCCCCGAGCTCCACCACGGTGACGTGCGGGAAGCTTCGGCGCACGAGATCCGGTGTGCCGTCAGCGGATCCATTGTCGACCAGGATCACCGGCATGTCGTGCCGCGGGAGGGAGGTCTGCAGGTCCGGCCACCGGTCCCGAGTGATCACGACCACGGTCACGCCCCGCGGCGGCGGCTCGGCCCTGTCGCGGGGGGGCCCTTCGCCGTCGGCCCCCTCGCTCCCGGCCGTCATGCCGCGGCTCCTTCGCCGTCCGAGCGCTCGCTCTCGTCCGTCATGCGGCGGCCGGCACGGACGTCGCGAGGAGGCTGTCCCAGTCGGAGAGGAACCGGCCGAGGCCGTAGTGCGCCAGGGCCGCCTCGCGCGCGCAGGCGCCCGCAAGCTGGGCCGCGACGGGGTCGTGCACGTACCGCCACAGCGCCGACGCCATCTCCTCGGGACGGGTCGTGAGGACCCCCGCCGCAGCCGGCACAGCGGCGACCGCCTCGGTCGTGGCCAGTGCGACGACCGGCATACCGAGGTGCATGGCCTCGATGAGGGACAGCCCGAGGGAGGTCCAGCGGGAGGTGTGGACGTAGACCCGGCGGCGGGCCATCTCGCGGTGCAGCCGGTGCTGCGGCAGGTCCTCGAAGGTCCAGAGGCGCCCGGCCGGGATGTCGACCGCCTCGGCGAGCCGGTGGACGTTCATGCCGAAGATGTCCAGGGGAGCGGCGCGGGCCAGCTCGGGCAGCAGGTCGGTGCCGACGGCACGGCCCCGGCGCACCGGGTCGTTGATGACCACCGCGGCCCGTGCCCACTCGCCGGAGTAGAGGTGACCCGGGTCCACGACGCCGTGCTCGACCACCTCGGTGCGCGCGCTGCCGCAGTCCCAGAAGAGGCGGTTGAAGTGGGTGACGTGGACGACGGGGATCTCCGGCTGGTCGGCGAGCGGGTGCCGGGTGAAGGGCACCTCACCGCCCGGCGTGTTGTGCTCGACATAGACCGCGGGGACGTCGCGGCCGGGGCGCCGCCGCGTCCACTCCTCGGCGAGACCGAGCTCGTGCGGCCGCTGCAGGACGACGAGGTCGATGTCGGCCGACCGCAGCTGCTCCGGGGACAGCTCGGCGACGTTGGGGGGCCAGTCCCAGGTGCGGGCACGGCCCAGCCCGTCTGGCCCGCGGTCGGGCAGCACCGGAAGCAGGTAGTCGTGGCGTCCCTGGACGAAGGCGGTCGTCCAGGAGCCGTGCACGTGCCACAGCAGGATGCGCATGCGTCAGCCACCTCCCCGGCCCAGCGCGTGGAAGTCCCAGCCGGCGGCCCGCCACTTGTCCGGGTCGAGGGTCAGCCGGCCGTCGATCACCCTCGGCTGCCCGACGAGGTCCAGCAGGGCGACCGGGTCGATGCCGCGGAACTCGGGCCAGTCGGTGAGCACCAGGGTGATCGCTGCGCCGCGACACGCCTGCTCCACGCTGTCGACGACGGTCAGCTCGGGGCTGGCCCGGTGCGCGTTGGCCCCCGCCTTGGGGTCGTAGACCTGCACCTGCGCCCCCCGCGCCTGCAGGGTCGTGGCGACGTCGAGCGCGGGGGAGTCGCGCACGTCGTCGGAGTCGGCCTTGAACGCCGCGCCCAGCACGGCGATCCGGTGGCCCTGCGCGTGGCCGCCGAGGAGCGAGACCGCGAGGTCGACGGTCCGGGCGCGTTGGCGCATGTTGAGCAGGTCCACCTCCCGAAGCACGCTCACGGCGTCCCCGAGGCCGAGCTCCTCGGCCCGGGACACGAACGCCCGGGTGTCCTTGGGGAGGCAGCCCCCTCCGAAGCCCACCCCGGGGGTGAGGAAGAGGCTGCCGATACGAGGGTCGTGGCCGAGGATCCGGGTCAGGTCGCCCACGTCGGCATTCGTCACCTCGCAGACCTCGGCGAGCAGGTTCACCAACGAGATCCGTGCCGCCAGCATCATGTTCGCCGACACCTTGGCCAGCTCGGCCGTCGACAGGTCGGTCCGGACGGCGGGCACACCGGCAGCCAGGACGGGCGCGTAAACCTCCCGGAGCACCTCGTGCGCAGCGTCGCTCTCCACCCCGAAGACCAACCGGTCGGGGCGGAGCGAGTCCTCGACGGCATGGCCCTCACGCAGGAACTCCGGGTTCCAGGCCAGGGCGACCGCCGCCCCGGCCGGAGCCTTCGCGGCGAGGGCGTCACGCACCGTCGCGGCCGTGCCGACCGGGACCGTCGACTTGCCGACGACGAGGCAGGGGCGGGTCAGCAGGGGGGCGAGCGCGTGGACCGCCCCCCAGAGCGCCGAGAGGTCGGCCGCGTGGCTCCCGGCGCGCCCCGGGGTTCCCACACAGAGGAAGTGGACGTCGGCGAACTGCGCCGCCCGCGCCAGGTCGACGTCGAAGCAGAGCGTGCCGCGACGCACCCCCTCGCCGAGCAGATCGTCGAGCCGCGGCTCGTGGAACGGGGCGATGCCCCGGGACAGCTGCTCGACCCGGGCGGCGTCGGTGTCGATCCCGAGCACCTCATGGCCACAGGCGGCCAGGCAGGCGGCGTGGGTGGCGCCGAGGTATCCGGTGCCGACGACGGAGATGCGCACGGGCACACCCTGCCCCGCCCCGGCATACTCATGCGGCACGGTTGGGACGAAGATACTTCTCCCGCGATAACCGTTTGTCGAGGCGAGAACAGGGAACCGTCTCTCCGTCAGTCGTTTTTTCGACCAGACGGGAGCTCGGGGTGAAGGTTCTGGGGATCAACGCGCTGTTCCACGACCCGGCCGCGGCACTCGTGGTCGACGGCGTCACCGTGGCCGCCGCCGAGGAGGAGCGGTTCTCCCGACGCAAGCACGGGCACCGCCCCGTGCCGTTCGCCGCGTGGGAGCTGCCCGAGCTGGCCGCCCGCTGGTGCCTCGAGGAGGCGGGGCTCGACGTGTCGGAACTCGACGCCGTCGCCTACTCCTACGACCCCGACCTGGCCCGCCCGGCCCACGAGATGGGGTTGGACGACCCCTGGGACCACCTCCGCCAGGACTACGCCCGGCGTGCGCCGGGGTTCCTCGCCACCGCACTCCCGGGCCTCGACCCCGCGGCGGTCCGCTTCGTCGCGCACCACGTCGCCCATGCCGCATCGGCCGGACTGGCCGCGCCCGGGGGCGATACCGACGTGCTCGTCCTCGACGGCCGCGGTGAGTCGGCGAGCCATCTCGCCGGTCGATACGTCGGCGGCACGCTCCAGCCACTCGCCGCCCAGTCGCTGCCGCACTCGCTCGGCCTGCTCTACGAGGACGTGACCGAGCACCTCGGCTTCCTGCGCAGCAGCGACGAGTTCAAGGTCATGGCGCTGGCGTCCTACGGCAGCCCGCGGTTCGCCGACGAGCTGCGCCGCGCCGTCCACACGACGGGTGACGGCGGCTTCCGGACCGAGCGGATCGACTGGGGAGCGCTTGTCAAGCCGCGTCGGGCGGACGAGCCCTGGACCGAGGACCACGCCGACCTCGCGGCCAGCGTCCAGCAGCGGCTCGAGGAGGTGCTCCTCGAGCTGGCGTCCTGGCTGCACGACCGCACCGGCAGCCGCCGGTTGGCGCTGGCGGGCGGCGTGGCCCTGAACTGTGTTGCCAACTCAAGGATTGCCGCCGAGGGACCCTACGACGACGTCTGGGTGCAGCCGGCAGCCGGTGATGCCGGCACGGCCCTGGGCGCCGCGCTGTCGGTGGCCCGCGACGACGGTGACCCCTACGTGCCGATGACCGGGGCCGACCTCGGGCGCGGCTGGAGCGACGCGGAGATCGAGGCCACCCTCCGCACGGCACGCCTGCCGTTCGAGCGGCCCCGGGACGTCGCGCAGAGCGTGGCGGAGTGCCTGGCGGACGACGGGATCGTCGCGTGGTTCCAGGGCCGCAGCGAGTTCGGTCCTCGCGCGCTGGGGCATCGCTCGCTCCTGGCCCACCCGGGTCGCGCGGAGAACCTCGAGCGGCTCAACGACGTCAAGGGCCGCGAGCAGTTCCGGCCGGTCGCCCCCATGGTGTTGCACGACCGCGCCGCGGAGATCTTCTCGCACGGGCCCCTGCCGTCGCCCTACATGCTCTTCGTGCACGACGTCGCGTCGCAGTGGCGTGACCGGATCCGCGCCGTCGTCCACGTCGACGGCACGGCGCGGGTCCAGACCGTTCGCGCCGAGGACAACCCGCTGCTCGCGCGGATGCTCGAGCTGTTTGCCGCCCGCACCGGCCTGCCGGTCGTCGTCAACACCAGCCTCAACACCGCCGGGCGCCCCATGGTGGACAGCCCACGGGATGCCCTTGAGTGCTTTGGGTCCGCCCCGGTCGACCTGCTCGCCATCGGTCCGTTCGTCGTGAATCGGCCGAAGGCCGACTGATGCAGCAGCCGGCGATGGCACTGACCACGCTCGTCATCCCGACCATCGGGAGGCCGAGCCTGCGAGTGCTGCTCGAGGCCCTCGTCGACGGCACACAGCCCATCCGGGCCCCCGTGGTGGTGGTGGACGACCGTGCGGGGGGCGACGGCCTCGCGGCCGCTCTGGCCGACCTGACGCTGCCGGACCTGACCGTGGTCCGCTCCGGGGGCCGCGGCCCCGCGGCCGCGCGGAACCTCGGCTGGCGCCGGTCCCGCACCCCCTGGGTCTCTTTCCTCGACGACGATGTCGTGCCCGAAAGAGACTGGTATGCATTGTTGCTCGGCGACCTCACCGAGGCCGCCGACGACGTGGCCGGCAGCCAGGGCCGGGTCCGGGTGCCGCTTCCCGGCCACCGGCGTCCGACCGACTGGGAGCGCTCGACGGCCGGCCTGGAGCAGGCCACGTGGATCACCGCCGACATGAGCTATCGCCGCGCGGCGCTGGCCGTCGTGGGGGGCTTCGACGAGCGCTTCCCCCGCGCCTTCCGGGAGGACGCCGACCTCGGCCTGCGGGTGACCGCGTCCTCGGGCCGGATCACCCGCGGGAGGCGCCTGATCACGCACCCGGTCCGGCCCACCGACGACTGGGTCAGCGTCCGCCAGCAGGCGGGCAACGCCGACGACCTCCTCATGGCGCGGCTGCACGGACCCGACTGGCGCAGCCGGGCGCAGGCATCCCGTGGCCGCCGCACGACGCACCTGCTCACGGCCGGTGCCGGCGTCACGGCCCTGCTCTCCCTCGGCCTGGCACACCGGCGAGTCGCGGCGCTCGCGGCTCTGGGCTGGGCCGCCGGCACGGCCGAGTTCACCTGGCGCAGGCTGGCGCCCGGCCCGCTCGACCGCGCGGAGGTGCGTCGCATGGTGCTGAGCAGCACCGCGATCCCCTTTGCCGCAGCGTGGCACTCGGCCCGCGGCTGGTGGCGCCACCGCCACGCGACGGCTTGGCACGGCATACCGGAGGCAGTGCTCTTCGACCGGGACGGCACCCTGGTCCACGACGTCCCCTACAACGGCGACCCCGCGAAGGTCGCACCCGTCGACGGCGCCAGCGCGGCCCTGGACCGGCTGCGCGACGCCGGCGTGCGGCTCGGCGTGGTCACCAACCAGTCCGGGGTCGCGACGGGGCGGCTGAGCCTCGAGGAGATGCACGCGGTCAACGCCCGGGTCGAGGAGCTTCTCGGGCCGTTCGCCGTCTGGCAGCACTGCCCTCACGCGACCGAGGACGGTTGCGGCTGCCGCAAACCCGCGCCGGGAATGGTCAAGCAG
>JAABUU010007313.1_pt1 | contig 11408 bp, 9 predicted proteins | sample 5559301 | NCBI WGS metagenome assembly JAABUU01 (sample SAMN10711884, study PRJNA513360) | rock metagenome | isolation source: Antarctica rocks | place: Antarctica: Victoria Land, Richard Nunatak white
GTCGCGACATCGCCACCGTGGTGGCACCCGACGCCGAGGTCAAGGTGTTTCTCACCGCCAGCGCCTCCGAGCGCGCCCGCCGGCGTGCGCAGCAATCAGGCCAGGACCCAGCCGCCGTCCTGGCCGAGCAGACCCGCCGCGACGAGCGTGACCAGAGTCGAGAGCATGGCCCACTGGCTCGGGCGGGTGATGCGGTGGCGCTTGACACCACGGGCCTGAGCATCGATGAGGTCGTCGCGATGATCGTCGCTCTGGCGGGCCGCGCACGAGCGGCGACGGCGGCCACGGCGATCCCTCATCCCACCGATGATCGCGCGGATCGGGAATTATACTAGGCGGTATGACCTACCGGGTAGGGCCCATTGGCCAGGTGGTCCTTCCCGAGCGAGTGCGCGACGGCTTGGGCATTCGGCCCGGTGGCGAGGTGACCGTCGAGGGCGACTGCGACTCGATCCGCATCCGCAAGGAGGAGCGGCCGCCCGGCTCAGGGCCCAGGTCGGCCTGTCATACGCTGACGCCTTCTGCGTCGCGACCGCTCGACGCCACCGGGCAGCCCTGTACACCGGCGATCCCGAGATTCTCGCCTTCGATGATGCCGGCGTCGACGTGGTCGATCTGACGAGGCGCCCATGAGGCGACGGACATGAAGGTCGCCGTCGTCGGCTATCCCAACGTTGGCAAGTCCTCCCTGGTCAACCGGTTGTGCTCGACCCGCGACGCGGTGGTCCACGAGCGCCCCGGCATCACCCGCGACCGCAAGGAGCTGCCCTGTGAGTGGAACGGGCGCCGCTTCACCCTGATCGACACGGGTGGCGTCGACTTCGAAGACCAGGACCCCCTGGCCAGCTCGATTCGCGACCAGGCCCGGGCCGGGCTGGCCGACGCCGAGGTGGCGCTGCTCGTCGTCGACGCCCGGGCCGGTGCGCGTCCCGGCGACGAGGAGCTCGCCGACCTTCTGCGCCGCTCCCGGGGGCCGGTGGTCATCGCGGCGAACAAGTGTGACTCCGGCGCCGACGTGCCGTTGGCAGCCGACTTCTACTCACTGGGGCTGGGGGAGCCCCTGGCGGTCTCGGCCGCCCAGGGGCTGGGCACGGGCGATCTCCTGGACCGGCTGGTGGAGCTGCTGCCCGAAGATGGCGAGGTCGACAACGACGACGCCGTGCGGCTGGCCATCATCGGGCGTCCCAACGTGGGCAAGTCCTCTCTGGTCAACCGCTTCCTGGGTCAGGAACGGGTCATCGTCTCTGAGGCGGCGGGCACCACGCGCGATGCCATCGATCTGCCCCTGCTCTTCGGTGACCGCGCAATCACGCTAATCGACACCGCGGGAATGCGCCGCCAGGCCCGGGTCTCTGAGTCGGTTGAGTACTACACGGCGCTGCGCTCACAGCGCGCCGCCCAGCGCGCCGACGGCGCTCTGGTCGTCTGCGACGCCCAGGACGGGGTCACCGCCCAGGACCTGCGTATCGCCGACCTCGCCATGCGCGCCGGATGCGCCACCGCCCTGGTGTTGAACAAGTGGGATGCCACCGACCACTTCGACCTCGACCACGAGCGCGCCCGGGTGACCCAGAAGCTGCGCCTGCGCCCTCGGGTGCTCACTGCCAGCGCGCTCACCGGTCGCCACGTCACCCGCCTGCTCACCGAGGCCGTGGCCCTCGCCGATCGGGCTCGCATGCGCATACCCACCCCTCAGCTCAACCGCTTCCTGTCCGAGGCGCTGCAGGCGCGTCAGCCGCCGGCCCGCCAGGGCCACCGGCTCAAGCTTCTGTACATGGCCCAGATCGACGAGCGTCCCCCGCGCTTTGCCATCCAGGTCAACTCGCGTGCCCGGGTCACCCGTGACTACGCATATTTTCTCGAGAACCGCCTGCGCGCTCGCTACGCGATGGACGGCGTGCCCCTGATCATCGACTTCGCCGAGCGCGGTGCTCGCCGGCGTGATCTCGGCGCCCGCACCCGTGGCGCCCGCGACATCGAGGCGCGATCGTGACCGGAACTGGCTGACATGCGGGGGCCCCGGCGCATTCCCCTGCTGGCCGGGGCGGTGGCGGCGCTGGTCGGCATCACCGGTTGCGGGGGACCGAGGCCCCCGGCCCACGCCAGCGCTCGGCTCGTGCCCGCCGACGCCCTCGTCTACCTGCACCTCTCGACTGACCCCTCGCGAGCGGCGCTGAGGTCAGGCTTGACGTTGGCTCGGCGGTTTCCCAGCTTTGACTCCCTACGAGCGACCTGGATCCGGCGCCTGGCGGCGAGCACCGGTCGAGTTGGCGCCGGGGCGGCGTCGGGCGTCCAGGGCATCGACCGATGGGTGGGTCGCGAGGCCGCCCTGGTCGTGCTGAGCTCGAGCGAGCCCGGCAGCCCCTCGCCACCGTCGACGCCAGACCCGGCCCCCACCGCCAACCCTGCCACCGAGCTCATCGTCGAGGTCTCCGACCGGCGCCGGGTCCAGGCCCTCCTGGACGCCTCCCCGGAGAAGATCTCCACGCACTATCGCGGCGTGGCCATCCTGCACCCCGCCGCGTCGAGTGCCGCCGCCACCGCGACGCTCGCCTCCGCCTCCCCCTCCGCCGCTGCCACCGCCCTGGTCGACCGCTTCCTCGTCAGCGGACCCGAGGTTGGCGTGCGCCAGGCCATTGACCTGGCCAGCGGTCACGGTCGCTCCCTGGGTGACGATCCGGTCTACGCCCAGGCACTCGACGGCTTGCCCGACGACCGCCTCGCCGACGGCTACGTCTCCGTTGACGGCGTGCGCCGCGTCCTCACTCCTCGAGGAGGGCTGTGGGGTACGGCCGGAGCCCTGCTTGACCGGCCCTCTCTGCGCGGCGTTGGCGTCGCCCTGACCCCGGTGCCCCGCGGAGCGCGGCTGCGGGTGCACAGCATCCTTGACCGAGCGACCGCGGGCTCAGACCCCGCTTCCGCGGCCAACTTTGCGGCGAGCCTCGATCGGGCGGTGCCGTCCACCGCCGCGGCCTATCTCGGGGTGGCCGGGTTGGGTGCGGCGGTGGGACGTCTGATCGGGGCGGCCGGAGGCCGGGCCGGTGGCCTGGGGGCGCTGGTGGGACGCGCCCGGGGCGCCCTCAGCGCTGGCGACCTTGCCCCCATCACCCAGTCGCTATCGGGCGCCCTCGGTGGCGAAGTGGCCCTGTTCGTCATCCCTCACACACCGGTGCCCATCCTCGCCGTCATCGCCCATGCCCCCGACGAAGCGGCCACCCGCTTGGATCTCGCCCGCCTGCAGGCTCCGTTGGCTGCGCTCTTCACCCCCGCCAGCGCCGCCGCCGGCGGCGAGGTGCCCACCTTCACGGAGTCCACGGTGGCCGGCATCGACGCCTTCTCGCTGCGCCTGACCGCAAGTCTCGAGCTCGACTATGCGGTGTTTGATCACCAACTGGTCCTGTCGACCAACCCCGCTGCCCTGGCCGCCGTGCGCGCCGCCGGCCCCGGCCTGGCCGCCAGTGCCTCCTACCGCCAGTCGGTGACCGGGCGTCCGGCGCGCGTCAGCTCGCTGGCCTTTGCCAGCGTGGCCCCGCTGCTGGCGCTTGTCGAGCAGACCGGACTCGCTCGCAGCCCGAGCTATCTTGGCCGCCGTGGGGACCTCGACCGGGTGCGCGCCGTGGGGGAGAGCTCGTCGGTCAAGGGAGCGCAGAGCACCACGGAGATCTTCCTTTCCATACCCTGATCTCCACCTCTGCCTCAGCGCCCCCGCCGGGCGCCTCAGGACGGGGCGCTGATCTGATCTCCCTTCGCAAAGACACGAGGAACCATGACCCCGCTTGCCGACAACGAGTACCTGTTCACCTCGGAGTCCGTCACCGAAGGACACCCCGACAAGATCGCCGATCAGATCTCCGACGGCGTCCTCGATGCCGTCCTGGCCGAGGACCCCTACGGTCGCGTCGCCTGTGAGACCCTGGTCAACACCGGCCTGATCGTCGTCTCCGGGGAGATCACCACCGAGACCTACGTCGACATCCCCGCCATCGCCCGCGAGACGGTCAGGCGCATCGGCTATGACAACGCCACCTACGGCTTTGACTGCAACACCTGCGCAGTGATCAACGCCATCGACAAGCAGTCGCCCGATATCGCCCAGGGCGTGAGCCAGGCCTATGAGAAGCGCACCGACCCGGGCGGCGACGACGAGATCGACACCGCCGGTGCCGGCGACCAGGGGATGATGTTCGGCTATGCCTCCAGCGAGACCGACGAGCTCATGCCCCTGCCGATCTCACTGGCCCACAAGCTCGCCAAGCGCCTGGCCGAGGTACGCAAGGCCGAGGTGGTGCCCTACCTGCGTCCCGACGGCAAGACCCAGGTCACGGTGCGCTACGTCGACGGACGCCCGGTGGAGATCGAGAAGGTCCTCATCTCGACCCAGCACCGCGACGGCGTCGACTCAGAAGCGATGATCAAGCCCGACCTCTATGAGCACGTCCTGCGTCCTGTCCTGCCCCCCGATCTCTTTGACGAGCGCAAGCTGCTGAAGAACTTCCTGGTCAACCCAACCGGACGCTTCGTCATCGGCGGTCCCATGGGCGACTGCGGGTTGACGGGGCGCAAGATCATCGTCGACACCTACGGCGGCATGGCCCGCCACGGCGGCGGGGCGTTCTCGGGCAAGGACCCGTCCAAGGTCGACCGCTCGGCCGCCTACGCCGCCCGCTACGTGGCCAAGAACCTGGTGGCCGCGGGCGTGGCTGACCGGGCCGAGGTCCAGGTGGCCTACGCCATCGGGGTGGCTCACCCGGTGTCGGTGATGGTGGAGACCTTCGGTACCGAGAAGATCGGACGAGCCCAGATCGCTCACCTGGTCTCCGAGCACTTCGATCTGCGTCCCGGAGCGTTTCGCGAGTACCTGCGCCTGCATCGGCCGATCTATCAGAAGACCGCCGCCTACGGGCACTTCGGTCGAGAGGACGCCGACTTCACCTGGGAGAGGATTGACAAGGCCGAGGCGCTGCGCGCCGACGCCGGACTGGGCGATCGCCAGAGCTGAGGAAGCTCAGCGGGGTCCCCAGCAGCGCCTAGGGTGCTGGCGTGGCCGCCATCGCCCAGGTCGAGCCCCTGACCACCGCGCGCTCGCTGCGGGGACCATTTGACTACCGCCTGCCCGCCGGGCTCAGCGGCGTGCAGGTGGGAGCCATGCTCGTGGTCCCCTTCGGGCGCCGGGAGATCCTCGGAGTGGTCACCGGGTTGTCAGAGCGCTCTGAGGTGGCCGAGGAGCGGTTGGTGGAGCCCCTGCGCGCCCTGGAGCCGGCGATCCCGCCTGACCTGGTGGCGCTGGCCCGGTGGATGGCCGTCGAGTACTGCTCGACTCCCGCCCGGGCGCTCGGGCTCGTGCTCCCCCCGGGGGCGGGAAGGGTGGGCCCCCGACGTGTCCTGCATGCCCAGATCACCGGGGCGGGCGAGGCGGGTCGGGCGGACCCGGCGGCTCGCCTGACCCCTGGCCAGCAAGCCGTCCTTGAGCTGTTGTCGAGGCTGGGGACGGTGGCCGTGACCGACACCGGGGCGGGACATGGCACCCTGCGTCGCCTCCAGGCGCGGGGGCTCATCGGGCTGCACCGGCGCCCGGTATCCACGCCCCGTCTGCGCCATGACCCCGTGGGAGCCCGAGCCTCCCATCCGCCCGAGCTCAACCGCTCCCAGCGCGAGGCCCTGGCGACGATCGTCGCCGCCATCGAGGACCGGGCCGCCGCACGTCTGCTGCTGCACGGCGTCACCGGGTCGGGCAAGACCGAGGTGTACCTGCGCGCCGCCGCCGCCACCCTTCAGCAGGGTCGCGCAGCCATCGTGCTCGTGCCCGAGATCGCCCTCACCCCTCAGATCGTCAGCCGCTTCCTCGATCGCTTCGGCGACACGGTGGCGGTGCTGCACTCCCAGCTGACCCCGGCCCAGCGCCGTGGTGAGTGGGAGCGCCTGCGCCGCGGGCAGGCGCGCGTGTGCGTCGGACCTCGCTCGGCGGTGTTTGCCCCCCTCTCAGATCTCGGTTTGATCGTGTTAGACGAGGAGCACGACTCCTCCTACAAGCATGAGGGAGATCCACGCTATGACGCCCGTCTGGTCGCCGAGCGACGCTCGCACCACAGCCAGGCGGTCCTGGTGGCGGGCTCGGCCACGCCCCGCCCGGAGAGCGCGCACCGCCTGACGCGCCTGCGGCTGGGCGAGCGGGTGGACGGGCGTCCCCTGCCCCGAGTGCAGATCCTGGACATGCGCGAGGCCCAGCACCCCCTGCACCCCCGCAGTGCCGAAGCGCTGGCCGACCTGCGCCGCGCTGGCGGCAAGGCCATCCTGCTGCTCAACCGCCGGGGGTGGTCGAACTTCCTCACCTGCCGTTCCTGCGGGCACGTGTGGAGCTGTCCGGCCTGCGACGTCACCCTCGTCCTGCATCGAGGCGCCGGTCTGCTGGCCTGTCATCACTGTGGACATCGCGAGGCCGTCCCTGACCGCTGTGAGAGTTGCGCCTCGGTGAGCGTGGCCCGCCATGGCGTGGGCACCGAGCGCCTGGCCGACGAGCTCATGCGCACGCTGGGCGATGAGGACTTTCCGGTGCTGCGCCTGGACGCCGACGTCGCCGAGCTGCGGGGCCAGGCCGCCCGGGTGCTGGCTCGCTTTGAGGCGGCCCCGGCGGGGATCCTGCTGGGTACCCAGATGGTGGCCAAGGGACACGACTTCCGCGACGTCTCCCTGGGGATCGTGCTCGACGCCGACTCCACCCTGCGCTTCCCTGACTTTCGCGCCGAGGAGCGCACCTTCGCCCTGGTCGCCCAGCTCGCGGGCCGGGTGGGACGGGGGGTCAGGCGGGGCGCGCAGAGTCGCGTGGTCGTGCAGACGATGGCTCCCGACGCTCCCTCGATCCGGCTGGCCGCCGACCACGACTCCGATGGCTTTCTCGCCCGCGAGCTCGAGCGGCGACGGGCTCTGTCCTATCCACCCTTCGCCGACCTCATTCGCGTGGTATGCGCCTCCGAGCAGGTGGGTGGCGCCCACGCCGCCGCCCGAGCCGTCGCCCTCGGCGTCAACGTGCCGGCGACGACGCTGCTGGGCCCGGCACCGCTGTTTCGCCTGCGCGGGCGCGAGCGCAGTCAGGTGGTGATCAAGACCCGTGACCGCCCGGCGGCGGTCAGCGCGGTGGGGCGGGCGGTGAGCGCGGCGGCCGCCGCGCGGGCCCATCAGGGCGTCCACTTCAGTGTCGACGTCGACCCTCAATGAGGGCGGTGGCGCCTCCGAAGCGGTGCCCGGTGCAACCACTAGACTGCGCGTCGCCGATGGCCCCCGCCCTGACCCAGGAGCTCGACGAGGAGCCGGGCGAGGACCATGAGGATGAGCTTGACTCCGAGGAGTCCGACGCCTCCCCGACCCTGGCCCCGGAGGTGCGTGCCCGCCGTGAGGCGGCGCTGCGCCACGTGCGCTCCTTCGGCGACCCGGCGCTGCGCAGCCGAGCCCTGGCCGTCGAGCGCTTTGACGTGCGCCTGCACGACGAGATCGACCACATGGGCCGCCTCATGCGCGACTGCCTGGGCATCGGACTGGCGGCCACCCAGCTGGGCGTCCTTCATCGCGTCCTCGTCTACCGCGTCGAGTCGGGCTCGCCGGTCATCGGGCTCGTCAACCCATCCGTCCTGTGGTCGGGTCGGGAGAAGGAGATCATGGAGGAGGGCTGCCTCAGCCTGCCCGGCGTGCACGTTGACGTCGACCGCCCCGTGTACGTGCGGGTGGGGGCTCTGAGTCCCGACGGAGACGAGCTGACGATCGAGGCCTCCGGCCTTGAGGCACGAGTCCTGCAGCACGAGATCGATCACCTCGACGGCGTCCTCATCCTCGATCGCACCACGCGCGAGCAGCGCAAGGAGGCGATCCGCACCCTGCGCGAGGCGACCGCGGATTAGCCGGCGCCCTCACCCGTTGACAAGCGACCAGCCAACGGTGCGCAGCGTCTACCTGGGGACCTCCGCCTTTGCCGGCGTCGTGCTCGACGGCCTGATGGGAGCCGGTGAAGCCCCGGTCCTGGTGATCACTCGCCCGGATGCCCCCCGGGGACGAGGGCGGCGTCTGGCCGCCCCCCCGGTGGCCGACTGCGCCCGGCGCCACGGAATCGAGCTGGTCCAGCCTGCGGACATAAACGCCGAGGCGGCGCGGGCGACGATCGCGGCGGCGGCCCCTGAGGTGGTGGTGGTGTGCGCCTTTGGCGCCCTCATCCGTGAGCCGCTGCTGTCAGAGCATGAGATCCTCAACGTCCATCCGTCGCTGCTTCCCCGCTGGCGCGGCGCGGCACCCATCGAGCGGGCGATCATGGCGGGTGACGAGTCCACAGGGGTGTCGATCATGCGCCTGACCGCCGGCCTGGACAGCGGACCGGTCGGGCCCCGCGCGACCGAGACCATCCGGGCCACCGACACCTACGGCTCCCTGGGCTCCCGTCTGGCGCCGCTGGGTGCCCGATTGCTCATAGACGCCCTGCGTCGCTCTGGCGCCTACGCAGCGCAAGACGAGGCGGGCATCACCTACGCCGAGAAGATCACCGCCGCCGACCGGCGCCTGGACCCGACGCGCCCGGCGCTCTGCCTCGAGCGTGTCGTGCGGGCACTGCATCCCCACATCGGAGCCCGCCTGGAGCTCTCAGACGCCAGCCTGCTCGGGGTGCGGGCTGCGCGCGCCCACCCTGACGATCCGCTGGCCCCCGCGCCGGGGGAGCTCAGGCGCAGCGGCGGCCGCCTGGTGCTGGGAGCCAACCCCGGAAGCCTCGAGCTGCTGGAGGTCAAGGCGCCCGGCGCCCGCGCCATGGCCGCCGGGGACTACCTGCGCGGACGCTCGCAGCACTGATGGTCCCCTCTACCTCTGGGCACGTCCGCCCGCCTCAGCGCCCATCGCCGGCGGGCTCTGCGGTCTCACCCGCGCGGGCCTGTGCGTTGGCGGTCATCCGCCGAGTGTTCGAGCAGGGGGCGTGGGCGGATCGGGCGCTGCCGGGCGAGGCCGCCGGCCTGGAGGCGCGCGAGCGGGCGCTGGCCACCCGCCTGGCCTACGGGACCATCCAGCGCCGCGACACCCTCGACCACGTCATCGTCGCATTGTCCGGGCGGGCGATCGGCGCGCTCGATCCGCCGGTCCTCGCCGTCCTTCGCCTCGGTCTCTACCAGCTGCTGCTCTGTGACGGGATCGCCGCCCACGCCGCCGTCCACGAGTCCGTCGAGCAGGCCAAGGCCGGGCGCCGCGGCCCGTCTGGCCTGGTCAACGCCGTGCTGCGTCGGGCCGTCACCGAGGGTCCGCTGCTGCTGGAGGCTCTCGATGACACCACATGTGAGGGTGCCGCCCTGCGTCACTCCCTGCCCCGGTGGCTGGCGGGAATGTGGTGGGAGGCGTTCGGCCCCACGCAGGCGCGGACGTTGATGGCGCGAGTCAACGAGCCCGCCGAGATGGCCCTGCGCGCCAACCGGCTGCTCACCACCCCCGGGGAGCTGGCGGGAGCGCTGCCCGTCGGCACCCGAGGCGTGACCATGCCCCCCGAGGCGCTGGTGTGTGAGGGCGCCTTTGACGCCCACGGGTCATCGTTCTGGCGCGAGGGGGCCTTCATGCCCCAGTCACGAGCCTCCATGCTCGTCGCCCATGCCCTCGCTCCCGTCGCCGGCGAGCGCATACTCGACCTGTGCTCGGCCCCCGGGGCAAAGACCACCCACATCGCGGCGTTGATGGGCGATCAGGGCCACATCCTTTCCATCGAGCGCCACCGGGGGCGCGCCCGGGCCCTGCGACGGACCTGCGAGCGTATGCGGGTCACCTGCGTGACCGTCGCCGAGGCCGATGCTCGATGTCCACCGACCGCCGGGGAGTCCTTTGATCGCGTGCTCGTCGATCCGCCGTGCTCGGGGCTGGGAACGCTTCAGTCGCGCCCGGACCTGCGCTGGCGCGCCTCACCCCAGGCCATCGGAGAGCTCGCCGCCCAGCAGGCCGAGATCCTCGACGCGGCCGCCGCCGCCGTGCGCCCGGGAGGGCTGCTGGTCTACTCGACCTGCACCCTCTCTCCGCGGGAGAACGAACTCACCCTCGAGCGCTTCGGCGCCCGCCATCCCGACTTCGAGCCGGCGCCGGCGCCGTCTGACCTGGCGGCGTGGGAGGATTCCTGTGTGCCGGGTCGCCTGCTCGTGCTCCCTCACCGTCACCACACCGACGGTTTCTTCATCGCGCGCCTGCATCGGCGCGCCGGCTCGGCGCGATGACGGCACCCGGGGCTGGGTCCCGGTCCGGCGAGGAGCCGGCCATCAACCTGGGCCTCAGCTGTCCCCACTGCGCCGAGCCCTGGCTGCGTCCCAGCAACCTGCCGGGACGTTACCGCTGCGTGTACTGCCTGCACCGCTTCGAGCTGGTGTCGGTGTGCCCCAACTGCGGTGAGCACTCGACGTTCGTGCGCATGTCCAGTACGGCGATGGTCAGCTGCAACAACTGTCAGGCCACCATGCTCCAGCCCATTTGAAATGCATCCGGTACTCCTCGAGGAGCCGCGGGTCGCTCCCTCCATCCTCTCCGCCGACTTCGCTCGCCTGGGAGTCCAGGTCGAGGAGGTGCTCGCCGCCGGTGCCCGGGTCATCCACGTCGATGTCATGGACGGCCATTTCGTGCCCCCCATCACCATGGGGGCCCTGGCGGTCGACGCGCTGGCCCAGCGGGTGCACGACGCGGGCGCCATGATCGATGTCCACCTCATGATCGAGCGTCCCGAGCGCCACGTCGCCGATTTCGCCCAGGCCGGTGCCGACCTCGTCACCTTCCATGCGGAGGCAACCCCCCACGTGCACTACACCGTGAGCGCCATTCACGCCGCCGGGGCCGCCGCCGGCGTGGCGATCTGCCCGGGCACTCCGGTGCGTGTCCTGGCCGAGGTCGCCGGCGACCTCGATCTGGCGCTGTGCATGACTGTCGACCCGGGGTGGGGTGGACAGCCGTTCATCTCCGCCTCGATCGACAAGGTGCGCCGGCTGCGGGCACTGATCGGCGCCGGGCGCGCGCTGGAGGTCGACGGCGGTATCGACGCCCACACCGCCGGTCCGTGTGCCGGGGCCGGGGCCAGCACATTCGTGGCCGGGTCGGCGATCTTCAAGGCCGACGATCCGGGCCGCGCCTACGCCGAGATCGCCGCGGCGGTGGCGCCGAGCGCGGCGGTCGGGCGCCCACCGCGCCGGTAGACGACGGTCAGCGCCAACGCGAGCACGCCCGCCGCACCGAAGTAGCCCAGCTCGGCACGCAGGAGCTGGTTGGCCACCAGCGGCAGGACCAGCCAGATGACGAACACCAGCGCGCTGGCCAGCCACGCGCCGGCGGCGTGGCGAGCCTGGCCGCGCGCCAGGGCGGCCTGGTTGAGCGTACCGCTGGCCAGGTGCAGGCCCATCCCCAGCCCCACCAGCGCCAGGCCACCG
>JAABUU010007316.1_pt1 | contig 11406 bp, 6 predicted proteins | sample 5559301 | NCBI WGS metagenome assembly JAABUU01 (sample SAMN10711884, study PRJNA513360) | rock metagenome | isolation source: Antarctica rocks | place: Antarctica: Victoria Land, Richard Nunatak white
AAGTCCAGCCATACGCTTTTGCCCTTGTCACTTGCGGGCAGGGCAAACGTCTTGCGGTACCACGCAGGCAGGGCAGGCCGGAAGCCGTGCCCCGCGCTGCCATTGGGGTCAAACGCGCCTTCCACGAGGTAGTCATGGGGCAAATGCACCGTGCGCCAGGCCGTGTCACGGAATGCAGGCCGGGACGGGTCAGCATTGAATGGGGCAGGTGCGGTGCCCAAAACGACGAGGCCACTGATGCCGCCCGCCGCGCCGGTGTTTTCCACCAGCACAGCCAGCGTGTTGGGGCCATGCGCGTTCCAGGCCGCATCCAGGCTGACGTCAAACGGGTCATCCCAGCCCTCGTGGTGCATCAGTTTGTGATTGTTGAGATACACGGTTGCGTTGTCGTCCACGCTGGCAAAGTGCAGCAGGCGATTCGGCCCGGCAAGCGCGGGCAGGGCCGCAGAAAACCAGGCGAACCCCGCCTTTCCCGCAAACACGTCCGTGCCGATAGGAACCAGCGGCTCGGTTTGCGCCAGCGCTGTGTCACCCGTCGGCGGCAGCGGGCTGCCGGCTCCCTGAGTGGCAGGAACCATGTGCCAATCGGTGATGGCAGCGGCATGACCCACCGCAGCCTCCTGCTGAAGATGGAACCGCCAGTTGTCGTCAAAGAGCACGCGCCGCCGCCCAGACGATTGGCCTTGGGCGTGGGGCAGGAGACAGCTGAGCAGGCAAAGCACGAGCAAAAGGCGACGAAAGGGCAGCATAAGTTCTCCTGACCGCCGGGGTGGGGGATTGCCCTTATTGTAAACCATTCGCGCTTTTCTGTCAATGAGTGGCAGTCACTCGCCCGCGAGGGCAGGCGCCCGCTTTGCCGCTCCCAACGACACGGTTTTGGCATTGACAAACGCCCGAATGCCCGGCACGGACAACTCCCGCCCAAAGCCGGAAGCTTTGATGCCGCCAAAGGGAAGGCTGGGGCTGGACGACACCATGCTGTTGACAAACACCATGCCGCATTCCAGTTCATTCACCAAACGCTCCTGCTCCGCACCCTCCGCACTCCAAACGCTCGCCCCCAGCCCGAACTGGGTGTCATTGGCAAGCGCGATAGCATGGCCCGTGTCGTCCGCCCGCAGCAGCACCGCCACCGGCCCGAACAGCTCTTCCGAGTAGGCTGGCATGCCGGGGGAAACATCGCACAGCACCGTGGGCGCATAGAAAAAGCCCGCGCCTTCCCCTTTCTGCCCGCCCGTGAGCAGGCGTGCGCCCCCCGCGATGCTGTCCTGCACCTGCCGGTGCAATGTCTCTCGGGCGCGCGCGGTGTGCAGCGGCCCCACCTGCGTGTCCGGGTGCCTCGGGTCGCCTACCTTGAGGGCCGCCATGCTTTGCGCGCAGCGTTTGGCGAAATCGTCATACACATCCCTGTGAATGATAAAACGCTTGGCGGCGATGCACGACTGCCCATTGTTTTGTGTCCGCGCCTGCACGCCCACCCGCACGGCTTCGGCAATGTCTGCGCTGGGCAGGACAACAAACGGGTCGCTGCCGCCTAGCTCCAGCACGATAGGCTTGAGGGCAGCCCCGCACTGCGCGGCCACCGCCCGGCCCGCCGCCTCGCTGCCGGTGAGGGTGGCCGCCGCCACGCGCGGGTCACCAATGATGCCCGCGACGGCCTCGGTTTCTACCAGCAGGGTTTGGAACGCGCCCGGCGGAAAGCCTGCCCGCACAAACACCGTTTCCAAAGCGAGGGCGCAGGCGGGCACAGTTTCGGCAGGCTTGAGCAGGCCGACATTGCCCGCCATCAAGGCCGGGGCGGCAAAGCGCACCACCTGCCACAGCGGAAAGTTCCAGGGCATAATCGCCAGGATCGGGCCAAGCGGCTGATAGCGCACAAAGCTTTTTCCGGCGGAGATGGACAGAGGCTCATCGGCCAGGAAGCCTTGCGCGTGGTCGGCGAAAAATCGCAGGGCGAGCGCGCACTTGGTGATTTCATCCCGCGACGATTGCAAAGTTTTGCCGACTTCCTCGGTCATGATGCGGGCGAGGGTTTCGCGTTCGTCGTCCAAAATCTGAGCGGCCCGATGCATCCACGCCGTCCTTTGGGCAAACGATGTCTGCCGATGCGACATAAAGGTTTGGCGGGCCAAAGCCAGCTTTTCTTCCAGCGCGCCGGGCGAAAGGGCGGGGTACGCGCGCAGAGTTTCCCCGGTGGCCGGGTTGGTGCTGGAAATCATCAGCAAGTTCTTCCTAGAGGATTAAGGACAAAAAACGCCGCCGGACGCTGAGTGTTCAGCATCCGGCGGCGTTTGGATTGGAGCCGTTGGAGGGATTCGAACCCCCGACCCGCTCTTTACGAAAGAGCTGCTCTACCCCTGAGCCACAACGGCTTACGGCTGTTATTATCCATTCTATTATACAATCCCGGCGCGAAGTTGTCAACCCGCAAAAGCCCCGAGGGCAGCGCGGATTGGGCTTGGCAGGCTTTGCCGGTCTTTTCTAGGGCAGTGCCAAAGCGTTTTCGGGACGTTTTAGAGGCATACCAACGACGGACGATTTTGTTCCGTCGTTGCAACACGCTGGAAAAGCGCTCAAAGCACCCTGAGAAAGCACACGCAAGCCCACAAAATATAGTGGCGTGGCCCCCGCAAGGCTTGACAGCAAAGCCGGGGCGAGGGTACACTGTTTTCTGTCGCCAATTGCGGGTGTAGCTCAATTGGTTAGAGCGCTGCCCTGTCAAGGCAGAGGCCGTGGGTTCAAGTCCCATCATCCGCGCCAGCCCCAACCACCGTTCCCAAGCGGTAAACACGAAGGAGCCTTATGCAAATAAGGTTCCTTTTTGTTTTGCGCTTGCTGCTGCCCGCTACTGCGCGGTCGCGGCCTGGAGGCGGGCACGGGCAATTGCCAGGCCGGCTTTTGCCTGTGCCAGAGCGCCTTGCGCCCGCACCAGGGCTGCCAGCGCATCCAGGCGCTCCGCGGCGACAGACTTTCCGGCATTGTAGCGCAGGGCTGCCAGCGTGTAGCTTTCCTGCGAAGCCGACACGCCTGCACTCGCGGCTTCCACTTGGGCCGCCGCGGTGGCAAGCGTCAGCCAGGCCGATGCCACCTGCTGGCCGATTGTTTGGCGGGCTTGCAGCAGGTCAATCCGTGCCCGGTTCAACCGTGCCTGCGCACCGTCCACGGTGGCCCGCCGCTGCCCGGCATCGTAAAGCGGGACGCTGGCAGTGATCCCGACCGTGTATCCCGAACGCCCTGTCCCCTGCCCCGCCGACACATCGCCCATGGCGACCCCGTACACTTGCGGGGCATACTCGCCGCGCGCCGCATTGACCATCGCGCGGGCGGCCTCGACCTGACGCTGAGCGGCGGCGAGTTCGGGGCGCTTTGCTCCCGCCTCAGCCAGCGCGCTTTGCAGCGTGGAGGGCAATGCGGACGGCGCGAGCAGAGTATCCAGCGTCTCGGAAAGCGTCAGCAGGGACGATTGGGACACCCCCAGCGTGGTTTTAAGCGCAACCAAAGCCAGGGCTTCATTGTTCTGGGCGGCAAGCAGGCCCTGCCGGGCATCGGCCTGCTCGGCACGCTCGCGCAGCAGATCAACCGGCGCAGACCGGCCTGCGGCCACCTTCGCCTGTGTTGTGCGCACCTGTTCTTCTTCGGCAGTCAGGCGCGTCTGGGCGACACCGACCAGGACATGCTGAAGCACAGCGTCCGCGTAGCTCTCGGTGACTGCCTCGGCAACAGTCAATCGCTCTGCCTGGACAGTAAGCTGTGCCGCACCGGCCTGCCTGCGCGCGGCGGCGGCAGTGTTTGCCAGACGCCCTGCGGTCAGAAGAGGCACCATCAGCATCAGGTTTTGGTCGGCAAAGCCGCGCGGCGGCACGCTGAAGATGTTCTGCGGCAGCACGCCGGGCGAAGTGGTCAGGATGTTGGCCGAATCGCCGGTGGCGGCATACGTGGTGGTGGACAGGCTGGGCTTGGTCTGGCTGCGGGCAGACCGCGCAGAGGCAGAAGCCATGTCGGCATCGGCCTGCGATTGTTTCAGCATCAAGTTGTTGGCGGAGGCTATGCCCAGCGCGTCCCTCAGCGACAAGTGCGGGCGATTTAGCAGGGGCAGCGTGTCCTCGCTTTGCGCGTGCAACAGGCCCCCTGGCAGCGCGAAGCCGGCGGCCAGCGCGAGGGTGAATAGATGGCGTTTCAACAGCGTTTCCATAGAATTTTAATTGCGTTTCAAGAGTAACTTAGTAGCAGATGCACTCAAAACTTGCCTGCCTGCCGACGTCTGCTCCACCGGCCCAGATCATCCACCAAGGCGTGCATGACGGGAATGACCAGCAGCGACAACCCTGTCCCCACGGCAAGGCCCGCCACAATCACCGTGCCCAGGGGCTGGTACGCATCCATGCCGGTCTTGGGGGCCAGCGCGACAGGCAGCATTGTGATAATAGTAATCAGCGAAGTCATCAAAATAGGGCGCAGGCGGTCACGGCACGCCAGCGCGATTGCGGCATCACGGGGCATCTCGGGGTGCTCGCGGCGGCGTCGCCTAATCTGGTCAATCAGCAGGATGGCAGTCGTGATGTCCATGCCTGTGAGTATAATCACGGCCATGATAGAAACGCTGCTGAACGCTTGGTGGGCCAGCCACAAGCCGAAAAACACCCCGGACAGCTCCAGCGGGATAGACAAAACCATCTGCATCGGGGCTAAAGGCCCGCCGAACTGCGCCACCAGCACCAGGAAAATGAGCAGGACAGCAATCTCTAGGCCGCGCAAAAGCCGGGCGAACGAGTCCATCATCTGGGTCATGTCCCCGCGCATTTCCAGGCTGTAGCCGGGCGGGAAGTTCAGCGTGGCGGACGCTTTGGTGATAATCGCCATCGCCAAATCCATCGACGGCGGCCCGCCTTTGCGGTAGTAGGCCAGCACGGAAATAGACCGCTTGAGATTGTCATGCTCGATGAGGGTCGGCGCAAGACGGGGCGCAGCGGTTGCCAAAGTCTTGAGCGGCACCTGCAAAACGCCTCCCGCGCTGTTCTTGCCTGTGATGGGCATCTGCATCAAATCATAGACACTGCGCCGCTGCCCGCCCCCATAGCGGATATTAATCGTGTCCTGCCGGACATTGGGGACGCGGTAAAACTCATCTGTCAATGCTCCGCCCATCGCATAATACGCCTGGTCTGCGACATCGGCGGGGGTCAGGCCCACCTGGGCCGCCCGCTGCGCGTCCACATGGAGCGTGTACGACGGCTTCTCCACGGCCCATGAAGTGGCAACTTGCGTGGCCCCCGGCACCCCGCGCGCCACATCGGCCACCTGCCCGGCGAGCTTGGAAAGCACAGTCATATCCGGCCCCGTCACCAGCACCGTCACAGGCGCTTCCGACGATGCCATGACGTCAGACCCCATCTCTTTAATCTGCAAGCGCCTGATATTGGGAATAGTTCTGAGCGCTTCGCCCTGCACATCGTCCATGACCTGCCATACGGTGCGGGCGCGGGCGTCTTTATCCGACAGCGTAATCATCAGGGCCGCGCTGTTGACCTGGTTCATCGCATAGCCAGTAAAGTAGGTGCCGCCCGGCTCTTCGCCCGCTTCGGCAGAGACTTTGCGCACTTCCGGGTGCCTGAGCATAATCTTTTCCAGCCGTGTTGTGGCGTCCTGTGTCTGGGCAAAGCTCGCGCCGGGCTGCATTTCCAGCACGCCATATGCCTGCCCCACATCCGCGAGCGGCATCATCTCGCTGCCGATGAAGCTGTAAAAGCCAAAGCCCGCCACAATCGTACACACGGCCCCGGCCACGACCGAGAACTTGTTGCGCAAAAGCAGCCGCACCCAGCATTCGTATCTGTTATCCATGCGCTCCAAGCTGCGCTGCGCGGGGGCCAGTACCAGCCGCTGAAAGACACTGCGCCGAGCGAGGGCATCTTCGGCGCTGAGCAGCCTGGAGGCCAGCAGCGCGACCAGGAACGATGCAATCAGCCCAAAGATAATGGGATACACCAGCCCGACAAACATCAGCTGCGTAATGCCTCCGCAAAAGACCAGCGGCAGCAGCGCCAGCACCAGCATGATTGTGCTCGCCGCCACCGCAAGCCGCACTTCGGTAATGCCGTCTATGGTGGCAGCTTTAGGTTCCTTGCCCATGCGCAGGTGGCGCTCGACCGCATGGATATCAATCACCGAGTCGTCCACCAAGCGCCCGATAGAAACAAGCAGCCCAATCAGCGTTGATGAGTTGAGCGAGAAGCCGAACGGCACCATCAGCAGTATCGCCATCGCCAGAGACACAGGGATAGTAACTACCGAAATGAGTGTCGCGCGCCCGCTGCCTAAGAATAAAAGCACCGCCAGCCCGCACAGCGCAATCGCGAGCGCCAGCTCTTCGCCCGTATTGCGGAACAGGATATTGACAAAGTGCGCATTGTCGTAAGCCACCTGGAAGTGCAGGCCCGGATGGTCTGCCGTGAGCTGCGCCACTTGTTTCTGCACGGCGGCAATCACAGGCGGCGAGCCTGCCGCGGGGTTCTGGATCACTGCCATCTCTACCGCGCTGCTGTTCAAGCCTTCAATCGCATGCCTTTGCCCGTCCACGAAGCTGTAGCCGCTGCGCTGCTCGCGCGCACCATCGGTGACAGCCGCCACGTCTTTAATCGAGACGACCTGCCCATTCTTTGCCCCTAAGGGATAGTCTGCAACCGTCTGGGCGTTCTGCGCCAGGCCCGACACGCGCACAATACTCTCGCCTGGCCCGCTGGTAATCACGCCCGCAGGCTTGGCAACGCTGTTCTTGTCAATCGCATCCCGCACATCTAGGATTGAGTATCCTGAGGCGGCCAGCCTGTCCCTATCCACAATGACACGTAATTGGCGCTTTGATCCGCCGTACACTTCCACCGACTGCACATCGGGCGCCTGCTTGAGCGCCGCCACGCCGTCGTTTTCGGCAAACTGTCGCAGGGCCAGTGGCGTCCAGCCTTGAGCGGCATCCCCCGTGACAGACAGCGAAAGCACAGGGATATTCAGAGGGTCAATCGGCAGCACCCAGCTTGGCTTGAGGTTTGCGCCGGTCTGCGGCAGGTCGGCCTGGGCGGCATTCATCACCGACTGCACATCGGAAGTCGCCTTCTTCATGTCCGTGCCGTAGGGAAACTCCAAAGACACAACCGACAAGCCGTCCTGCGATGTGCTGCGAACATAGCGCACGCCGCGAATATCGGTCATGCGCTCTTCGATGGGCTTGGAGATGTAGGACTCCATCTCCTGCGCCGACAGGCCGGGCTGCATGGTGACAATGCCGACCAGCGGCGACTCGACATACGGCATCATGCGCCTGGGCATGATGCCCCCAAAGACCGCCCACAAGGCCAGCAGCACGATGGCGGCATAGAATGACAGCACGACCCAGGGGTGCTCAATCGACCATGCCGACACATTGAAGCCGCGCGTGGAAACCGGCGGAGGGCGCAGGCCATTGCCGTCTTGCCCGCTGCCCGGCTGCCTGGGGGGCAGTTGTTCCTGCAAATGCTTGCTTGTGAGTGCCATTACATTTTCATCCCCGGCATGCGTGTGTCCATGGAAGTCTTGGCAGAAGGCGCAGGCGTGACCGGCACAAGCCTGCCGCCGTCCATGGGATCAATGTCATGATGCTTCTTCGCATCCGCCGCCGAATAGGTCATGCCGCACTTCTCGCACCGATACACTGTCTGCCCGGCTAGGGAAGCAGACGCTGTGGGAAGCGCTTTGGGGCCGTCCGTGCCCCAGGGCGTCGCGATTATCCGTGCGCCTTCGGTCAGGCCCGCCTGCCCCTGCGCCACGACCTGTGCCTGGGCATGAAGGCCTTGAGAAGACACTTCGGTCCATGTCCCATCGCTTGCTCCGGCCTGAACAGGCACCTGGTGCGCCGTCAGCCCCTGCGCCAAAGCAGCGCCCTGCGCACGGGGCACAGGTGTCAGCCTGCCGCCGTCCATGGGGTCATGGTAGCCAAGCTTCTTTGCCTGCGCCGCACTGTAGCGCATATGGCACACGGCACACTCATAGACTTGGCCTGCTTGCGCCTCGGCCCCTTCCCCCAGCGCCATCCACACCGAAGACTGCCCGCCCTGCGTGAGGATGGCCGACGCGGGAACCAGCAATTTGTCCGCCACCACCGTGCTGGCAATCTGCATGCTCACAAACGCGCCGGGCAGCAGGCGATGGCCTGGATTCGGCACGACCGCTTCCACCACCGCAGTGCGCGACTCGGCGCTTGCTGACGGAAAAATGGCTGTGATAGGGGCCTTCAGTGTTTTGCCGCTCCCCTGCACCGTGATTGCAGCCCCTGAGCCGACATGAATGCCCGCCATGTCTTCCACCGCGACATTGGCCTGCACCCGCACGCGGTCTATCTGGGCAACCTTCAGCAAGAGCATGCCGGGCTGCACCAGGGTGCCGGGCGCAGCGGGGCGTGCGGTCACCACGCCGTCAAACGGCGACACAATCCGGCTGTAGCCCTGCTGCACAGACGCCGCCCGCGCCGCAGATGCCGAGGCGTCTGCTCCGGCTTCCGCCTGCAATGCCTGCCCTTGCGTGACAGCAATATCCGCCTGCGCCATCCGCATTCCTGCTTGTGCGGCAACGGCTTGACGCCCGGCGACCTGTATCTTGGCGCGTGCCGCCACTGCCATCGCCCGTGCCTGGCTTGCTTTTGCCTGCGCCTGCACCACAGCGGCTTGGGCCGATTGTGCCTGGGCCAGCTCGTTTTGATACTCTTGGCGCGACACGGCCCCGGCATCGGCCAGCGCCCGTTCCCGCACGATCTCGGTCTTCCAATAGCTTGCATTGGCCTGCGCGGCCTGCACGCCGGCCTGGGCATCGGACACCGCGCCCTGGCTTGCCTGCGCCTCTGCCTGGGCATCGGACACGCCCAGCCGGGCCGCATCGGCCTGTGCCGATGCCTGGTCCAGTGCGGCCTGGTGGTGCAGGGAATGGGTCAGGTGCGCCACTTGCGCACCAATTTGGGCCTGCCGCGCCTCTTGCCGGGCTTGGTCGGCTTTCGCCCCGAGTTCCGCCGTGTCCAGCTGCGCCAGGACTTGCCCCGCGCGCACGGTATCGCCTGGGTAAACAGGCAGCGCGACAAGCGTGCCTGCAATACGCGGGCTGATCTCCTGCTCGTTGTAGGCCGCGACTGTGCCCGAATAAGTCACTGTATTCGCCAGCGAGCCGCGCCGCACCACTGCCAATGCCACCGGCGCAGCGCCCACAGGGGGGCGCATCTGGGACATGTCCATCGCCTGGGCGGTGATGACATCAAGCTGCCCCGGCTTGTGGAAATGCCGCACAGTCCATGTCGTGCCCACGGCGACCAGGACAATGGCGGCGGTGGCGATTACGTTTTGCGGAAGCAAAGTTTTCATTGGGTTTGGTTCTGTTTCAAGGCGCGAGAGCGTGTGCCGACGTGCCGGCTTCGGCGCGTGATCGGCGTTTGCAGCGCGTACCGACGACGGACGGATTTGTTCCGTCGTTGGTCTGCGCTTGGTACGCGCCGACAATGCCCAAAGTGTACCGACGCGCCGGGCAGGAAGAGCCTGCCGCCTCATGCGCCATGCGGCTTTTTGGCGTGACGGAAAGCAGTGCGCCGCCGTCCATAGGGTCTTTGTAATGGTCTTTCTTTGCTGCTGCTGCGCCGACTTTCATGCGGCACGTGCGGCACTCAGACTGGGCGGCGGCAGGCCAAACCTGGGCCGGAGCTTTGCGGACCCTGCCCGCAAAGGCATGGATATCGCACGGAAAACGGGGTTGATTTAGGCGGCAGGGGGCGCACGGAGGCCGTGGCTATGGGGCAAAACAGAGGCAGGAAGCGGGCAGGCAGGAGCAGGAAACGCGGCGGCAACGGGCGCGCGCTGGGCGGTGCTCGGAAGCCGCGCGGCAGCGGGCGCGAGCGTATGGGCGCTCGCAAGCTGCCTAGCGCGTGCCCCTTGGGCGAGCGTGGCAGGCTTGATGCTCAGCAGCTTGACAGACAGGAGGCACAAAGGACGCGATGCCAAACGCGGGTGCATGACTCTGGCCGTGCCCCGGCTGTGGGCACGCGCGGGCGGCGTCATCATGGGGCAGTCCGCCACCATGCGGCAACAGGGCAGGCATGCCGCGCGCGCGGCAACTAGGGGCAGGTCGGCCACGGCAAAGGCTGCCTGGGCGCAAGGCGGGGAAGAAGCGGGAGCGCCGACGCAGCGCATGCTGACCTGGGCGACAGCGGCGGCAGGCGAAAGCAACTGCCCAAAAAAGAGCAGTGCGAGAAAAAGCCAGAAGGGTTTGAGGGTACGGCGCTGCATCACGTTTGTTATTCTACCACGACCACCTGCTGGTTACTACAACTCGCCTGCCGATTAAGTTCCCTCCGCTACAAAAGAACACCGACCACGCAGGCGGTCATAAACGACGAGAGGGTGCCGCCGACCATGGCTGTCAGCCCCAAACGCGACAAGTCGTGCCGCCGATTGGGAGCCATGCCGCTGATGCCGCCGATCTGAATGGCGATGCTGGAAAAGTTCGCGAACCCGCACAGCGCATACGCCGTAATGATGACGGCGCGCGGCGAAACAAAGTGCGGGTGCGCGCCGAGGATTTGCGACAGCTGCAAATAAGCCAGAAACTCATTCACCGCAGTCTTGATGCCGATCAGCGGCGCGACCTGCACGGCATCATGCCACGAAATGCCCATCAGCCAGGCAAACGGGCGGGCCACATATCCCAAGATGCTTTCCAGCGACAGGTGAGGGAGCGATGATGGCGAGCGGAGCCTGGGCATGGGTAGCAAGCAGCGGTCCCAGGCATGCCGACAGCGCGCAGGACGCAAGCAAGTAAGAACGGGAAATCTTTATGGGGAAGGCAGGCTTTCGCAGCAAGTTTGGGGATCATGGGTGCGGAAGAAAGGCAGCGCTGCCATGCAAACGGGCAATTCGGGCGGCAGGGGCGCAATTCCTTCTTTTCCGCGCCGACAAGCGCTTGCGAATAGGAATTATGGAGGAACAGTGGAGAGCGATTATCTGCCGCGCTGCCAAACCGTCTGCCCGTGCAAAACCACGCGCTGCACCTTGGCTTCCAGGCGCGCGGCAGTTTCCTGAGCGTGCTGCGTCAGCCCGCGCAGCTCGTTGCCGTGCGGCAGGCCCTCGGTGGAAAGCCGGGCATACGCGGCGTCCAGGGCAGGGTCTTGCGCGGCAGGCATCTCCAGCAGGCACTCGCTAATCACGGCATCGGCGTCTTTGCCGGGCAACGCGGCCAAATCGCACCGCACGTCAATATAAGAGAAAGGCTTGCCGATGTCAAACGAGCCGAGTTCACGCTCCAAGCCCAGGATTTGGGCGGGGGCCAGCGTTGCGCGAAACAGCGCCTCCTGCGGCGTGGCGCGGTGCGCGCGCCCCTGATGCACCCGAAGAAACTGCGCCA
>JAABUU010007325.1_pt1 | contig 11395 bp, 9 predicted proteins | sample 5559301 | NCBI WGS metagenome assembly JAABUU01 (sample SAMN10711884, study PRJNA513360) | rock metagenome | isolation source: Antarctica rocks | place: Antarctica: Victoria Land, Richard Nunatak white
TGCGGCGCCTCAACCCGGAGCTGCCGACGTTGCGCGCGGACATGGAGCGGCTCGGTCAGGTCACCCAGGGCTATGCAGATGCCACGCCCGACCTGCTATGGGTGCTGGACAACTTCGCGGCGAACAGCCGGAACCTGGAGCAGGAGAAGGGCTCGCTCGACAACTTCCTGACCACCGGGAGCACGTTCAGCGCCAGCGCCGAGAGCATCCTGCGCCAGAACTCCGACCGTTTCGTGAGCCTCGCGAGGGACAGCCTGCCGAGCCTGCAGGTGTACGCCGAGCGCGCCACCGGCTACCCGTGCCTGCTCAAGGCGGTGGCGGCCCAGGAGCCCGAGATCGAGCGGACCTTCGGCGGCCTGCAGCCAGGCCTGCACATCACCCTGGAGGTGACCCAGGACAACGGGAGCTTCACCCCCAACCAGGCACCGGTGTACGGCGACGGCGGCGGCAAGCTCTGCTACGGCCTGGACCCTGCGCACCCCATCCGGCCCATCACGCTCTACTACAACCCCTACGACGGGTACTACGACGGCCAGCAGACCGACCCGTACACGGGGAAGCCGCCCTGTCAGCACTCCCCCTGCGCGCGTCCCGGTCCGCGCGCCCCGACGACCTCGGGCAGGCGCTGACGGGCTGGACGCGTCGGCGGGAGCTCAGCCGCCCCAGGGCGGTCGGTCGAACTGGTGGCCGGTGCGGCGTGAGGCCCCCGTGCACGTCGCGCGCACCTCGGGTCAGCCCCGTGTCCGTCGCTCGACCCGCATGTCGTGTTCCTTACTGCCTCTGCGCTGGCGATGACGCCGCCGGGGGCCTGACGAGGCGGCGCCGCCGATCCACCGGCACCCGTTGCTGAGGGCCCCTGGTGGGACGGCGTCGTGGACGACGCCTGGACCGACGAGCAGCTTCGTGTCGGGTGGCGCGCCTGCTGACCGCGTCAGTCTTCGTGCTCCGGTACGTCGGCGAAGTGCTCGACCCGGGGCGCCCCGGCAAAGTGCGGACCGACCAGGGCGCGCCACTGGGCGAACCGCTCACTGGTCCGGAAGCCCTCATGGGCCTGCACGCTGTCCCACTCGACGAGCAGGACGAACCGCGTCGGGGTCTCGATACCCTGCGTCATGCGCATCGACCGGCAGCCTGCCGACCGGTCCACGAGCGTCCTCGCCCCGGCGTACGCCGTCCGGAAGGCCATCTCGCAACCAGGGGTGACGTCGATGAGGGCGACCTCGAGGACCATGGGCGGCATCGTGACACAAGCGGGGCAGGCACCCGGTGGGTGCCAGGGTGGGCGCTGCAGGGAAGGCTGCTGCTCATGAGCAGATCCAAGCCCGCCGCCGCCGGGCTGATGGCGCTGGCCGGTCTGCTCGTCGCCCGCGGCCGTCGCGGCGGGCAGCGGGACCCGAGCGCCCACAACGGGGACCGGCCCGCGCCCGACCCGGCTGATGATCCGGAGCCCGACGATCCGCAGGCCCAGGGGGGACCGGTGCCCGGACAGCCGCGGGTGTTCGTGCCGCTCGGCGGCCCGACGGGCACGGTGGAGCACGGCAGTGCGGCGGCAGCGGGGTCCGACCAGTCCTACGAGCTGACCGCCGGGAGGCACGTGGTCGGACGCAGCAAGCAGGCGCACCTGCGGCTGGGCGACATCTCGGTGTCCCTGGAGCACGCCGAGATCACCGTCGCACCCAGCGGCCGGACCTGGGTGCGCGACCTCGGTGCAGAGAACGGCGTACGCGTGGACGGCTGGCCCATCAGCACAGCAGAGCTGTTCGACGGCGACCGGCTCGAGCTCGGCCGCATCGAGCTGCTCTTCCACCGGGACCCGGACGCCTCCGAGGATGCCGGCCGAGACGGCTTCGACCGGGTGGACGGCGCCTAGCCGACGCGAGCGGACGGCGCCTAGCCGACGCGAGCGGACGGCGCCTAGCCGACGCGAGCGGACGGCGCTTGACCCGTGCTTCACCCGCGCGTGACGCGCACGTCCAGCACGACCGCGAAGGTCGTTGTCTGACCCTGTTCGACGAACAGATCGGCGGCCGCCGTACGGCCACCGCTGCGCACCGTCACGTGGTAGCCCAGGCCCGGCCCCAACTGGCACAGCGCCACGGCGTAGCGGCCGGAGGCGGCCGTCCTGGTGGTTACCGGGGTGGGACAGGTCGCGACCTCGCTCCTGTCGCCGGGGATGGCGCGGGTGACCACGACGCCGGCACCGGCGATCGGCGCTCCGGTGGCGTTGGTGACGGTGCCGACGAGCTCGCCGGGTGCGGTGGGGTCGGTGGCGGCAGCCGGGCCGCGACCGGACGGCGACGGGGGGCCGGGAGCGCCGGACGGGGCGGCCGGCGGCGCGAGCGTCGGCGGCGGCACCACCGGCGGCGGCACCGGAGGTGGCACGGTCGGCGGCGGGGCGGCGGAGGGGACCGGGGTCGCCTGCGGGTCGGGCTCGACGGGCGAGCCGCCCGTACCGAGATAGACCACCAGTGCCACGACGGCGACCACGGCGGCGACCCCAGCGGCCACGCCTGCCCTCGAGACTCCGCCCGGGACGGGAGCGGCCGCGGGCGGTGCAGGTGCCGCGCGCGGCGGCGCAGGAGGAGGCGGTGCCGGTACCGGGTAGGGCAGGAACTCGGGCCCGGTCACGGCAGCACCCGGAACCAGACCAGACTTGTCGCGGCCGCCGCGAGGGCCAGCAGCAGCGCGAGCCCGGTGACGGCGGCGGTCTGGTCGCGGCGGCCGGTCTTGGTACCGACCTGCTTGCCGATGTCGTCGTAGGCGTGCTGCAGCTGGTCCCCGGAGGCCGCGGTGTAGGCCGTGCCCGCGGTGCTGCCGGCCAGCGCCTCGAGAGCCGGCTTGTCGACCGGGACCGGAATGAGCCGGCCCTGCACCTGCACCACGCCCTCGTCGGTGCCGTAGGCGATCGTCGAGACCGGGATGGCCGCAGCCTGCGCCTGCGCGGCCCCCGCGTCGACGGGTTGCCCGACGGTGTTCCCGCCGTCGGACAGCAGGACGATGCGCGACGGGGTCCGGGCCGCTCCCGCCATCACCGCGACACTCTGGGCCGCAGCCACGCTGGCGGCCACCGCGTCGCCGATCGCGGTGCCGCCGCCGTAGGTCAGCTCGTTGATGGCGCTGGCGACGCTCGCGTGGTCCTGCGTCGGGGCGACCTGCACCGTGGCCGCGCTGCTGAACGACACCAGGCCCACGTCGAAGGTCCTCGGCAGCGAGCCGACGAAGCGCACGGCCGCCGCCTTGGCAGCCGCCAGCCGGCTGGGCGCGACATCGGTCGCCTGCATGGACCCGGACACGTCCAGGGCGATGACCACCGTGGCCCGCTCCCGCGGCACCTTGACGTCCGCACGGGGCCGGGCGAAGGCGGTGGTCATCACCACCAGGGCGAGCAGCAGGACAGCAGCCGGCAGGTGCCGGCGCCACCCCGGCCGCCGGGGCAGTACCGACGCCAGCAGGTCCACGTCGGAGAACCTCGCCTCGTACGACGGGCGGCGGCGCTGCAGGAGCAGGTACGCCGCCGCCAGGCCGGCCACGAGCAGCAGCAGCAGCAGGCGGCTGGGCGCGTCGAAGGTCCAGTGGCGCGGGACGGACAGCACTAGCGACCCCCTGCCCGCCGGCCGGCGCGCACCCGGCGGCGTACGGCGAGGAAGGCGGACAGGTCCTTGAGCCAGTCGCCGTCGGTGCGCAGCAGCAGGTGGCCGGCCCCGGCCGCCCGGATTGCTGCGGCGTGTCCGGCGCGACGTTCGGCAGCGGCCTGCGCGTACCGGCGGCGCAGCCCTGGGCTGCCGGTCGGGACGTCCAGCGCCCGGCCGCTCTCCGGGTCGACGACGCGCAGCAGCCCGACGTGCGGCAGCTCGATCTCGCGGGGGTCCAGCACCTCCACCACGACCACGTCGTGCCGCCCGGCGAGCAGCCGCAGCGGCCGCTGCCATTCCGGCTCGGCGCCCCCGGGACCGCCGAGCAGGTCCGATACGACCACGACCAGGCCGCGGCGGCTGGTCGGTACGGCGCGCAGGGCCGCGCCGAGCGAGGGCGCCGCGCCCTCCCCCACCACGACGCGGTCCAGGAGCTGCAGCAGCTGCGGGCCGGCGCTGCGGGCCGGGCGCGGGGGCACGCGGACCAGACCGTCGCGGCTGAGCACGACGGCGCCCAGCCGGTCCCCGGCGCCTCCACCGAGGTGGCTGAAGGCCGCGGCGACGGTCAGCGCGAGATCCCGCTTGCCTGGGCCCCGGGTGCCGAAGGCCATCGAGGGCGACAGGTCGACCACGAGCGTGGTCTCCAGCTCGCGCTCGGCCCTCGTCGTGCGCACGTAGGCGTCACCGGTGCGCGCCAGCACCGCCCAGTCCAACCGGCGTACGTCGTCGCCCGGCTGGTAGGCGCGAGTGTCCGCCGGCTCGCCGCCCGGGCCGGCCTGGACGCCGAGGTGGTCGCCCTGCAGCACCCCGTCCACCGCGCGGACGACGGTCAGGTAGAGCCGCCGGGCGCGTGCCGCGTCGGCCGCGAGACCGGTCGTCACGCCGCGCCCTGTGCTGGCTGGGCTGCCTGGGCCACCTCGGTGGGCGGCTCGACGACCTGCAGCACCTGTTCCACGAGCCGCCTGGGCGGTACGCCGTCGGCCAACGCGTCGTAGGTCAGGACCAGACGATGAGCCAGCACGTCGACGGCCAGGTCTGCGATGTCGCGCGGCAGGACGTGGTGGCGACCGCGCAACAGGGCGAGGGCCTTGCCTGCGGCGACCAGTCCGAGGCTGCCCCGCGGGGAGGCGCCGTGGGCCACGAGCGGCCCCAGCTCGGGCACCCGCCACTGCGCCGGCTCGCGGGTCGCCATCACCAGGCGCACCGCGTAGTCGGCCACCGCGGGGTGCACGAAGACCTCGTCGCAGGTGCGCTGCAGGACGACGAGCTCCTCCAGGGACAGCACCGTCTGCGCCCGCGGCGGGTCCACCGACATCCGCCGTACGATCTCCCGCTCCTGCTCCATCGACGGGTGGGCGACCTCGACCTTGAACAGGAACCGGTCCAGCTGGGCCTCGGGCAGCGGGTACACCCCCTCGCTCTCCAACGGGTTCTGGGTGGCCATGACCACGAACGGGTCGGGCAGCCGGTAGGTCCGGCCGGCCATCGAGACCTGCCGCTCGGCCATGACCTCGAGCAGCGCCGACTGCACCTTCGCCGGCGCCCGGTTCACCTCGTCGGCGAGCACGAGGTTCGCGAAGACGGGCCCGAGTTCGACCTCGAAGTCCTCCTTCGAGGGCCGGTAGACCCGCGTCCCGAGGATGTCGCTCGGCACCAGGTCGGGGGTGAACTGCAGGCGCACGCTGGTGCCGCCGACCGCGGTGGCGAGGGTGTCGACGGCCAAGCTCTTGGCCACGCCCGGCACGCCTTCGAGCAGGCAGTGCCCGCGGGCGAGCAGCGCGACCAGCATCCGCTCCAGCATTCGATCCTGGCCGACCACGACCCGCTTCACCTCGTGCAGGGTGCGGGCCAACAGGGCTGCGGCCGGTTCGGCGGTGCTCGGCACGGCGGATGCTCCTCGGGGCTGGGGCCGGAAACGCAGGGCTGGGAGTCGAAGGCTGGGCCCCCAGTGTCCGCTGCCGGGCTGACCGGTGCCTGTCAGCCCGGCGTGCGGGCGCGTCCAGCGGGCAGAGCGCGACCGTGATCTACGCCTACGCCGAGCAGCCGAGCCCTCGTCCCGGTGACCCCTGCACGTTGCGCGTCTCCACCGACGCGGCCGCCTTTCGGATCGAGTTCTACCGCTGTGGCGCCGAACTCGAACCCAGGGGCGGTTCCGACTGGTGGCCCGGGGTCGACGCACCGGCGCACCTGCCCGGGCAGGACTGGGGGTCGTCGGGCCTCGGCCTGACCGGCGAGCCGCTCGCCGCGTGGCCGGCGTACCGCTGGACGGTCCCGTCGGACTGGACCTCGGGCGTCTACCTGCTCGCGCTGGTCGAGGGCGACGGAGCCGGGAGCGACCTCGCGCCGGTCGACGTGCGCACCACCCCGGACGCCCGCAGGGGCTCGGCCCTGGTCGTGGTCCGCAGTGCCCAGCCGGCCGCCCCCCTGCTCTACAAGGTCCCGCTCCTGACCTACCAGGCGTACAACCTGGCGGGCCCGGACCCCTATGACGCGGGCACCCGGCAGGGCGGCTGGTGCCTCTACACCGAGCCCGACGCGCTGCCGGAGCACGTACGGCGCGGAGTCTCGCTGCACCGGCCCGGCGCCGGGACCGGCGGGACGCCGTGGGACACCCACAACTGGGACCCATACGACGCAGTCTCCCCCCGGCAGTCCTTCGCGCACTGGGACGCGCGGTTCATCGCCTGGCTGGAGCGCGAGGGGCGCGCCGTGGACTACTGCACAGACGTCGACCTGCACAGCGACGGCGAGCAGCTGCTGGCGCCGTACCCCCTGCTCGTCAGCGCCGGCCACGACGAGTACTGGACCGACGCGATGCGCTCGGCCGTAGAGCAGTACGTCGACCGCGGCGGGAACGTCGCGTTCTTCGGCGGCAACACCTGCTGGTGGCGTGTGCAGCTCGACGACGGCGTCCGCTTCCGGCGTACGCAACAGTGGTGGCAGACGGGCCGGCCGGAGAACGCCCTGACCGGCGTCAGCTTCCGCAACGGCGGTGAACGCGACCGCGAGGAGCACCCGGTGCCGGTCGGCTACCGCGTCCAGCACGCCGACCACTGGGCGTACGCGGGGACCGGGCTGCGGGACGGCGACGTGTTCGGAGCGCACGAGCACCTGGTGGGCTACGAGTGCGACGGCGCGGCCTTCGACCGCAGCCTCGGCGCGCCGGTCGCGGCGTCCGGCGAGGACGGCTCGCCGGCCGGGTTCGTCGTGCTCGGCGTAGGTGACTGCCGCCCCAGCGGTTGGGGGAACGGCAACAGCGCAGCGACCATGGGCGTACATGAGCGGGAGATTCAGGGCGCCGGGGTCACGGGCACGGGGGTCGCCGGCACGGGAGTCCGAGGCGCGGGAGTCGGAGGCGCGGGAGTCGTAGGCACCGTGTTCAACGGCGCTACGACCGACTGGGCCCGGGTGCTGGACGGCGGGCAGTGCCCGCCCCTTGAGCAGATCACCCGCAACGTGCTCGACCGGCTCGGGGCCGCGGCCGGGACCGAGCCGGTGCGCAATGTCGGTGCCCTGGGGCACAGTCATCCGGTGACCGCACGCCCCGCGAGTGAAGGAGCCTCCATGAGTGAGCACCTGGACGTCGTCGTCCTGCCCGGCAGTGCGCGCGGCGCCGCGCCGGGCCTCGAGCCGGCCGGCGAGCTGGACCCGTCACAGGAGGTGGGGCTGACGGTGGTGCTGCGCCGCCGCGGCGAGCTCCCGGCGCAGACCCGCTCGGTGCTGCAGCGCGACGAGCTCGCGGACATCGCGGGGGCGGACCCGGCCGATCTGGCACTCGTCGTACAGGTGCTGACGGGGCTCGGCCTGCAGATCCTCAGCAGTGACGCGGCCACGCGCACGGTGCGGGTTGCCGGGCCGCTCGGTCGGGTCTCGGAGGTGTTCGCCACCCCCCTGCAGCGCGTACGCAGCCAGCACCCCGGCTCCGGCGCGGCGGTCGAGCACCGGCACCGGACCGGCGAGCTGCACATCCCGGCCGAGCTCGCCGGCATCGTCGTGGCCGTGCTCGGGCTCGACGACCGCCCCCAGTCCCGTGCGCACTACCGCGCGGCCACGGCGCCGCAGGTCTCCTACACGGGCGCGCAGCTCGGCACCGTCTACAACTTCCCCCCGGAAACCGACGGCGCAGGCCAGACGCTGTCCATCATCGAGCTCGGCGGCGGCTACTCCGACGCCGACCTCCAGCACTACTTCACCGGCCTCGGTCTGCCCGTGCCGGCGGTCCGGGCGGTGGGCGTCGACGGCGCGGTGAACGTGCCGGGAAAGGACCCCCAGGGTGCGGACGGGGAGGTGCTGCTCGACATAGAGGTGGCAGGCGCCCTCGCCCCGGCCGCCGCGCTGGTCGTGTACTTCGCCCCCAACACCGACGCCGGCTTCCTGGACGCGGTGAACACCGCCGCCCACGCGACGCCGGCCCCGACCGCGATGTCGATCAGCTGGGGGCAGAGCGAGGACGCCTGGACAGCCCAGGCCCGGCACGCGCTCGATGCCGCCATGGCCGATGCTGCGGCCCTCGGCGTGACCGTCACGGTGGCGGCCGGCGACGACGGCAGCAGCGACCGGGCCACCGACGGCCGCGCCCACGTGGACTTCCCGGCAGCCAGCCCGCACGCGCTGGCCTGCGGGGGCACGGCGTTGCACGCAGATCCCGCGACCGGGGCCGTGACCAGCGAGACCGTCTGGGACGACCCCGGGCACGGCGCGACCGGCGGCGGGGTCAGCCACGACTTCCCGCAGCCGGTCTGGCAGGCCGGGGTCGGTGTGCCCCTGCGCGCCGGTCACCCGAGGAGCCGGAAGGGCCGTGGGGTCCCCGACGTGGCCGGCGACGCAGACCCCGCGACCGGCTACGGGGTCTACGTCGACGGCAAGGCGCAGGTCTTCGGCGGCACGAGCGCCGTGGCCCCCCTGTGGGCGGCTCTGGTCTGCCGGCTGGCCCAGGCCCTCGGGCGCCCCCTCGGACTCCTGCAGCCGGCCCTTTACTCCGGCGCCCAGGCCGGTCAGCCCACACCCGGTCTGCGCGACATCACCAGCGGCAGCAACGGTGCCTACACCGCCGGGCCCGGTTGGGACGCCTGCACCGGCCTCGGCGTCCCCGACGGCGTCGCCTTGCTCGAGCAGCTGCGCTGACGCTGAGGCAGTTTGGCCGGAACGACGGCCTTTGGGCTTACGGAGGACGACGGTCACCCGTACCGGCGCTTTACGACCCCCTGCGGCTGTGTGCACCATTGCTCCACTCACGGCCGAAGCGGCGTACGGAGAGGTTGCTCAGGCAGCCTGGGGGCCTGCCCAGACGTGCACAACGCTCTGTTCCGTAGGAGTCGGCAGTGGACAGCACCACCGATCCCAGGCTTGCTCCGGTCCTGGTGGAGTTCGCGCAGACGCTGGGAACCGACTTCTCCGTGCAGAGGATCCTGGACCACCTCGTGCGCCGCATCGTCGACATCCTGCCGGTGACCGGGGCGGGCGTGATGCTCATGGGCGGACAGCAGGAGCTGCACTTCCTCGCGGCCAGCAACGAGGCGGTCCTGGTCATCGAGGGCCTGCAGAACGAGCTGGGCGAGGGCCCGTGCCTGGAGGCCTACCTCACCGGCGAGGCCGTCGCGGTGATCGACCTGCGCAGCGACACCCGTTTCCCGCGATCCTCCCCCCGGGCCTGGGCCGACGGTCTGGCGGCCGTGTTCACCTTCCCCCTGCGGCTGGAGGACGAGCGTCTGGGCGCCCTCGACCTGTACCGGGACACCCCCGGCGCGCTGAACGAGCAGGACCAGCAAGCCGGTCAGCTACTCGCCGACGTCGCCGCGGCGTACCTGGTCAACGCTCAGGCCCGCATCGACACCTCCGCCTCGGTCGCCCAGCTCAACCACCGCAGCCTGCACGACCCGCTGACCGGGCTACCCAACCGCACCCTGCTAGAGGAGCTCCTGGAGCAGGCCGTGGCCAGGGCCCGTCGCTCACGCCACGTGGCGGCGATCCTGTTCGCCGACCTCGACGGGTTCAAGGCCGTGAACGATCGCTACGGACATCACATCGGGGACCAGCTGCTGTGCGACCTGGCCGTGCGGATGAGTGAGGTGCTGCGCCCCGGAGACACCTTGGCGCGGCTGGGCGGTGACGAGTTCGTCGTGCTGTGCGAGGACCTGCACGACGACACCGAGGCGAAGACCGTCGCCGCCCGGGTGATCGACGCCGTCTCACAACCGTTCCAGCTGTCCGGCCACACCATCACGCTAACGGTCAGCGTCGGCATCGCCTTCGCCGGTCCTGGTCAGGACATCCCGGCCGCGCTGCTGCGCGACGCCGACTTCGCCATGTACCAGGCAAAGGGCGGGGGCGGGGGTACCTACCAGGTCCTGGACCCCAGCACCAGGCTTGCTGCGGACCGTCGCGACGACCTGGAACGCGACCTGCTGCACGCGCAGGAACGCGCCCAGCTCACGTTGCGCTACCAGCCCATCCTCGACGTCCACACCGGACGTCTGGAGGCTGTGGAGGCGCTGCTGCGCTGGGACCACCCGGAGCGCGGGGCGGTCAGCCCCGACGTCGTCGTCCCAATGGCCGAGCGGTCGGGCCTCATCCTGGGCCTGGGCGACTGGGTGCTTCGCCGGGCGTGCGCGGACCTGTAGCTGTGGCAGGGCGCGGGCCTGGGCGTCCCCGCCGTGGCCGCGAACGTCTCTGCCCACCAGGTCATGGGACCGGCCTTCGCGCACGCGATCGAGCGCATCCTGTCCGACCTCGCCCTGGATCCCGGGGCGCTGCACCTGGAGGTCACCGAGAGCGTCTTGCTCGCCGACACCCACCGAGCCGTGGACGTCCTGCGGCAGGTCAAGGGACTCGGTGTCAGCCTGTCGCTGGATGACTTCGGGACGGGCTACTCCTCGCTGGGCTACCTGCGGCAGTTCCCCTTCGACATCGTGAAGATCGATCGCAGCTTCGTCGCGCAGGTGCCGGACGATGCGGTGACCCGGTCGATCGTGACCGCGATGATCGAGCTCAGCCACGCCCTCGACCTGACCGTGACCGCCGAGGGAGTCGAGAGCGAGCGCGAGCTCACCGACGTCGTCAGCCTCGGCGCCGACCGCGCGCAGGGCTTCCACCTCAGCCGCCCGCTCACCGCGAGCCAGCTGGCCCGGTACGTCGCCGGGCGCGCCTGAGCCAGGCCGGGCGAACAGGGGCAACGCCCTGACCGGCTGGGCGTCAGGGGCCCAACGCGTTGAAGCGGGCGAGCAGTCTGGTGAACTCGAGGACATCGTTCTCGTCCCACTCGCCGAGCTGTTGCTGCAGGTGCGCCGAGCGGGCCCGTCGTGCCGCTTCGAAGCGCTGCCTGCCCCGCGGGGTCACGGCGAGCAGCTGGGCGCGGGCGTCGTCCGGGCTGGGCCGGCGCTCCAACAGCCCGAGCCCCTCCAGCTGGTTGATCTGGCGGCTGACCGGCCCCTTGTGCGTACCGAGGTAGTCGGCGAGGTCGGCAGCGCGGGGCGCGGGATGGGTGGTGATGAACAGCAGCGTGACGTAGGCGGAGGCGTCCAGGTCGGGGTGCACGTCACGGGCCACGGCGAGCAGGCGGGCCCGGGCCCGGCGCAGCAGCGTGGACAGCTCCTGCTCGAACTCCCGGTAGGCGGCCGTGGGCAGCGGATCCACCCGGCACCTCCCTCAGCGGTTCCTCGGCTCGTCCGGGTCGGGCGCGAGCGCGCTCTCACCGAGGGACGAGCGTAGTTGCTCTTTGCAACCACTTCTTCGTATGGTTGCCGGCAGCAACTAGAAGGCCTACA
>JAABUU010007326.1_pt1 | contig 11394 bp, 7 predicted proteins | sample 5559301 | NCBI WGS metagenome assembly JAABUU01 (sample SAMN10711884, study PRJNA513360) | rock metagenome | isolation source: Antarctica rocks | place: Antarctica: Victoria Land, Richard Nunatak white
AGGGCGCCGACGAGGACAAAGCAGGGATTGGTGCGCGAGAGGTCCCAGGCGGCTGCGATCCGGAACGTGTGCTGCACGGCGGGCTGCGCCGCGAAGAGCGGCAGGCGGGCGATGGCGGCGGCGCGCTCGGGCGTCCTGCTGTCCCCCAGGGGGCCGAGGAGCGGCCGCTGCGAGACGCCGAGGAGCAGGAGCGCGTAGAGCCCGGTCGTCCACGGGCGCCAGGGCCGCCAGGGGCGCAGCGCGAGGCGGCAGGACAGGAAGCCGAGGGCGACGACGAGCCAGCCCCAGGCGAGCATGGCGTGCGGCGCGGACCAGCCCGTCTCGTCGAGGCCGAAGGCGGTGTGCCAGAGGTCGTCCAGGAGCCCGGCCAGCCCGAGGCCGACGACGCCCGCGCCGGCGATGAAGACCGGGCCGGGCGCGGCGACGCGCAACGGCCAGAGGCGCACGGGTGCCCCGAACGGCTCGCGGAGCCCGTGCTTGAAGGCCAGGAGGGTGACCGCCACCGCCGTCAGCGTCGTTGCGGCGTAGATGAAGAGGTGGGGCGGCGAGTAGAAGGTATCGAAGACGTGGGTGGCGTGCCAGCGCCGGTCCCAGCCGAGCCCGAGGCCGAGCGTGGCGAGCAGCAGCCCGAGCGCGACACGGAGGAGCCGGTGCGCGCCCCCCGGGTCCCCGCCCCGTGACACCCCCGGCCGCAGCGCGGGTGCCGGGTGCCCCGCCGGCGGGCTGTCGGACACCACCCCCGCGTCCTGGTATAGCATCCCTCCCCCTCTCCCCGTCGCGGCGTCCCCGGCTTGGGGCGCGGCGAGCCTCGACCGCCGCCCAGTCTACGAGGTGGCGGCCGCGCGCGCAAGCGTGCCGTGCCGCCCTCCCGGCGGGACCGCGACAGCGCCGCCCAACGGGGTGTCATACGTCCTCCGGCGTGCAACGCGGCGCGCTCCTGCGAGATCGGCCTGCTCCACGACGCGCGCGCTCCGGCAGCAGGGCTGTCCCGACCGCGCTGCCGGGGGCACCAGCCGCCGCGGCCCGGCATGGGGACGAACCCGGGCCCGACCCCGTGCGTGCCGTCCACCCCGCGGAATACGGGCGCGCGGGCGGCCCGCGACCATGGGGCGTGGTATCGTTGGGGGCAGCGCGGGCCGACGCGGGCGGCGCGGGTGGCGGGGGGATGGGGGCGGGGGATGGGAGCGGGGCCGCGGGTGCTGCTGGTGGACGACGAGGCGGCGATCACCGCCAATCTCGCGCCGTTCCTGGCCCGGGCGGGCTTCGCCGTGACGGTCGCCGCGGACGGGGAGGAGGGGCTGCGCCGGGCCACGGCCGCCCCGCCCGACCTGATCATCCTCGACGTGCTGCTGCCCCGCTTGGACGGGCGGGCGGTGCTGCGGCACCTGCGGGGGGCGGGGGCCTGGACGCCGGTCATCCTGCTCACCCAGGTCGGCGACGCGGGCGAGCGGGCGATGGCGCTGGAGGAGGGGGCCGACGACTACCTCAACAAGCCCTTCGACCCGCACGAGCTGGTGGCGCGGATGCGCGCGGTCCTGCGCCGGGCGCGCCCCGGCCGGCCGCCCCTCGCCGCCGCGGCGCGCCTGACGAGCGGCGACCTGACGCTCGACCGTCGGGCGCGCCGCGCCTGGCTGGCGGGCCGCGAGCTCACCCTGACGCCGAAGGCGGCGGCGCCGCTGGACTACCTGCTGACCCACCCGGACGAGCTGCTGACGCGCGACCGGCTGCTGGACGCCGTCTGGGGCTGGGACTGGGCGGCCGGCACGCGCGCGGTCGACATGCGCGTCTCCGAGTTGCGCCGCGCGCTCGCCGCCGACCCGGCCGCGCCGCGCTTCCTCGAGACCGTCCCGGGGCAGGGCTACCGCTTCGTCGGCCCGGTCGAGGGGCCGGCGACGTGAGGCGCGGCCGCGCCGTGGCGCTCGCCCTCGCCCCGCCGGCCCTCGGCCTCCTGGTGGCCGCCCTGCTCGGCGTCGGCCCCCTGCCCGATCCGGTCCTCCGCCTCCAAATCGATCTCGGGACGCTGGCCGCCGGCGGCGGGCTCGGCGGCGGGGCCCTCGTCGCCGCGCTCCTCGCCGCGCGGGCGTGGGCGGCGCGGGGCGCCGCGACGGCGACCGCCCGGGCGGCGGAAGCGGCGGCCGCGGACCGGCGGCGCTTCCTCCGCCGCCTGGACCATGAGCTGAAGAACCCGCTCACCGCGATCCGCGTCGGCCTCGCCAACCTGGGGGCGGGGGGCGCCGGGCCGGGCGCGCCCGAGACGCGGGCCGACGCTCGACAGCGTCGCGGCGCAGGCGACCCGGCTGGGGCGGCTGGCCGCCGACCTGCGCAAGCTGGCCGAGCTGGAGACGCGGGCGATCGAGCGGGCGCCGCTGGACCCGTCCGCGCTGCTGCGGGAGGTGGTGGCGCTGGCGGGGGAAGGGCCGGCGGCGGGCGGGCGGCACCTGGCGCTGGTCCTGCCCCGCGCGCCCTGGCCCCTCCCCGCGCTGGTCGGCGACCGCGATCTGCTGGGGCTGGCGCTGCACAACTTGGTCGACAACGCGCTCAAGTTCAGCCGCCCCGGCGACACGATCGAGGTCCGCGCCTTCGAGGACGGCGCGGCGATCGTCGTGGAGGTGGCGGATACGGGGCCGGGGATCCCCGCGGCGGAGGTGGGGCAGGTCTGGGAGGAGCTGTACCGCGGCGAGGCAGCCCGGGCCATCCCCGGCAGCGGGCTCGGCCTGGCGCTGGTGCGCGCGATCGCGGTGCGCCATCGCGGGGAGGCTCGCGTGCGCAGTCGCCCCGACCGCGGCACGGTCGTCACCCTGCGCCTGCCGCTCGCCTGAAGGCCCCTGTCACGGCCCGGTTACAGGCCGTCGCCGACTCGGTACGGCGGCGCCACAGCGCCGCGACACCGGCGGCGTATCGTGAGGCACAGGCCCCGGTGGGGGGCCACGGCCCGCAGGCATCAGGAGCGCACGATGAATGTCGACTTCCCCGCTCGCCTACGACACGCGGCGCGACGACTCGCGCTGCTCGCGGCCCCGACGCTGGCGTTGGCCCTCGCGGCCTGCGGCACGGTGAGCGTGGAGATCGCAGGCCCGGCCGCCGCCCTGACCCCCGCGTCCCCGCCCCCGACCGTGCCGTCGACGGCAGCCCTGCCCCCGACACCGACCGCGGCCCCGGCACCCCCGACCACCCCGCCGATGGCGACCGGCGTGTCCGCGGCGTCGGCACCAGCGGCCACCCCGCCGCGCACCGCCCCCTCCGTGCCGCCCAGCTCCCCGGAGGGGATCGGCCCGGCGGGCACCCTCCCCGCCGCGACCGTCCAGCCGCGCGGCGCGGCGATCCCGGCGGGGTGGAAGGTCTACCAGACCCCGCCGCGCCAGCCGGCCTTCGCGCTCCCCTACCCGCCCGACTGGACGATCGAGGAGGACTTTAACAACGCCTACGGCCCGCAGGTCTACTTCCGCCTCCCCGCCGACCCGCAGCGCGTCTTCCTGGCGCTCCAGATCGACCGCCACATCGTCTTCGGGGCGGAGGCGGGGGACGAGCGGCGCGACACCCTCGTGCGCTACACCTCCGGCTGCGAGGCGACCGTCAGCGGGCTCGACGTGACGCGCGAGCACACCTTCGCCGGGACTGCGGTCAAGGCGGCGGGGGTCACCTGCGACGCGCGGGGCGGCCTGCAGTACCTCTACCTCGGCGCGGGGCTCGGCACCGACCCGACCCGCCTCTACGCCCCCTGGTACTTCCGCTGCCGCGCCCCGTACGGCGACTACCAGCGCTACGCCGACACCGTCTTCCTGCCGATGCTCACCGGCCTGACCCTCACCCCGCCCAGCAAGCCGCGCTAACAGGCGGTGTGTGGGCCGGGGGGCGGCGAGGGGCCTCGACGGGGCACCGACGCTTCCATATCGAGGGTGCGGGGGCGTGTCCCTGGTGTGGCGCGCGGGCCACGCCAGGGCTGAGAAGCGCTCGTGCGCTCACGCTCCGCGCGCCCCAGCAGGCGTTGGCGGGACGGGGTCACGGGATCATCCAGGGGAAGACGTAGGCCTGCAGCATGACGATGAGCCCCATCAGGCAGGCCAGCGCGACGCTGTGCAGGAAGACGAAGCGCAGGATCGTGCCTTCCTGCCCGGTTTGCTCGGTCGACGCCGTCGCGACCACGATGCTCTGCGCGTCGATCATCTTGCCCATCACGCCGCCCGTCGAGTTCGACGCGACGATCAGGGTCGGATTGAGGTGGAGTTGCTGGGCCGTGATCCGCTGCAAGCTGCCGAAGAGGGTGTTCGAGGACGTGTCGGAGCCGGTCAGCGCGACGCCGAGCCAGCCGAGCAAGGGCGCGAAGAAGGGATAGAGCCCGCCGGTGCGGGTGAAGGCCAGCCCGAGGGTGGCGTCCAGGCCGGCATAGCGCGTCAGCGTGCCGAGCGCGAGCATGCAGGCGATCGTGAAGAGCGGCCAGCGCAGGCGCGCGAGGGTCATCCCCGCGATTCGCAGCAGGTTGAAGCGTAACCCGAGGCCGAGGCGCAGATAGAGGGCCGTCAGCAGCGCCGCGAAGAGGATCCCGGTGCCGGTGGCGCTCAGCCAGTTGACGGGATAGATCGCGCCCTCCGCGTACTTCTGCCGGTAAGCCGGGTCGGCGATCTTCGCCGGGTCGAGCCGGTAGAGCGCGCTGCCGGGCACCGGCAGGCCGTCCTCCGGTTTCACCGTGGTCAGGACCGGGGCGTCGCGGAAGACCAGCTGGTGCAGCCCCGGCCACGGGATCTGCGGGTCGGTGATCGCGCTGAAGGTGTCTTTACCCGCGACGACGTGTCGGCCATTGAGCAGGTCCTTGACCGGCGACAGCCCCCACAGGAAGACGAAGGCCGACAGGAGCACCCAGGGCACCCAGGCCCGGGCGATCTGCCGCCCGTTGTAGCGCGGGACAGCCGCGGTGCGCCGCGTCGCCTGCCCGGCCTCGGCCACCGGGCGTTCCTGGTAGACGGGCACGTCGACCGCGGGGTTCCGCGCGGCGGGTACGGCCCCGCGCTCGTGCGCGAAGGTCCAGATCTGGCGCGGCTTCCACACGGTGAGGAAGAGCGTCAGTGCGAGGAGCGAGATGACCCCGCCGGCGATGTCGGTCAGTTCCGGGCCGACGAAGTTGCTCCAGAAGAACTGCACGAGCGCGAACGAGCCGCCACAGACCGCGACCGCCGGCCAGACCCCCCGCAGCCCTTGCCAGCCGCTCATCGTGACGACCAGCCAGGCGGGGATGAGGAGCGAGATGAAGGGTAATTGGCGCCCGGCCATCGCGCCGAGGGTGAACGCGCTCAGCCCGGTATCGGCGCAGGGCACGCCGCAGGCGACCCGCGAGAGCGTCAGGATCGGGGTGCCGATGGCACCGAAGGCGACCGGCGCCGTGTTGGCGATCAGCGCCAGCCCGGCGGCGTAGAGCGGGCGGAAGCCGAGGCCCATCATCAGCGCGGCGGTGATGGCCACCGGGGTGCCGAAGCCCGCCGCGCCTTCGATGAACGCGCCGAAGCTGAAGGCGATCAGAAGCGCCTGGATGCGCCGATCGGGCGACAGCGCGGCCACGGCCTCCTTGATCACCTCGAATTGTCCGGTCTCGACGGTGAGGTTGTAGAGGAAGATCGCCGCGAGGATGATCCAGCCGATGGGCAGCAGGCCGGTGGCCGCGCCCAGCAACGCGGTCGAGAACGCGGTCGCGACCGGCATGTGGAACCCGGCGACCGCGACGAGCAGGGTGGCGACCAGGCCGGCCAGTGCCGCCCATTGCGCGGGGATCTCGAAGACGCCGAGCGCGGCGAGCAGCACGACGATCGGCAGGGCCGCGACGACCGTCGAGAGGAAGGCGTTGCCGAGCGGGTCATACGCCTGAATCCAGCCCATCATGCCCTCCTGTCGCACGGTCTGTCATGCCCCACACGCTGAGCAGCCCGTACGCTACCGCGAGGAGCGCCTGCTGTCAACTACAGGATCCCCGCATGGATTCCGGCAATCGGTACGGGAGGACGCGCCGGTGCCCGGGAGCCGACCGGGGCACCGCCCATCGCCACCCTGCCAGTCCCAACACCCGGACACGGGACGCCTGCGGTCCATCCTCGGCGACTGATCCCGCTACACGGTGGCAGGTCGCCTTGTGGCGCCGCGAGAACACCGCCACCGAGCAGCCCGCGTCAGGATCCCCTGGATCTCGCGATCTTTTGATGATCGCGGATCCACGCTAGGGAGGACACGGCGGGGGCTGCCCCTGAAGGCATCTCAGCGGGCCGATGGGAGTGGGTTTAGGATGCCCCGCCCCACTTTATAGGGTAACGCCGCCCGGAGCACCAAAAGGTCGGGAGAGCCCGGATCATGTGGCGAGGGCTGGTGGCGGCGGTCCGAAAGTGGGGTCCGATCGGCTTGTGCGTGGCCGGATCCGGCCTCGACGGGCGCTGGCGCTGGTCAGAACTGGCCCGGCGTGGGGCGATTGCGCGCAGTAACAACTCGACGTGACAGTACCCGCGCGGCTAAACATGGTCGGACGCCGCGACCGGTGCTGCCGGATCTCCCCAGGCCGACCGACCGTCGCCCGGGACACCGGCGATGCGTCCCGCGGCCCAGTGTGCAGCGAGCTCCTCGGGCGGGAGCGGGCGGGCGAAGTAGTAGCCCTGCCCCCGGTCGCAGCCCGCTTCGCGGGCCCAGCTCGCCTGGGCGGCGGTCTCCAGCCCCTCCGCCGTCACGCCCAGCCCTAAGCCGTGCGCCAGCCCCACCACCGCCCCCACGATGGCCCGGTTCTCGGCGGTGTCCCGGAAGAAGGTGCGATCGATCTTCAGCATGTCCAGCGGGAGGCGCTGCAGGTAGGCCAGCGAGGAATGGCCGGTCCCGAAGTCGTCGAGCGCCAGGCCCACGCCCAGCGCCCGGAGCGCGGCCATCGTGGCGATCGTCTCGTCCACCCGCTCCATCGCCACCGTCTCGGTGACCTCCAGGACCAGGCGGTCGGCGGGGAGCCCGGTGGCCGCCAGGATGGCCGCCACGTCGGCCACCAGCGCGGGATCGCGGAACTGCCGCGGCGACAGATTGACGGCCAGGGCGGCGGGGCGGGGCGACGGCCATATTTGGAACTGGCGGCAGGCCTCCGCCAGTATCCAGCGCCCGAGCGGCACGATCAGCCCGGTCTCCTCGGCCAGCGGGATGAACGCACCCGGCGTGAGCAGGCCGCGCGCCGGGTGCTGCCAGCGCACCAGCGCCTCCAGCAGCACCACCCGTCCGGTCGCGAGGTCGAGCAGCGGCTGGTAGTGCACCCGGAGCTCGTCGCGCCCCAACGCCCCGCGCAGGTCGTGCTCCAGCTCCAGCTGCGCCCGCGCCGCGCCGTCCATACCCGGGGAGAAGACCGCGTAGCCGCCGCCCCCGGCGTCCTTCGCGCGGTAGAGGGCCACGTCGGCGAAACGCAGCAGATCCGCCGGGGTGTCCTCCAGCCCGGTGCTCAGGGCGACGCCGAGGCTCGCGGCCACGACAAGGTCACGCCCGGCAACCGGCAGGGCGGGTGCGAGCGCGGCGAGGAGGCGGTCGGCGATGCGGAGCGCCCCCGCCAGGTCCCCGATCTCCTCCAAGAGCAGGGCAAACTCGTCGCCGCCGAGGCGGGCGAGGGTATCCGCGTCGCGCAGACAACTTTGCAGGCGCGCGGCCACCGCGACGAGGAGTTGGTCGCCCGCCGCATGGCCGAGGGTATCGTTGACCTGCTTGAAGCGGTCGAGGTCGACGAAGAGGACGGCGCACGGCCGTCCGTCGCGGCGTGCGCGCTCGAGCGCGCGCTCCAGGCGCTCGCGGAAGCGGGTGCGATTCGGCAGGCCGGTCAGCGGGTCGTGGGACGCCTGGTGGGCCAGCCGCGCCTCGCGCTCGCGCAGGTCCGCGTAGAGGCGCGCCCGCTCGAGCGCGATGCCGACCTGCTCGCCGAGGGCGGCCAGCAGGCGCAGGTCGGCCTCGTCGAGGCGCACGCCGCCGGTGCTTTCCACGTTCAGGAAGCCGGCGGGCCGCCCGGCGTCGAGGAGCGGCACGCAGATCTCGGAGGTGACGCCGCCGATCGCGCCGAGGAAGGCCGGTTCGGCGGCCACGTCGGCGATCAGGAGCGCGCGCCCCGCGCGGACGGCGCGGCCGGAGACCCCCGCGGCGGCCGGGACGCGCGCGAGGACGCGGTCGTAGCCGACCTGGTGCTGGAGGATGTGCTCGTCGCCCTCGCGCCGGTAGAGGCTGACCTGGGTGTAGCCGAAGGTCGCGGCGATCGCCTCGACCACGACCCGCACGACGGCCTCCGGGTCCACCTCGCGGGCGAGCGCGGTGCGCACCCGGTCGAGCAGCCGCAGCTCCCGGGCCTGGCGCTCGGCCTCCGCGAAGAGGTCGCGGAAGCGCGCCTCGCTGGCGCGCAGCGCCGCTTCGGCCCGCGCGCGCTCGACCAGCTCCTGCTGCGCGGTCGCGTACAGCCCGGCATTCTCCAGCGCGATCGCCCCCTGATCGGCGAACAGCCCCAGCAGGCGGGCGTCGTCGTCGGTGAAGCCGCCGCCACGCTCGTAGGCCCGGATGACGATCACCCCCAGCGTGACCCCGCTGCGGATCAGCGGGACGCAGAGCGCGGCCCGCAGGCCGGCCCGCAGCCCCGAGGGCATGGCCCACGCCCACGTCTGATACTCGTTGACGATGAGCGCCGCCTGGCGCGCGAACGTCTGCCCGGCGAGCCCTTCGCCCGGCCGCTGATCGGGCGTGCCGTCGTGCGCGGGGACGCGCCAGTTGTAGAGGCAGCGCAACATGCCCGCGTCGGCGTCCCAGCGATAGAAGGTGCCGCTGCCCGCGCCCAGGAGGGTGACGGCCTGTTGCAGGATCTGCTCCAGCACCGCCGCGGGACGCCGTTGCGCGGCGAGGAGCACGCTGGCGCCGTGCAAGGCCAGCAGGCGGGCCTCGCCGGCCCGCGAGGTCCCCGCCGGCCGGCCGTCCCCGACGAGCGCGGCCAGCGCGGCGGCGAGATCGGTGAGGGTCGCCGCCTCCCCGGCGGTCCAGTCCCGCGTCCGGGTGTCGAGGACGCAGAGCGCCCCCAGGGCGGCCCCATCCGGGGCGACGAGGGGGAGACGCGCATACGCCACGACGCCAGACGCCGCGAGCGTCATCGCGTCGCGGGTGCGCGGTCGGGCGCGGACGTCGGCGACGAACAGGGGCCGATCCGCGTCCGCGCTGTGCTGGCAGAGGGCGACGACGGCAGGCGTGTGCAGCGTCGCCAGCGCCGGGGTGCGGACGCTGCTCGCGATGCTTTGATGGTCGGCGTCGCCCAGGATGAGGAGCGCCCCCGGGACGCCGAGGATCCGGCTCGTCAGCTGGAGGAGGCGTTCGCGGGCGACCGTGTCGGGGGCAGCGCCAGGGCCCGACGAGCGCCGCTCGTCGCGTCGGCCTGGGTCGGCGTCTCCCGCGTCAAGCGCACCCATGCGCGATGTTGCTTCCGAGACGTGCGGCATCGTGGCACTCCCTGGCAGACCGCCGTCCCCGGGATGATCCCCGCCCGTGGCGCGCCCGGCCCCGCCGCAGGTGCCCGGCTCGCCGACGATGCGCGGCGCGCGTCATGGTCCCATGTCCCGAGTATAGGCGCTGGTCGCATGCCGCCCAATGGCATAATGGTCCCCTCCCGCGGCCACCGTGGTCCGGGTACCGACGCTCTCCTGCGAATCAGGGTTCAGGGGGATGTGGCGAACGCAGCGCCGACCGGGGGTACGGCGCTGCCAACGCCCGTCGTCACGGCAACCCCAACCGCTGCAGCCGTCGCACCAGCCGGTCCACGGTCGCTGGCGCGTGGCGGCGTTCGAGAGAGCCGGGTCCCGCGTTCGCGGTACGGCTGGCGCCGGGCGACCGCCATGATCGCCCGCTTCGCACCACGGCGGGGGTATCGTCAGATTAGGACTACGAGCGGCTCGCGTGCGATACCGGGCGCATGAATGAGCAGCATGAAGCCCCCCACTACAAAGGCCACCGCTTCCAACCCGAGCGTATTCGCCACGCCGTGTGGCGGTATTTCCGCTTCGTGCTCAGCTACCGCGCTGTGGAAGAACCCCACGCCGCGCGCGGCGTGATGCTGTGTTACGAGACGGTGCGCCAGCGGTGTCGGCAATTCGGCCAAGGCGACGCCGATGCGCTGCGCCGTCGTCGCGCCCGACCGGGCGACACGTGGCACCGTAGGCCCGGTAGGCCAGGCCTGCCAGCCCGATGTGGACCTGGTACCAGCGGACCCGCTCCGCGAAGCAGGGCACGGCGAGGCCGATCGTCGCGTAGTGGGCGGCCGCTTCGGCGACGAAGTCGATGCCGTACCACGCCGGGTACCAGGGCGCCCAGTAGGCGAACCAGGCCACATCGTAGAGGAAGTCGCCGTACATTCCGCAGCCCCAGTCGATCACTGCGCTCAGCCGCCCGTCGTCAACCAGGACGTTGCGATTGAGGAGATCGCTATGGACGAGGTGGCGCTCCTCGGGGCACGCAGCGGCGAGGGTCGCCAGGTGGCCGAGTCCCTCTTGGAAGGGGCCGGGACCGATCGCGGAGCGCACCAGCTTCTCGCGCCAGCCGTACGTCCGGTCCGTCGGGCGATCGGTGCCGACGTCGAGGAGCGCCGCGCGCCAGCTCGAATAGGGCGCGACCCCATCCGCGCTCCAGGCACCGAAGCCGGCGGAATCGCCCACGTCGACCTCGCGCATGGCGTCCAGCGTGGCGAACAGGGCCGGCAGCAGCGCCCGCAGCTGCGACTCGTCGAGGTCGTCGAGGTACGCGCCGAACGCGCGCTCGGAGACGGCATAGAAGCCGCCGAAGGCCTCGCCGATCGCCACCACGGCGAGGATCGGCAGGCCCGCCGACGCGAAGCGGGCCGCCAACCGGTCCTTGTCGAAGTCGTCCCGGTGCGCGCCGAAGCGGACGACGAACTCGCGGTCGGCGTGGCGGAAGGCGAAGGCCATCGACCACTTGCCCTGCCCCACCCGCGCGATCCGCTCACAGGAGTCGCCGAATCGCGCGGTGAGGAATGCGGCCACATCGGCCGCGGCGAGGGGTAAGCACGGGGGTTGGTTCTCGGTGCCCGGGTGTTCGTCCATAGTAACCGTAGGACGCCTCGCCTCATGATGTGGCGCGCCGACATGTAGTCGGCGTGGCAGCAAAACCCCGCGCTTGGGGAGCGTGAAATAGCCTGTGCGCGCCAGATTTGCTCCTTTTACTCGCTGGTTACCCTGCCAGTTCGCGTACACACTCGCGTAGCCCATCATGAGGCGAGGCGTGTAAACCGTAGTATATCGATACCGTGATTGCTAGGTGGCGCCCATGCGGTTCCCGCCGAGAATGGTGTTGCTGAGACACTGGACTCACGGCGGGAGGGGCGCATGGACGACGACTTCATTGTACCGGTCTACGTAACGGTCTACG
>JAABUU010007338.1_pt1 | contig 11382 bp, 11 predicted proteins | sample 5559301 | NCBI WGS metagenome assembly JAABUU01 (sample SAMN10711884, study PRJNA513360) | rock metagenome | isolation source: Antarctica rocks | place: Antarctica: Victoria Land, Richard Nunatak white
GATTAAAGAATAGATTAAAGACAGTATTAACAGATAATTAAAAGTTTAATGTATGTAATAATTTATATTTAATTAGACATTGTCTTCACACTAAATCAACTAAGTCAATATCTCAGTGATTCTGCAGAGCATCATAAATACACACTTAAGAAACTACTGCAGTACATAAGATTAATCATCAATCTCAGCATCATGTACAGCTTTAATGAAAGTTAAGTAATGCTTAAATACTCTGACTTTAACTATGCTTTGAACAAACAGAATTGAAAATCAATTCTAAAGTATGTTTACATGCTTAAAGATGAATCAGTGTTGTAAGTAAGTCAAAAACAGAAGTTCATTATTATCTTAATTACTGAGATTGAATATATAATTATGTCAATGTGTGTGAAGACTGAGATCTGGCTTGAACAGATATTAAGAGACATAAATATAGATAAATATCTTAAAGTTAACTTACACTGCATAAGCATTCAAGAGAATGAAGCTCATCAGACTTCTTTATTTATTCAGTTCAAAGAAGATAATTAAGCTGTCTTGATCTTAATTAAGAATGCACATATACATGAATAGTTAAAGTACATTGATGTCTTCTATTACAACATTTACAATCTGCATAAGCACAATCAGATTCAGATAGACTTTATGCTCAGTTAAGAGATGATTATTAACAGATTTATTAAGTCTTTGCTTAAATGAATCTTTAAATGATTCATTAAATTTATAAGATTCACTGTTGATGATTAATTAAACTTTTAAATGATTTATTGAACTCTTAATGATGCATTTAGTCATCTGATGTTTGTTGTCAGTGAGAGTCAATAGATGCAGTCTCACTGAGTGAAAGTGTTGAGAAATGATGTTTTAGCTGCTTCTATGAAGTGAAATAGAATTAGCATCAGAGACTGAGTGAAGACTCTATTTACATTGATTACAGTCAACATTCTTTCTACTTCTTCTGCAACTCTCTTGATTAAGATGTGCTCATAGGCAACACAGTTTAGGAGTTTCACTAGACAGCATAGTATAGCATGAATATTCATTTCTTTCAATAAGAATGTTCTTTGTAACTGTAATGTTGTATTGTATTGTGTTCATAATTCATTGTAAAGCTTTCAGATCAGCTGTAATTTAAGCTGTTTTAAATTGATTTAAAACTTTTTTTATAAAGTTCTGAATAGATTTGACAAAGAATTCAATGTAAATTCATTGAAGAATCTTTTTAGACTTGTCTTTCTTGATCTTTAAATTCATAAAGATCTGAAGTTGAGTTGCTTCATGTTTTAATTGAGTAACATACTTTAATAAAGAGAAGAATTGCACACTCATTGCTGATCATGAAGATCTCAATATTGTGATTTATATTAAGTTATAAAGTGCAATAAAAAGAGTTACTGACTAGATTTTGAGCTTATTTGGTGCAGTTCTGGTGAAGTTATTCCAAAAATTTGTTTTGAGCTAGAGGAGGTGTTTTTTTTTTGTTAGGTACTTGTAGCTGCCTTGTGTGACGTCGGATCGTATAGAGCTTGGCGCGGTGTGACCTCAGGGTCAATACCCTCAACGTCAAAGTACACACGACCGAGCGAATTGGATCTACCAGGAGAGGCATAGTCGAAGATGACGGACATCAAGAGGTGGACGGTGAAAGAGGTGAGAATATCCACTTGGCACTGTATCCTTGTGGGACTGCGATTGACTGGGTCTGGAATCCTCCCTAGCCCTATCTCAAGTTAGATGGCGGTCTCCTCGAGGCTCCCTACTACGAGAAGGATTTGCACCAGCTTCGTTTCGTAGACATTGTCAAGCAAAAGCTACATTCTGTCGATTTGAAAAAAGGGCCATCCTCACACAGGGCTTATGATCTTGAGGCAGCAGTTGGGTCAGTAAGGATCCGTATCAGCAAAAACACCTCATACTAATACAAGCTGCAAAGAGTCACTGCAAACATAGACGGGTCTCATGACGATATCATGGTCGGAGCAAAACTTGGATTTGCGGTCTTAAATCGCAAGACTGCAAAGTTAACCTACGTCAAAAAGCTCTGGGACGACAAAGATGGCCCTGGCAGAGCCGAGCGGTGCGTGGCCACTAACCGCTGTTGGCGAATCCAGAAATGCTTACTGAGGTTTGTAGAATGCGTCTCAACGACGGGGCGATAGACAGCGCAGGAAGATTCTGGGCCGGGGCGATGAACGATCCATTGGTGAAAGAACCAACGAATGAAGGGGTGCTCTTCCGCCTGGATCCTGACCTGAAACTCCATCGGATCATGGGCGACCTCACCATACCCAATGGCATAGGTTGGAATGTGAAGAACGATACTATGTTCTTTACCGATTCGGTCACGAAGAACATCTACAAATTCCACTACGACCCTGTGACTGGCGATATCGCCGATCGCCAGGTGTTCTTTCACTTAGATGAAGAAGGCGCAGTGCCGGATGGCTTTGCAATTGACGTCGAGGACCATCTCTGGACAGCTGCCTATGGTGGTTGGAAGGTTCTGCGTATCTCGCCCGCCGGCAATGTAGTGGGAGAGATCTCCCTACCAACGCGCTGTATCACATGCCCAAGCTTTACAGGGGAGGAGTTGTTCATCGCTTCAGCCGAGGAAGAAGCGCCTGAACAGTACCCAGAGTCTACCAAATTGGCCGGCAGCCTCTTCAGTGTCAACGTTGGTGTTCAAGGCCTACCGGTGAACAAATTCAGACTATCGCAAGGTGTAAAGCTACCGAAGGCTGGCGCCAGTTCACGGCCTCCATGACCGGCAGTAGGAAGGGGATTTTCTACTTGAGGTCTTTCAGTGCCCTAACCTTCACGTGCCCAAATACGGCTACAAGCTCAATAACAGGATATAGATGTAGCTCACGGCATCAGCTGTTGATACTATCCCAGAATATTTGAAACTGGAAGTATTCGCGCACAATTGCAGGGTCCCCAAACTCTAGCTGTTAATCATCATTATTACCACAGGATTGGCACTCTTATTCGGTAACAGCCTGAACACTCGCAGTATCAAATTTATCGAGTCTCCGATCGTTTTCTAGGCCAAAGTCTCTCCTGGCCCGCTTGTGACCACCCCCCTGCTTGTTCCTAGGCTCTTCCTACGAGTGCCCATACAGACAGTGAGACGGTTCCCAGCGGTGTGGAATGAATTTGTCCTGGCAAAGCGGCCCCATAGCGCCTTGTCAAACTTGCATCCACACAAGGGTCTGCCGGCTCAGGATACTTGGTTGCTGGAAGGTACTGAGTACACCTACAGTTAAGTACTCCGGTAGTGCAGCCTTGTTGTACACTATCGAGGTTCACGGAGACCGGCTCGAAACTCAGTCGCAAGGAGTGAAAGATGACCAGGGATAGAAGTAACACGATCCGGTGCAGAACATCATGGTCAAGACACATTCTCGCAGACCGCGCAGTATTTCAAGGCAGGATATTCATCCTCTTGCATTGCGACAAGTTTGGTACATATACCCCACGGGATGTTGTGACAGTATGGGACTTGGGCCGCAATCCAGCGCTATGAGTTAGTATGCACATCATTCGACGAATGTTCCGCTCATTTATCGGCTGCTGCGATTGAAACGATGATGGGGATACTGTATGGCGGCAGATCGGGTCGGAATCCAAGGTATGTGATTGTTGGACGTGATGAGCTTCCTATGGATCGAACATGGGATGAACAACAGGCACACTGGGCACTTTAAGTGATCTGTTTTGCAGGGATCAATCCTTCGTACTGTACGCCATGTAGACACCAACGGGGGGCTGTCCGCCACAAGAGGTGGACGGGAAATTGGTCCTCATGCAGAGTATACCTACGTTGGTGCACATCATTGATGAGGCAAGCTTTCCTACAGTACTTTCCCTTGAGGATCTCGCAATCAATTTGGTTGGTACACGACAGAAGTCTGTTTTCGCTGCCCGTCAATGTTTTTATCGTCGTTTATGTGTCGTATGCGTTGGCAACCCTAATCACACTTCTTCAAAACAGACATATGCACGTACAGCAATCAACGTTCTCCCCTCCAGTGGGTATCTTAGCACAGTAGGTTGATGGTGCACCAGCACATGACCGTGTATGCATGAGGCTAGGATCAAAGATGGGAACCAATGGCAAAAGGTATGCTGATGCAGAGCAACGACAGAAGTTACGCTCGGACGATGGCGCTGTCCACTTTCCCCTTGGTAGGCTCTTTCGCCTAGTTAACTAGCTTGTCGACCGTCATTCTCACTCGGCCGCGCCTGGTCGTGGTCATTGGAACCATTTCAATGGGTCTCATCCGAGGCAGGCCACAAGGCCAGAAGACGCAATCCTGCGCTGCGCCCAAGCATCAGTCACGGCGAATGAGAGCACGGTCCTACGGATGCTCGTACACTAACGCATCGCTTGCCAGTCCTGGACTGGGCGCAAGCACTTGTGGGAGCGATATCAAGTCATTTCGGCTCAATTGCAGCCACGGCGCTAGAAGGCCAATCGAAATGAAATGAATACCTAAGTCAAACAACAGCAGCCTTTTTAAAATCTCGGAAGATTGTTGGCACGAATCATAGCGTCATCTGGGATTCCGATGCTGCGTGTTGCTTTTCCGCTGGGGCAACACAAGGTTGCATATCACTTTATCGCTAATCGCCATCCTGTATCCCGGTTACCCTCGTCGTACCTATGGTACGGGCACTGTTTCGATCGGTACCTACGAAGTAACCATACGGCGTGTTAGGCGGCACCAAAATCTTCCAACCCTCTGGTACATACTGTACTTGCGGGTCGTCAGTAGTAGGAGGAGATGACACACTATCTCAAGCCTTCAGAGACTGAGCCAGTACTTTGAAGTGCCTGCTCGAGATAATATATCCTCAGCCTATAATTTCCATGATGTACCTCTCTCTCATTTACAGCGTCCACTTCAATTCCCATCCGTTGCAAGCTTGTACTGTACTGTACATAGGTACTTTGGACATGCTGGAGATGGATGCCAGTGCCAGCAATGTCAGTGAGCACAAAAGTCAAAGCGGCCATTCTACAGAAACCCTGGAGAAGGGCAGCGGGTCGCTCGCGGATCAGAAAGGCTATACCCACCACAGTCCCTTCAATCTCTCCTGATGGTGTACGGATTGAAATTTCTTGTACCTCGTACACACTTACGGTGCTGAGATACTTCCGCACCGATGCAAAACGGATTAAGGTGCTATTCCAAGAACCAACTTCTGTCCCGAGAGCCTAAAAGGCCATCCCGTGCAGAAAGGGGGGGGGTTGGAGGTGGACCAGGGATAAAAAGGTTCAGTCTCACAGGAGCTATGATCCCTGTCTGAACCCTGTTGCTGGAAGCAGCCAGCATACGGGGCTAAGTTAGTCGAAGAAGCCAACATGCCAGCAATCATTAGCGCAGGCAAGCTGTACACGCACCTATTCCACACAGAACAGCTACAGTACTGTACAGGCTGGTACTGTAGCTTCAGAACATGACTACAATAAGTTATACATCACCCTCAACAGGTTGATCAGGCCGCCAGCCTGGTGGAGATTTACCAGTGATCGATGCTAACAATATTCCTTCCCGGCTTCCGCGAACCCGTCGCCCCGTCAGCAAGGACGAGTACCTATTGTTCGCCCGTTTTTAGGACTAAACGATCTGACGAGCGAAGCGGTGTCATCATGGCCCTATTGTACACCGCTCTCAAACCAATCCTTAGCCAAGCGTATCACTGGTCATCCATGCGAGAGTCACGAGAGGCGAATTGCTTTTACTCACTCTAACATTCTTGTCCCACCCCAAGCTGTCGTCCTCCTTCTACTGCTCTGCATCCTTGTGCTATAGCTCATCTTGCATCTGGCTGGAACGGTTGCACAGCTCTGTTACTTACTGTGCCCCGCTGCCTACGTTGCCCATCAAACACCTCCGAACCTGATTCCTTATACTTGCTAGAGAGTTGATCTGGCCTTCGTGATTCGCCGCCGTGGCTGCGTCGAAAGTCAGTACTCTCTGGTCACCATATCCGACATTCCCAAGCCGATATTCTCCATCGACCATCGAAGCGCGGGTTGGAGAGTTCAACGCGTCCATCCAAACCTCTCTCTCTCATCTGCGGCTAAAGAAGGGCCAAAGTCGCTGGGAGGGAGAGAGGAAGCGTCCATGTTCCGGCTCGCGAGACAAGGAGTTCTTTAGGGACCACAATCACATGTCGCAGAGGCCCACTGCGTCACATCCTTCCTCCAATCTCCCGCTTGATGGTCGACCAAATGTGCCTAACCCAACACAATCATCATCGCAAACCCTAAGCGCTGGAACACCGGCAGTGGCGTCATCGTGGGGTACTGGATACAGCAGCGCACCGAGTCGCAGCCCTCCTGTGACTTCGGTGCCGCCGGACCAGCAAGAATTTGCTACAGAAGCACCGTCTGTGGAGCAGAGGTCTTCGCGATCGTTTGGTGTCCATAGCATCTTAAACCCTACTCAGGTGGATACTGCATCTGAAGAGCAAAACCAAAGTCGAGATGCTCCTAAGAAAGCTTTCGCGCCTTCATATGCGTTAGCTTCACCTCGCAATGTGCTAAACTCCGCGACACGCTCGCCAGAGAGCGACTTTACGCTCGGCCAAGCTCGAGGACTCAGGGGATCTATATCTGACTCAGTTGCGTGGAACCGTGAACCTAGGCGTATCTTAACGCCCAAGTCTCCAACAAGCATGGCTGTGGGGATAGGTCCAAAGGGGATTCGAAGAGCGACAATAGACGCACGACAATCACCTTTCTTGACTTCCGGGACTGAAGCGTACACTGCCGAGCCCAGTGGTCTTGCCAACATCGAAGTGTCACCTATGCCAACCCCCCAGACCGCATCGCGATACCCCTACGGTTTGCCCCCATCTGCCCCGACGCCCCCACTTCAGATTCGTTCAGTGAGTGGGGGAACGGCGCAAGCGCCACACTCTCAGAGCGACAGCCCAGCTACCTCCTATTCATCCTATAGCCAGCTCAGCCATACGTCCCCAGCACCGCGCTTTCATCTGCCATCAGCACAATCATTTCAACCACCTTTCAGCACGGCCGGTGCATCGTCAAGCGAGCCACAGATCGCTCTGGCTTCGGATAGTTCGTTTGGACCGGCTGAGACTACGATGGGACAAAGCTATCAGCTAATGACGTTGAACACGGATCAAGGTCCCATTCAGGTACCTGTTGACGTGCGAGCTGCGTCGAAACTGGCTGACGAGAAACGTAAGCGCAATGCCGGTGCTTCAGCACGATTCCGACAACGGCGGAAAGAGAAGGAGAAAGAATCTTCACAGACGATTGCCAAATTAGAGCAGCAAATCCGAGAGTCGAACGAAGAGCGAGACTTCTACAGGCACGAAAGGGACTACTTCCGAGGTTTTGTGTTTGGCAGCTCTTTACAAGCGCAGATCGTGCCGCGTCCGCAATCTCCCCGACAGCGCAGAGCGTTACCACCCAGTCGCTCTTCGACCTCAGGAGGTGGTTGGCAAGGTGCAGATTCTCGTGCAGAGTCAACACGGGCCGTTCGTCGAAGGACAGGCGCATACGCTCCACCATTCGCCTTACCACCGCCAACCACTTCGGCGCCTCCATTGCCGCAAGGGTATGGACCACCGACCTCATTTCAAGCCACCCTTCCGGACGCGAGACCCACTCCTGGCCGGCAACCTTCCAAACCCTCGACACCCGCTTTACCACCCCCTAACAGACTCTTCGATCCTTTCAAGCCTGAGAGGTACGACCGAAGCTGGAATCCAGGTCGGTAGCATATCAATAACGGTATCTGTTCCCAAAATACAAAACTCGGACCTAGACGATTGCCTGCCGGACTGGCTGTACACTCCACAACACTACGAGATCTTTCATTCATTATCCAGCACATTTCCTTGACTCAATACCATCTATCTTTCAACAGGCGCATTCACCTCTCTTCAGATTCCTTGTGATACCCTGGGTGGCACTTTGACTATTCAGCGTTTAGCGACTTACTGTTCAGGACAACTGGCGAAAAATGCGGGGGGCCGACTGTAGATACTGCGACCATTCGGAGAGGAAGGACTCAAGCCTCTGTACTGTACATCCAGGGCACGTGCACTATACCCCAGGGGAGCAGTTTTCTTGGCCGTTTGATGGCACCGGTGTTGATTTTGTTACTTCTGTGGGTCGATTTACTAGAGAGGCCGTTCACACGATTGATTCCCTTGTATTATTAAGTCCACTCTATGAACGACACTCGTTTGAGTAGCTGAAGATGAATATTAGATTTACGTGAGAGGTGATTAGTTTTTTGTTCGTGCAATTCTCAGTTTTGAGCAACGCATCGTTGAGCGTCTATGACAACCACCCCCTAATTCGAGCATGTTGGCACTGGATATGATATTTGGGTGTTGACAGAGCCCTGTAAGTAGATATCTTGTATCAAACTATCTGTGTAATATAAGAACAGACTGTTGATTTCTGTACAATTTACTCTGTGTCACTGAACGAACAGACAGAAGAGGACAGAGCATACGTGGGTAATATCAAGACGTGGTTGACCATTTCCCCACGCGCATCCTCCCATGACCAAGGTATCAGATATATCCTCTCATTTGCAGTCCGGGACCTAGCAAAGAGAGATCATCTCGTAGAGACCTTCATACTTATGAGCGGGTTAACTCTTGTTATTGAACGGTCGTCTGTTTCTGCAATCTGAGCCTGAACCTCTCTTTCTCATACTGGTACTGTCAACTGGTGACTGGTCACGGGCGTCTTTAAGATATCATATAATCCGACATCTCTGTCAATATCCAGCAACGATCAGCAGCTTCAACCGAACCGCACTCAGGCCGCTCGAAGCCTAGTAGTGATTGTTTTTAGCCAAGGAAGTTTCGAGACGGCTAATGGGCATGGCAACGAAAAGTGGTGGCCATTATGCACACCTCCAGAGTCGCCCCGATCCAGCAAGGTATTTCCGCCTCCATCCACTGTTCGTCGACTGTGAAAAGAGAAATGTTCATGACCATACCAAACGAGATGATCGTCCTATAGCCGCACTCCAAGAATGCCGCTGAACCGAAAATCGACGAAGAACCCTCACCCCATCTCAAACCAGCAACAACCCTCACCCCGACGCCGTCACAAACGCCCGCAAAGCCCTCACCGCATCCCCCTCATGCGCCCTCAGCAAATCCGTAGCCTTCCCCTTCGAAAGCTCCAACTCCTCAACCTATCACACCCCACACCCGCATCAGCCCCCTTCCATCCCCACCCCCACCCCCCAGCACACATTATCCACAAAATAAAAAACTCACCAGCAGCGCCACATCCGCCGGCTCGACCTTGACCGCTTTCCTCCGCCCCACCTCTGCCTCCGCCTCCTTCGCCTCCTTGCCCTTCCCCGCCCCCTTCTCCCCGCTCTTCGTGCCCCCAACCTCCAGCCGACTCATCGCCTTCCCCAGCGCCTCCTGGTCTAATTGCGATTTCGCGCCCCTCGCCCCATCGGTGTCGTCGTCGTCGCGCTTGTCGAGGGATGAGAGCGCCGCGGCGGTCTTGCGGTCTTCGGCGGATTTGAGCGCGACGGGGGCGTCGTCTTCGGGGTCGGCGCCTTCGTGGATGGTCGGAGGTTGGCGTTCTTCGGCCATTTTAGGGGGTGAATGATGATGGAGAGGAGGGAACGGATTGAGAGCAAGGTGAGTTTTCTCTGGGGGTTTGATGTGCGCTTTGATGTTGCGGGGGGTTGGGCAAGACTGGGACTCGATGATTCTGCGGCGAGTAAGGTAGTCTGTGTTTGGCCAATCAGGGGTGAGTATGGGTCTCGGCTAGCTGCGGCGATCTCGAACCCTACGTGTACCTGAGAATTAACACCTGGGAATTGTGATTTCTACCAGATCAACATCTATATGATTGTTCGATCAGAAGAACTGGCTACGAAGTGTCCTTGGTCTTGAGTTTACTGACCGACATCACATCAGAATAAGCTGCACTCGCGGAATTGAATTCATAATTTTCCTCTCTGTAGTTCCTACCCCTGTTCGAGTATTTGTATCAACTTGCTGTGACTATTCTTACATTCACTGTTTTCCACGCTTTTGACTTGCATGTGGAAGACTCGCAATCGTTGTTCTACAATCCGGACTCGCCAGTACGCAGAGATTTCATGATTGCGCTCTTCCTCTGAAAAGGTGGAACTGTTTATCTCCTGCAACATCTACCTCGGTGACTTGCCCGAATACACCTTTCTCTCGCCTCCTGATCTATACTGAGCTTCCGATATGGCTGAAACTCCTCTTCGGTCACACAAGCTTAGCAATGGCGCCAAAGCGGCCGCCGAGTCGGTCCTGGTCGACGGAAGGCCAAGGCACACAACATCAAGCACCTGGACTCCGTCATGTTGGTGTCATGGTGTAGTAGAAACTTGGAGAGAAATACCACTGACGTTGGCTCAGCGTGGACCACGAAACCGATCAAACAAGATGTTGTGTACGACGACCGAGCGGCGGTTGAGAAAGCTTTGGAGAAGCTGGAGAGATTACCCCCACTCGTGACGCCTACGGAGGTTAGCACCTCATCTTCGGGAATCCGAGGCTTGAGAGACTGATTTGCGACAGATACAAAAACTGAAAAGGAGCTTGAGAGACGTGGCGTTGGGCAAAGCTTTTTTGTTACAGGGCGGTGCGTTTCACCGCCGACGATGACTACGAAGAGGCTAATGCCCTCCAGGTGATTGTGCGGAGCTATTCGATTATTGTGAGGAAGATTCAATAGAGTCGAAGATCAAGCTTCTTCTGCAGATGAGTTTGGTGTTAATTTGGGGTTCGTCTTTGCCCTCTTTCTCTTGGGTATTTTGCCTAGAATGCCATGCCAACAACACCACTAGGTATCAAGAAACCGGTAGTTCGAATAGCACGGATGGCCGGTCAATTCGCAAAGTAAATCCTGATACCCTATCGAAGCTCGTTCCGTATGTACTGACCGGCTCAGACCAAGATCCAGTCCCACCGAAACGGTAGACGGCAAAGAAGTACCCTCCTTCCGCGGCGACATACTAAACGGCTACGCCCTGGAGGAACGCCAGCCCGATCCGTCTCGGCTCGTATCAGCCTACTTCCACTCCGCCGCGACCCTCAACTACCTCCGTGCGGCACTCGCCTCCGGCATCGCGGACCTGCACTCGCCCATGAACTGGAACCTTGGCCACGTCCAATCGGACGAAATCAAAGCCAAATACCAGCACATCGTCGAGAGCATCACCGAAAGCCTGACCTTCATGCGCACCGTCGGCGCCGACACCTCATCCAACGCCCTCGAAACCGTCGACCTCTACACCAGCCACGAGGGCCTGCTCCTCAACTACGAGCAAAGCCTCACCCGGTACATGCCACACCCCCCCGCCGCAGCCCGCACCG
>JAABUU010007339.1_pt1 | contig 11381 bp, 14 predicted proteins | sample 5559301 | NCBI WGS metagenome assembly JAABUU01 (sample SAMN10711884, study PRJNA513360) | rock metagenome | isolation source: Antarctica rocks | place: Antarctica: Victoria Land, Richard Nunatak white
GCCCGGCGAGGGCGGCGGCGCGTCGCCGACCAACGCGCAACCTCCGAGAACTTCAGCAACGAGGGAAACAACTGCTCAGAACCCGAAACCCGGGTCCCGCTCACCTACATCCAGTACAGGAGCCCCTCAAAGACCCAGCTCGAGCTGGCGATCGTCGAATACCTCGCGTGGTTCAACACGTCTCGGCTGCACTCAGCCCTCGATGACCTGCCGCCGGTTGAGTTCGAGGCTCTGGCCGCTCTACGGTTTCAGAGCATGGCTCGGTGAAAGACAACAAGAACCTACAAAACCCGGTCTCCGTGAAACCCGGTCTGGCTCAACGTTCGTGCATGACGAGAACGGTGTGCGCGGCTTGTGCCGGATGCTGGTGAGGCTCAAGGTCGAGCTCGTCGCGATCGAGCGTCCGGACGGGCTGCTGGTCGAGCGGTTGCTGGACGCGGGCCTGCGAGTGTTGGCGCTGCATCCCAATCAGGTCGCCGCCGCCCGCGCGCGGTTTCGGGTCTCGGGCGGCAAATCGGATCGGTTTGACGCGTTCGTGATCTGTGAGCTGGCGCGGACCGATCATCACCGTTTCCGGGCGCTTGAACCCGACCGCCACGAGACCAAGGCACTCAAAGCGCTGACGCGCGCGCGTGAGGACCTGGTGCACGCCCGGGTCGCGCTGGGCAACCAGCTACGCGCCGAACTGGACCGCTTCTGGCCCGGACCGATCGGCCTGTTCACGGAGCTTGACAGCGCGATCTCGCTGGCGTTCCTGGCGCGCTACCCCAGCCCCGCTGACGCCCGCACACTCGGGGAAAGCGCCTGCAGGCGTTTCTCTCTGATGGGAAATTACGCTGGGGTCAAGGCGGACGCTTGGGTCACGCGGCCTGGGGCAGCGGTTGGAGGGTGACGGTGTGGCCGAGGGATTGCAGGCGAGCGACGAGGCGTTTAGTGAGGCGTTCGGGGTCGCGGCGTTGGAAGTAGTCGCCGCCGAGCTCGCGGTAGGTCTCGCCGGTGGTGAACATGTGCCAGTAGGCGACGAGCATCGAGTGCTGGACAGCACCGAGCGCGCGGCGGTGGCCGATCCGAGGCTTGAGGCGCTGATATTGGGCTTGGAGGTAGCTGCCCTTGGCGCGGGTGGCGGCCAGCGCGCCTTCTTGGAGCGCGATCCCGAGGAACTTGCTGCCCTGGCGACGGCGTCCGGAGCGGCGTTTGCCGGCGGACTGGTCGTTGCCGGGGCAGCGTCCGGCCCAGGAGGCCAGATGCCCGGCGCTGGGGAACACGCTCATGTCGGTGCCGATCTCAGCGACCATCGCTTCGGCGGTGCGCTCGGCGACGCCGGTGATCGTGGCGGCCAGCGTGATGGCGGCCTGCCCGGTAGGGCCCAGCTCGGCCTCGATCGCGTCAGAGAGCTGGGCGATGTGCTCGTCCAGGAAGTCCAGATGGGACAGGATCGCGCCGATGATCAGCGCGTGGTGCGCTTCGAAGCGACCCTCAAGCGCCTCCCTGAGCGCCGGGATCTTGGCGCGCAGCTTCCCTTTGGCCAGGTCGGCGAGCACCCCGGGGTCGGTGGTTCCGGCCACGAGCGCGTCGAGCATCGCGCGACCGGAGACACCGAGGATGTCGGTGGCGACGCAGTCGAGCTTGATCCCGGTGTCCTCCAGCGCCTTGTGCAGCCGGTTGGCCTCGCGCTGGCGCTCGGCGATCTGCGTCTTGCGATACCGGGTCAGCGCCCGCAGCCGGCGCTGGGGCTTGGGCGCCACGAAGCTGGAGCGCAACAGGCCGGCCTCCATCAGCTGACAAAGCCACTGCGCGTCAGACACGTCGGTCTTGCGCCCGGGCACGTTCTTGACGTGCCGCGCGTTGCACAACGTCAACTCGAAGTCGTCTTCGAGGATGTGCCAGACCGGCAGCCAGTACACGCCGGTGGCCTCCATCGCCACATGCGTGACGCCGTAGCCCTTCAACCAGTCCGCCAGCGCCAACAAGCCTGCCACGGTCGTGGCGAACTCGGCCAGATGCGCCACGCGCTGCCCCTCAGCGTCCGAGACCCGCACGCACGCCGTGACCTGCGCCTTGTGCACGTCGAGGCCCGCGACGCGCTCAAACACCTGCTCAAACACCCGTCCCATCGTCCCTCCAGAGGTCGAAGATCGCCAAACCGCCGCCCGGCGGGCCTCCAAGACAGACGAGTCTGATGAGCGTGCTCAATGGCAACAATCCGGTACACCGGGGGAGGGCCCTGCGTCAAACTAGCCACGGGCGCACAGGCACCAAGGAGAAAACGACGTCAACGAGCGACCCCCGCATACTCCCCCATTTCACCCATCCGCGTACGGCCGAAGGCCCCCAGAACTAGCCAGGGATACTGCGGTCGCCAGACGCCCGCGCAGCTGCTCACCAAGCTTCAGCGCGGACCCCAAGGACGCCTCGGCGACGCCGAACTGGCCGCCCGGCGAACGGTCGTGCTCGCGCTGGTCGCGGCGATCACGCCGCTTGTCGCGCAGATCAAAGCGCTCGACCGAGAGATCGCGATCGCGGTGCGTGCCCACCCCGACGGGAAGATCTTTCTCTCGCTGTTCAAGCATCCCGACAGCGTGCTCACCGCCGCGGTGCTTCTGGCCGAGATCGGCGACTGCCGCGCGCGCTCCTCACCCGAGACGCGCTTGCTGCCGACGCCGGCCAGGCCGCGGTCGCGATCGAGTCCGGCAAACGCACAGCCGCGTGCTTCCGCAGAGGATGCAACAAACGGTTGCGCGCAGCCTTCAGTCGGCTAGCCGACAGCACCCGCCACTGGCATCCCTGGGCCCAAGACCATTACGCCGCCGCTCGCGCGCGTGGTCACGATCACCCTCGCGCGCTGCGCACCCTCGGGCGCGCCTGGAGCCGCATCATCTGGCGCTGCTGGCAAGACCACACCCCCTATGACCCCGAGCGGCATCGGGCTCTGCAGCAGCACATCACCGTCACCATCCCGACCTCGTCCGGCCCCCGGACCGACCTCCCCGCCACCCACCCGATGGCCGGCGCCACAGTCACCCGCAGGGCGGCCCGAAGGGCCGACCACGCAGCGCTTGACAGCCAGCCGATATCCGCCACCGCGCCCGAGGGTTGACACAGGACGTCTGCTTCGGGATCGGTTCTGATCGAAGCGGGAGCGTCGCGATCGCCGCGACCGGCTGATCTCATGGCCGGTGGTTCGTGGATGCAGGCGTCCGGCGAATCGAGCGCCGAACGAGTGCTCGTCGCGGAACCCGCTAGTCGGCTCTCTAGATGCTTGGCTATCGCTTCTCGTCCAAGGCGGAAGCGACTAGGGCAGCCGGGGAGGCGGGTTTTGGAATACCAACCTGCGACCGGCTACCGGTTCGTCAAGGTGCTCGAGCTGCCGTCTCGAGGCGTGGGCAGCGCGGGCAGCTCAGTCGGACATCGTCGCGCGGAGCGCATAGAGCAGCGGCACAGGATCGCCCGGTAGGGGCCAGCGGCCCTCGTTATCGCGGGCCCTATCCACTCATCGGCTCATCCCGCTCGGCGGTAGCGGATGTGTGTGGCTAGCGGCGAATGCAAGACCTCGACGGGCTCAAACCCGAACGACTCGACGCCGTCGAAGATCCGCTCGCCGGAGCCAAGCAGGACCGGCGCGACGTCGAGCGTGAGCTCGTCGATGACCCCGGCAATGAAGGCCTGGCGCACAGTCGAGGCGCCACCCGCGATGTCTACCCCGCCCTCGCCGGCCGTCTCACGCGCTTGTGCGTAAGCGGCGTCGAAGCCGCCGGTGACGAAGTGGAAGGTCGTCCCGCCTTCCATCTCGATCGGCTCGTGAGCGTGATGGGTGAGCACAAACACCGGCGCGTGATAAGGCGGCTCGGGACCCCACCAGCCGCGCCAGTCCTCGTCCCACTCGCCGCGGATCGGCCCGAACATGTTCCGCCCCATGACGTACGCGCCGCGCGGGCGCATGAGCCAGCCGGTCGCCGTCACGTCGGCGTCGTTGGCGCGCTCGTCGCCGAGATGCCAGCTATGGAGCTCGCGCCCACGCTTGCCGAGTGGATCCTCGCGGCTCTGGTCGGGCCCAGCGACGAAACCGTCGAGCGAGATCGACATGTGGCAGGTCGTGTCCGGCATCGGCGTCCTCTCGGAGCTAGGTTGCGATTTGGAAGTGGCGATCATTAGTTGGGCCCTGCCTGTTCATTGATGTAGGCAGCCAGACAGTCGAGCGTCTGGCTGCCGCCTTCGATGGCGTGGTATTCCTCGACCGCCCGATCGCGCAGCGCTGCCGTGGCGAACACGGTGCGCATCGTGATCTCGGTGGTCTCCCCGTGGTCGGCGAAGGTGAAGATCGACTCGAACGCGTCCGGGTCCTGTGCCGACTCGCCGTGGATCAGGGCGATCCGCTCGGGCGGTGTGATCTCGCGCCAGGTGATCCGGCTGGGGTAGTCCGAGCCGTCCGGTCCGTGCATGACGAATCCCAGACGCCGCCCTCTCGGAAGGCGAACGCTCGCGTTGTCGTTGTGAACCCGTCGGGTTCCCACCATCGCGAGAGGTGTTGAACGTCGGTGAACGCCTCGAAGACGAGTTCCCGCGGGCCGTCGATGGTGCGGGTGATCACGATCTCGCGGTCGGGTGTTGTTGCGTGGCGGCTGTTCATCATCGCGGAGTTCCTCCTGTGTCGCCGCCCTTGAGTGCCTGCACGTAGGCGTTCAGCGAGTTGAAGCTCTCGTTCCAGAACTCCTCGAACCCCCCGACCCACTCATAGACCGGGCGCAGCCCTCGGGCATCCAGGCCGTAGATGCGCTGGCGGCCGGCCTCGCGTACATGCACGAGGCGAACCTCGCGGAGCACCTTCAGATGCTTGGAGACGCTCGGCTGGGCGATCCCCAGCTCCCCGACCAGTTCGAGGACGGGGCGGTCGCCGCCTCGGAGCACGTCGAGGATGTCGCGCCGCTGCGGCTCAGCGATCGCGTTGAAGGCGTCGGAGGTCGTGGCGGCTCGGGCCATGCAGCTACACTATTCCTTATCGGCATATGTCAAGTACGGGTCGGACCGCAACGCCGGGTTACGGTCACATCAGAGGGCCCACGGTGAAATCACCAGGGCGCCACGAACCGTCCGACAAGAAGGAGTCCGTCAGGCAGACGGCCGCTTTGCCGCTCAAGCAGCCGCGAGCAGTCTGCCGATGTCGTGCCTGCTTTGTCGCCGCAGGAGGTGAGATGAATCGACTTCTGCTTCGAGCGCTCGTGGACCCGAAGCAGGACGGTTGTCCGGCCGTTAATGCGCCGCCCCAGCTCAGCTCCCGGTTAGTACAGGAGCCGACGTGCCTCATCGCGATCGATACCGGCGTCGCGCAGGATCCCGGCGAGAGTCCCGCGTTTGAGTTCGCGATGAAGTGGGACCACGAGCGGAGTCGAGCGGTCCTGGTGCTTGAGACGGACGTGGCTACCGCGCTGGCGGACGACCACCCACCCAAGCTTCTCGAGCGCGGCGATTAGCTGCTGGCCGGAGACGACCGGCAGCCGCTCGCTCACGCCGGTAGCGGCAGCTTGCGTCGAACGATGCCCATCTCGAGGGAGCGGCCGTCCTCGCGCAGCCCCTCGACGTAGAGCCCCAGCGCCTCGCGAGCGCTCTCTGTCGCCTCTTCGAGATCATTGCCCTGCGTGTGAAGCCCCGGAAGCTCGGGCGCGTACACGTGGTATCCGCCCTCTTCCTGGGGCTCGAAGATGAACTCGACCTCGTGCATGGTCTCCATGCCTCCAGAATATCGGCCGGCTCCACCGAGGTAGCTCCGAGCCCTCGAAGCCGATCGGCAACACCCACTGCCCAAGCCCAAATCCCTCCGGTTTGACACAGGACGTCTTGATCGCCTGATGGGCTGCGTACAAGCGACTGTCACTTTGATTCGCGCGAAGCTCGGAGCGGGAGTCTTGGCAGAACCGCCGGTCGCCCGCCCAGGTTGCAGGGCGGGCGTGCGCGGCTGGCGTCAGAGGGTGAGCCCGGCGGTCGCCGAGATAGTCGGCTGCCGGCGTGAACGGACGGCGTCGATGATCTCGCTGGGGTCGATGCCCTGCAGGTAAGTCGAGGTCGTACCCAGGTCGGTGTGTTGGATATGCGGGTGATATGGCATGGTCGCCAAGGATTCCGCTGAGGGCCTGTGTGATGCCCTCTTCGTCCTCGGTTCGAGCTGCGCGGTGGGCGCGGAGCGGAGGTCGCCCGGAGGGCGGCCGGAGCGCAGCGCCTACCGCGCGCGCGTTGTCCGGCGGGGGGTCGATCGTTGTGCTCGGTCCCCTCGAGGAAGGAGCTGTGCGATAACGTTCGTGCCGTGTCTGGTCCGGTCGATGGAGGGATCGGAGCTTGTGGCGATCACGCTCGGTGATCCGTTGGTGGATGGCTATCTGGAGTTCGTTGGCGCGCGTGGTGCGGTGAACACGTGGCTGGCAACGGCGTATGACTTGAAGGTGTTCTTCGAGGTGATCGCCAAGGACCCGGCGGAGGTGAGGTCGGCGGACGTGTTCGCGTTCTTGGCGGCGCAGCGCGCGCCGCGGCGGGGCGAGCGGGTTGTGCGGATCGAGGACGGCGAGCCGGGGTTGGCGGCGCGGACGATCGCGCGGCGGCTGTCGAGCGTGGCGGGCTTGTTTGAGTATCTGCTCGCGCGCGGTGATGCAGGGGTGTCGAGCAATCCGGTGCCGCGTGGGTTGGCGGGTCGTCGCGCTGGGCGCCGTGGCCGGGGCGGGGTGCGGCTGGTGCGCACCCCACGGACGTTGCCGCGGGTGCTTTCGCCCGGGGAGGTCGATCGGCTGCTTGGCGCGTTGCGAACGCGACGCGATCGAGCGATGGTGTTCGCGATGCTGCTCGGCGGGTTGCGCCGCTGCGAGGTGCTCGGCCTGCGGCTGTCTGACGTGAGCGTCGGTGAGCGGCGGGTTCACATCACGTGTGGGAAGGGCGGGCGGGAGCGGATCGTGCCGGTCTCCGGCCGGTTCTTCGCCGCGCTGGGCGAGTATCTCGAGCTCGAGCGCCCCGCCGAGGCGGCGACGGACGCGTGCTTCGTCGTGCTCAAAGGCCCGCGACGTGACCTGCGGCTGTCGGCGGCTGGGTTGGATGAGGTGCTCGACGGCGCGCGGTCGCGCGCGGGGCTTGCGCGGTGCACGTGTCATCAGCTGCGGCATACGTGCTTGACCAGGTTGCGTGAGCAGGGGATGGCGCTGGAGGCGGTGCAGGCGCAGGCCGGACACGCGTCGATCGAGTCCACCAGGATCTATCTGCATCTCTCCAACGACTGGCTGGCGCGCGAGTATCTCGCCGCCGCGGAGGCGATCGATGCGCAGCTCGACCCGCTCGCCGGGGAGCTCGCGTCGTGAGCCGGCTGGAGCGCGATCCGCAGGTCGAGGCGCTCGTCGCCGCGTATCGCGCTGAGCTTGAAAACGCCGGCATGTTCGCGGAGAACGAAGTCACCTCACCGGCGCGCTCGTTCCTATTGCGCGTCGGGGTTGACGGCTGGTCGCGCATGTCGCTCGAGCAGCAGTTAGCGATCCCGGGCCAAGACCGTCGGCTGGTGACCTGGCTGATCGTCACCGGCCGGCTGCGGCCCACGCCCGGGTATCTGGTCGCAAGCAGCCTGCGGATCGGGCAGGTCGCCGCGCGCGTTCACGGCGAGTTCCATCGACGGTTCCTGGCGACCGCTTCCGAGCTCGGGTTCGATGACAAGCCGGCACAACTCCAATGGTGGGCGACTGCCATGGTCGCGGCGGTCGCGGACGTGTCGCCAGACCGGCTCACGAAGCCCACGTTCGACGCGGCCCGTGACCGGCTGATCGACGCGATCTGCCAGCGCAATCCCCATCCCCGTGCGCAGAGATCGTTCACGACGCGCCTGTTCGGTGCCGAGGCGACGTTGTTCCACGCGGGCGTGATCGATGTGCCACCCCGCAAGCGTCACTGGGATAAGTCCGCGGTGCGTGCACAGCAATGGGCGGCCGTCCCGTCGCAGCTCCGGGCGACGTTCGAGGGATACATCGAGCAGATGCGACTCTCGCTGCGCCCGGCGACGATGGTCAGAGTCGAGGCGGTCCTGCGCGAGTTCGCCGGCTGGCTGACCACACACGCGCCCGAGGTCACGGCGGTCGTCGATCTACGTCGCGCTCACATCGAGCGCTACAAGCGTCACCTCGCCGCGCGACCCTCGCTCCGCGGCGTCCGGCTCTCGAACATCGCGCTGGCCGAGCACCTCGGCACGCTGCGCGTGTGCCTTGAGCGCCTCAGCGAATGGGACGGAGAGGACGCCCCGACGCGGATGCTGATGTTCGCCGGAGACATCCCACGCCGCGACGAGCCGCTGCCCCGGTTCATCGATGACGCCGCCGCGGCGAAGCTTTTGCGCGCCGCCCGCGAGCACCCCGACCCGTTCACCCGGCTCGCGGTCGAGTTCCTCGCCCGGACCGGGCTGCGCAAGGGCGAGTTCCTCGATCTCACGACCGAATCGGTCGTGCAGATCGGCTCGGCGTACTGGCTACACGTGCCGCTCGGCAAGCTCCGCACCGACCGCTACATCCCGTTGCACCCCCAGCTCAAAGACATGCTCGATGAGTGGGTCGCCAACCGTCCGGCGAACCTCAGAGAGCCATGGTTGTTCATCGAGCGCGGTCGACGGATCGGCAAGCAGCGCGTCGGAGACGCGGTCACCAACGCCGCGCTTGCCGCCGGGATCGGGCCTGTGACCCCGCACCAGCTCCGGCACACGCTCGCGACCCAGGCGATCAACCGCGGCATGTCACTCGAAGCGATCGCCGCCCTGTTGGGGCACAAGTCGATGCGGATGACGATGGTCTACGCCAAGATCGCCAACCGCACCGTCGCCAACGAGTACTTCAAAGTCTCAGAGAAGGTCGAGGCGCTCTACGACGCCCCCAAGGAACTCCCCGCCGACAGCGAGGGCGCCGAGATGCGCAAGCTCCGCGCAGAGATGCACCGACGGATGCTCGGCAACGGCTACTGCGCCCGCCCCGTCGGCCTGGACTGCCACTTCGAATCGATCTGCGAATCGTGCACCTACTTCCAGACCACGCACGAGTTCCGACCCACCCTCCAACGCCAACGCGACGACGCCGCCGACAAAGGCCAGGTCGGGCGCCTAAAGATCTTCAACGGCCTCCTCGAACGCCTCGACGCACAAGCCTCATGACCGGCTCACGGCAACCAACACCGACGCGCTTGACAGGATCACCCACATAATGACCGAGCTGGCGTTGGATGATGTTGACCGCGACCCCCCTCCCGCGCAAGCTCGACAGCGTGGGCGTGGCGGAGTTGGTGAGGAGCGAACCGGCGCCTGACGCCCGCGGTGGCGGCGAGGTGACGGAGCTCGGCGCGCGCGGCGGTGGCCGACCACGCCCGGCCGCGGGTGGGTCCGTCGATCACGCACAACAGCGGACCGACCGGCAACGTGACGCGGTGCGCCAGCCACGCGTTGAGCTGCTCAAAGCCCCACTGGTCCATCCCGGCCTCGCGTCGCTTATCGCCCTTGCCATGGCGGATCAGCAGCGAGCCTCGGCGCTCGTCGATGTCGGTCTCGCGCAGCGCGAGCGCTTCAGAGACCCGCAGGCCACCGCGCCACAGGACCGCGATCAGCGCACGGACCCTGAGGCCGTGGCGGTCACTGCCGGCTTGGCGCATGACTTGCACGATCTCCTCCGGCCGCGGTGGATCGGGCGGATACTGCATTCCCTTGTTGCGGGGCGCGCGACCGGCCAGAAACCCGGGGGTCGTGACGGGCGACCGCCGCCGACCCGCGGCATCCACCAGGATCAACGATCCAGACATGACCTGCTCCTCTCAGAGGATGAGTGCCCAGCCAACCCGAGCACGGTGAGGAATCCTGTGCTGAACCGGCGCGAGTGACAAGCCCCATTCGGCGCTGATGCGGTGCTGCTGCTTCCTCGGCGCCACAGTCCGAAGCAGACGTCAGGATCGACCCTGAGAGCCCCTGCCTCGCGGCCGATCCTTCGTGAATGCAGGCGTCCGGCGCATCGAGCGCCGGACGAGTGCTCGTCGCGCCAAGCGATCATCTGACCCGCGAGCCCCGATGAGTCCTGCGGCGTCCGGCGGTCGTACTGTCGAACCCCGTTACCGAGGAGGACTTCTGATGCGCAGCGTGACCTATTCGATGAGCGTCTCACTTGACGGCTACATCGTCGGGCCGGACGGCGACTTCGACTGGACGGCGCCCGACGAGGAGGTCTTTCGCTTCGTCACCGACGAGATACGAGAGGTCGGCGTCCACCTGTTGGGACGACGGCTGTACGAGACGATGCTGTACTGGGAGACCGCCGACCACATCCATCGCTCGACGACTCAATGCTCGAGTGGGCCGCGATCTGGAAGCCGCTCCCAAAGGTGGTGTTCTCCACCACGCTGTCGGCGGTGCAGGGCAATGCCCGCCTGGCCTCCGGCGGCCTGGAGGAGGAGATCGAGCGGCTGCGAGCCGAGCCGGGGGAGGGCGACGTCGCGATCGGCGGCGCGACTCTCGCCGCCGAGGCGGCCGCGTTGGGTCTGATCGACGAGTACCGGGCCAGGGTCTGCCCGGTGCTGGTTGGCGGTGGCATTCCGTTCTTTCCCCAGCGCGAACGCCGGGCGGGTCTCGAACTCGTCGAGACCCGCACCTTCAGCTCGAGAGTCGTCTACCTCCGCTACCGCGCGATGTACTGGATGATGTAGTAGCCGTAGGCCGCGAGACCGAAGATCACGATCCATCCGCCGACAAGCAGCGTCGTCGCGGCCCCGCTGCGTTCATCGAGTGCGGCCTGCGCGTGCTCCTGCGCGTCCGGGTGCCTTTCGAGATCGTCGACGAGGAGGCGGTAGGCGGGCGGGTGCCACCACGCACCCTTTCGGCCTTTGGTCACGCGTCGTCGCGCGAAATAGATGGTGTTGGAGTGAAGGACCGGATCGATGACGTAGCTCACCAGTCGGGTGAGGCCGGCGAAGATGCCAACGATCACGGCGTCGTAGTCGCTGGCGTAGAACTTGGCCGCGAACGACGGGTGAGCGTGCAGTTGCGGGGAGAGCCACGCGGCATGAGCAAGGTGGTGCAAGGCGTAGACGATTCCGTAGCCGATCGCCCCCCCCCGGGATTGAGGCGACGGTGACCACCAGCGGCAGCGCCGCGTACTGAAGCACAGTGATCTGGTGCCCCTGGTGCCGGTTGGCCACAAACGGCATGAACCGGATGGAGAACCGGTCCACCGAGGAAGGTTCCCCGGTGTCCTTGGCTCGGGCTTTGAGGACGTTATAGCCAATTTGGGCTCTCCTGTCATACGTGTAGGTGAATGTCCTCGTGCGGGAGCATCAGGGTGATGGGTCCGCAGGTGAGCATGATCAGCGCGAGCGCGGCTTGGGCGGTGTGGAATCCGTAGGCC
>JAABUU010007343.1_pt1 | contig 11378 bp, 11 predicted proteins | sample 5559301 | NCBI WGS metagenome assembly JAABUU01 (sample SAMN10711884, study PRJNA513360) | rock metagenome | isolation source: Antarctica rocks | place: Antarctica: Victoria Land, Richard Nunatak white
CCTGAAGATCGTCCGTTTCCTCGCCGATTTTCCGACGGTGTGTAAGCAATGGAATGACTGAGGCGTGAACAATATACGCGGACGCATAGTGCTCACGCCTCATCTGCCGACTTTGAATAAGCCCTGAACGTACTCGGTGAACATTCGTGACCGCCTTCGTGTTCGCAGTATACAATGAAGGTCGGTTGGGGCGACCGAATATTGTCGAGATCGTCCCCACCGTCCTCCGCTGAACCCGACGATGTCTATGCTATTATGGGCGTCATCGGCGAACCTTCGATCCAGATGCGGACAACGAAATCTCAGGGGAGGAAATTGCGATGGTAACGTGGCATCATGCGCACCGGCCCGCGGTTATGGGCGTGCAGGAGATGGTCTCTTCGACCCACTATCTGGCGACGACCGCCGGGCTGGAAATCCTCAAGGCGGGCGGTAACGCGACGGACGCTGGTGTCGCGGCGGGCTTGTGCATCAATGTGCTCGAACCGGCCCTGACCAATATCGGTGGCGTCGCCCCGATCATGGTCTACGAGGCGGACACCAGGCGGGTCGGCACGATCAGCGGGCTGGGTCGCTGGCCCGCGAAGGCGTCCATCGCCTGGTTCACGGAGCAGTACGACGGCGACATGCCCGTCGGTATCCCGCGCACCGTCACGCCCGCCGCGATGGGTGCGTGGCTGCACGCCCTCGCTCGCTACGGCACGATGACCTTCGCACAAATCGCCGCAGCCGCGCACGATTTGGCCGCGCGCGGCTTCCCGGTCTATCCCCGGCTGGCAAGTATGTTCGCGGATGAGGCGGCACAGATGGTGGCGTGGCCCTCCTCCACACCGACCTTTCTGCCCAATGGGCGGTCGCCGCGCGTCCGCGAGGTCTGGCGGCAGCCCGATCTGGCGCGGACGTTCGAGCGGCTGATGGCGGCGGAACGCGGCGCAGCGAACCGCGCGGCGGGCCTAGAAGCGGTGCGGCGGCTCTTCTACGAGGGCGAGATCGCCGAGGAGATGACCCGGTTCAGCGCCGCTGAGGGTGGCCTCCTGACCGGCGATGACCTAGCCCGCTTCCGCGTCGGCGAGGAAGACCCGGTCTCCGTTCCCTATCACGAATATACCGTTTACGCCTGTGGCCCGTGGTCGCAGGGTCCCGCCCTTCCGCAATCACTGGCGATCCTCGCGGGCTACGACCTCCCCGCCCTTGGCCACAACAGCGCCGACTACCTGCACATCGTTGCGGAGGCGATAAATCTCGCCTTCGCGGATCGCGACAAGTTCTATGGCGATCCCGACTTCGTCTCTGTGCCAATGGACGCACTACTCGCGCCGGGGTACGCCGCGACGCGACGCACGCACATTGATCCGGCCCGCGCGTGGGGCGAGATGCCCCCGTTCGGCAACCCGCTTCCCTTCATGCGCACGGCGATACCCGAACTCGACCTGACGCCGTACCTGCCCGCATTGGTTGCCGCACCGCCGGGACCGGACACCGCCTACTGCTGCGTCGTGGACAAGGACGGCAACGCCTTCTCCGCTACGCCGAGCGACAGCGCGATGTCCAGCCCGCTCGTGCCGGGTCTTGGCTTCGCGATGTCCTCGCGCGGGTCGCAATCGTGGCTCGATCCGCACCATGCATCGTCGCTCCAACCGGGCAAGCGTCCGCGCCTGACGCCGAACCCGGCCCTCGCCTTGCGCGACGGTGCACTCTTCATGCCCTTCGGCTGCCCAGGCGGCGACGGCCAGACACAGGCGATGCTGCAAGTCTTCCTCAACTGCACCGAGTTCGGCATGAACCCGCAGCAGGCGATCGAGCAGCCACGCGTCATCTCTGAGTCCTTCCCCAACTCATTCTGGCCGCATGGCTACCACCCCGGATTACTCAATGTCGAGGGCCGCATCCCGGCAGATGTGCGCGACGAATTGGCACGGCGCGGCCATCGGATCAACGTCTGGGACGATTGGAGCGGCGCGGCGTGCAGCGTCTGCGCGATCATCGTGGACCCCGAAACCGGCACCCGCGTCGGTGGCGCCGACCCACGCCGCGAATCCTACGCGCTCGGTCGGTAGACGGAAACCGGGGAGAAACGCAGAGGATACAGAGCGCGCAGAGGACGCAGAGAGGGACAGAGAAAAAAGAAGGGAGCCCAAGGAATCCAAACCCGTTCTTCTCGTATCCCCTCCGCGTGCTCTGTGTCTTCTGCGTTAAATCCGCTCTTTGCGTCTTTAGTGTAATCGCTTTCATGGAGGAACAGTATGGAACGCACCGCGCTGTCTGTCGCCGATGGAGAAGATGCGTCGTACGAGCCGGTGCCGCTCGATTTCCAGCGGATGACCGCTGCGGAAAGCCTCACGCGCTCGCGCGTCTTCCTCGAGACAATGCGCCAGCGCCGTAGCGTGCGGATGTTCTCCACCGATCCCGTTCCCTATGAACTGATCGCGAACGCGGTCGCGGCGGCAGGCAGCGCGCCCTCCGGCGCAAACTGCCAGCCGTGGACCTTTGCGGTTGTCGCCGACCCTGCGCTCAAGCAGCGTCTGCGCGACGCAGCGGAGGATGAGGAGCACGATTTCTACGAACATCACATCTCGGACGAGTGGCGCGCTGCCCTTGCCCCTCTGGGTACCGATTTCCGCAAGGCGCACCTGACGGAAGCGCCGTACACCGTCGTCGTCTTCGGTCATGCTTACGGTCTGGAGCAGATGCCGGACGGCGCCGAACGGCAGTTCAAGCATTATTACATGCCGGAATCCGTCGGCATTGCGGTCGGTTTCTTTCTCGCCAGCATCACACACGCGGGGTTGGTCTCCCTCACTCACACACCCAGCCCGATGGCCTTTCTCGCGGAGACATTGGGCCGCCCGCGCAACGAACGCGCCTATGTCGTCATCCCGGTCGGCTATCCGGCCGCGCACGCGACGGTTCCGAAGCATGCCCTACTGAAGAAGCCCCTGGATGAGATTTTGGTGCGCTATTGAGAGGCCAGAGAGAATGAGGCATGTAATCGTTTCGCGACGCGTGCGACAAATCTGGTTGAGCATGCTCGCGCTCGCCCTGGTGTCCTGCGGCGGCGCGGCACAACAGCCCTCTCCGCAACCGACAGCCACCGCACCAGCGCCGACCGCGCCTCCCACGCTCACGGCAACCGCGACGGCGCCTCGCGCCGTGACCGCCTCGCCACAGCCTCCGGCGACAGCGGCATCAACGCGCACAGCCGCGCCCGCAGTCACGCATACTGGCGTAACACCCACGCCGTCACCGGCATCACCCGGTCATGTCTTCCTCATCATCATGGAAAATCGTGACGCCACGAGCATTCTCGATAATCCACGCGCGCCCTACATCAATCAACTCGCCACGCGATACGCGAGCGCCGATCACTACTATGCCATCCGCCATCCCAGTCTCCCCAACTATCTCGCTCTGATCGGTGGCGATACATTTGGGGTAGATTCGGATTGCACCGATTGCTTCCAGTCGGCCCCGAATCTGGTGGACGCGCTGGAGGCGAATGGGAAGACCTGGAAGAGTTATCAGGAAGACATGCCCAAGCCCTGCTTCCTCAGCCAGGGAACCGGGAAATACGCGCTCAAGCATGATCCCTTTCTCTACTTCACCGATGTCCGCACCAATCCTGCCCGCTGCAATCGCGTCGTGCCGCTCACGCAGTTCGACGCGGACCTCACGAGTGGAAATGTGCCGGACTTTACCTGGATCACGCCGAATCTGACCAACGACATGCACGACGGCTCGATCGCGGACGGCGATAGATGGCTGGCGACCTTCGTGCCGAAAATCCTGCAATCCACTGTCTGGAAAGAGCAGGGAGAACTGATTATCACCTGGGACGAGGGAGAAGGGAACGCGGGGTGCTGTGGCGTCGCGACGGGCGGGCGCGTTCCCCTGCTCGTCATCACGCCGAATGGCCCGGCGGGATACCACATCGCGTCCCCACTGACGCATTACAATCTGCTGCGCACCATCGAGGACCATTGGGGACTCGCACGGATCGGGCACAGCGGCGATGCCGCTGTCCAATCATTCCCCGATCTGGCGCGGGGTGAATAACCCTCCATCTTTCCCCCTTTCCCCGCTCATGCCCACAGAATATCAATGAACATACCGTCTGGCGCGAAGCGGGCGATACCGAGGCGGAGCGGTTCATTCCCCGCCGGGTCGCGCTCCTGATCGGCGAAGAGGAGTGGCAGGAGCGGGCGGGCATTGTCAATCAGCGGGAGCGCCACCCACTCCGCCGGCGAAAGCCAGGCGAGCGTCCCCTCCGGGCAATGGGGCAGCACCCGTTGTTCCAGTGTGCCAGTGAAATAGAGGAGCGTCGTCAGCGGCGCGCCGGAGCGGGCGTGGAAGACGGCGCGCCGCAGCGTGAAGTCGCGGACATCGCGCGCGCCGATGCCGCTCTCCTCCCACAACTCGCGCAGGGCGGACGCCGTGACATCGTCCATCTCGTCGGTCTCGACGCGGCCACCCATCCCCGTCCAACGCCCCGGCTGGACGCGCTTCGTGGCCGCGCGCTCCAACAGGAGATACCGCCCGCCATGCCGCAGCACGACGACGGTGAAAAGGACCGCCGCGTTCGGTTTCCCGGCGTGTGGTTGTTCCATCGCTCCCCGTTCCGCCTACTCGCGTCATTCATCGCATCATCCGTGCATCATCGTCCATCGCGCGGGGCCGGGTGCTATGGTACATCTTGCGCGTATCCGCAACCGGCATCATGCGCCATAAATCAATAAGGAGCCAGCATGCTCACCGTTACTCATGCGAAGAGTGTTGCCACCGTCATGCTCAACCGGCCGGAAGTCCGCAATGCGCTCGATGCGGCACTGATCGCGGCCCTCCGCGACTGCTTCACCGCGCTCGCGACGGATGACGCGGTGCGTGTCGTCGTGCTGACAGGGGCGGGAACGGTTTTCAGCGCGGGCGCGGACGTGCGGTGGATGCAGGAAGCCGCGCACTTCACCGCCGAGGAGAACGCGCGGGATGCCCGCGCGCTCGCGGCAATGCTGGTGACGGTGGATCGCTGCCCGAAGCCCGTCGTCGCGCGAGTAAACGGTGCGGCGTTCGGCGGTGGCGCGGGGTTGGTCTCCTGCTGCGATATCGCCGTCGCGGTGGAAGGCGCGAAGTTTTCCTTCTCCGAAGTCCGCCTCGGCATTGTCCCCGCGACGATTGGGCCGTTCGTCCTGCGCAAGATTGGCGCGTCACAGGCCCGCGCGCTCTTTCTTACCGCCGAGCGATTCGACGCCGCCCGCGCTAAAGAAATTGGCCTCGTCCACGCCGTCGTGCCCGCCGAGGAACTTGATGCCGCTGTCGCCCGCCAGACCGATATGCTGCTACACGGTGGCCCGCGCGCCCTCACCGCCGCGAAGGAACTCGTCCAGGAACTCCCCAGCATGACCGACGACGAGCAGCACGCCTACACCGCCGCCCTGATCGCCGCCCTCCGCACCAGCCCTGAAGGACAGGAAGGTCTCCGCGCCTTCCTCGACCGCCGCTCGCCATCATGGACGCCGAACGTCCCAAAGGTATAGGAACCGTATTCAGATCAACCAGTTTTCCAACCGTAGGCCTGCGACACGATGGAAGTGTCGCTCGTTCCCGGTAACGAGTGTGAAACCATTTGCAAGCGTGATCGCGGCGATTCGCAGATCGGCATCGGCGAGCGGCGTCCCCTGCCGCTCTAACTCCGCGCGAAGGATGCCGTACCGATGCGCGGCTGCCCGGTCGAATGGCAGAGTCACGAGGTCCACGAGCAAAATATGTTCGATCTGTGCGAGGAGCACGTTCATGCGTCCTGTCGCGCGTGAAGCGCCATAAATCAACTCGCCTACAGTAATGCTCGTCGTGCATTGCTGTGCAACCAGCACCTGCGCCAGTTTCGCAACCAGCGGCTTCGACGGTATACGCTTGAGAAGATTGCTCAATATATCGGTATCAAGAACGTACATCACGCCTCAATATCCACGGGACGACCGAAGTCTCGAAGCCGTTGCGCGTAAATATCATCTACAAGTGCGTCAATCTCTTCATCGCGTAGATCGTGCTGGACACCGAGAAGCGCGAGCGCGCCGCGTGGCGCGGCGGATGTGGATTGCGTCTCTTCCAATCGTGCCAGATCATCCATCCCGACAATTGCCGCCATTGGTTGACCGCGCCGCTCGATAATGACATGCTGTCCCTGATACGCGACTTCTCCAACCAACGCGGAGAGATGCGCCTTTGCCGCTGCTGTACTCACACGTCGGGTTGCCATCATTTCAGTCCTCCTATAGGAATGACCAAAAAGGTCAAGATGGTCCATTATATCATACGGATGCGTATGCTGTATCCTGATGTTGCGTGACGAAAAGAGGCTGGGGGGTTCGGTGTGTTTACTAAGGTGCTGATCGCCAATCGGGGGGAAATTGCCGTTCGGATCGCGCGGACGTTGCGGGCGATGGGGATTGGCGTCGTCGCAGTCTATTCGGAAGCGGATCGGACGGCGCTGCACGTGCAGGTCGCGGACGAGGCATACTGCATCGGCCCTGCCCCGGCGCTGGAGAGTTATCTCAATATCCCCGCCGTGCTCGATGCCGCGAAACAGAGCGGCGTGGAGGCGATCCATCCCGGCTATGGCTTCCTCTCCGAGAATCCCGCCTTCGCGCAGGTCGTCGTGGATGCGGGGATCGTCTTTATCGGCCCGCACGCCGCAGCAATTCGCACGATGGGCGACAAAGCGGGCGCGAAGCGGCTGATGGAAGCGGCGGGCGTCCCGACTGTTCCCGGCTACACCGGCGACGACCAGGCAGACGCGACCCTCGTTACGGAGGCGGAGCGGATCGGTTTCCCGCTGCTCATTAAGGCGGTTGCGGGCGGCGGCGGTATGGGGATGCGCGAGGTACACAATGCGGCGGATTTCACAGACGCCCTCGCCGCTGCCCGACGCACCGCTCATCGCGCCTTCGGCGACGACCGCATGATGCTCGAACGGCTGATCCTTCGCCCGCACCATGTGGAAGTGCAAGTCTTCGCGGACGCACACGGGAATGTCATCTCCCTCGGCGAGCGCGACTGCTCCATCCAACGACGACATCAGAAGGTGATCGAGGAATCACCCGCACCCGTCGTCACGCCCGCACTCCGGCAACGACTGGGTGATGCAGCGGTCGCGGCAGCCCGTACGGCGGGATATGTGAATGCGGGGACGGTCGAATTCCTCCTCGATTCACGTGGAACATTCTTCTTTCTTGAAATGAACACCCGCCTGCAAGTCGAGCATCCCGTCACTGAGGGCGTGACGGGTCTCGATCTCGTCCGGTTGCAGGTGGAAGTCGCTGCGGGTCACTCACTCCCCTTTACGCAGAATAAGGTGACGATTACGGGTCACGCCATCGAATGCCGCGTCTATGCCGAAGACACGGAGCAAGAGTATCTGCCTCAAACCGGCACAGTGACGGCGCTCGTGGAACCTACTTTCCCCGGTTTGCGGATTGACGGCTCACTCTACCCCGGTGCGACGGTGACGCCCTACTACGACCCACTGCTCGCGAAAGTCATCGCTCATGGCACGACGCGGGACGCGGCGATTGCCCGGATGCGCGATGCGCTCGCGGGGTACCGGATTGACGGTGTCGTGACGAACCTGCCGCAACTGCGTGCCATCATTGCCACCGATGCCTTCCGCGCCGGGGAGACACACACCGGCTTCCTCACCGAGCATTGGCATCCATCATCGCAACCGAGCGAACTGCCTGTCGAAATCCTGCTCGCCATCGCGGGCTACGAAGCGACCCGCCATACCTTGCCGTCACCGACCGCCGCCAACCCGTGGCAAACCGTTGGCCCCCTCCGCTTCGGCAGCGCCGCAACCCACGGCATCTATGAGAGTAACGGAACCCGCTACACGATCATCGCCGACCGCACCGATAACGATGCCTGGCACGTCACACTCCCCGCTCTGTCTCACCCTCTCAGGGGGCTGGGGGATGAGGTTGTCTTTGATCGCCTCTCCCGCACTCGCCTGCTTATTCGGCAGGGCGTGGCGGTCCACTCCTTCACACTCTGCGAAGATGACGCGGATCGAGATGCCTTCTCGATTACCTGGCACGACCAGAGCTATCCGATCCGCCGCGCCGCCCTGCACAGCCCGGAGCAAATCGCGGAGAGCGGGGCCGTGTCAATCGAGGGCGCAACGGACCTCAAAGCGCCGCTTACCGGCATCGTTACGCGCGTTCTCGTCCAACCGGGAGACTCAGTGCAGACGCAGCAGCCACTCGTTGTGCTGGAGGCGATGAAGATGGAGCACACCATCGCCGCACCGGGCCCCGCGCGCGTCCATCTCGTTCACGCCACGCCGGGCGATCGTGTCGCAGGCGGCACAGTGCTGGTCGAGTTGGAAGCCGCCCCCTCCACCGCCGCGCGGGAGGGGGGAGAAGACGATGCGTAACCGCCGCCTCCCGCCCTATGCCATCCCGATTGCTACATTTTTCGGCGTGGGGGTGCTCTCTGCGTATTTCCGTGGGACACTCACGCTCAAAGATTTCCTCATCAGCGTCGTCGTTGCCGCCGTCATCATCCTGACCATCACCCAGATGAACCACGGCCCGTACATTTAGGAGCGAGACAAGACGTACCAGCAAACGGCGACCGATCAGGAGCAAGTCACCCCTCCCTTGCAAAGCGGGGAGGGGCAGGGGGTGAGGACATTATGCACGTTCGCATCGTCGAGGTCGGCCCGCGCGACGGGTTGCAGAACGAACCGGTCTTTGTCTCGACCGCAGACAAAGTACGCTTCATTAACCTGCTCTCGGATGCCGGCTTGCCCGCCGTGGAGGCGACCTCATTCGTCAGCCCGAAGGCGATCCCCGTACTCGCGGACGCCGATCAGGTCTTCCCCGCCATCACGAAGCGACCGGGCACGCGCTATCCTGCTCTCGTGCCAAATATGCGCGGCCTCGACCGGGCGCTCGCGGCAGGCGCGCGGGAGATCGCCCTCTTTACCGCCGCATCAGAGACCTTCACGAAGCGAAACATCAACATGACGATTGACGAATCGCTCGCCGTCTTCGCCGCCGTCATGGAGCGGGCGCGACCGGCAGGCTTAACTGTGCGCGGCTACATCTCGACCGCTTTCGGCTGCCCCTATGAGGGGCACGTCCCGCCGACAAACGTCGTGGCGGTCACACGGCGGCTGTTCGATCTCGGCGTGGCGGAAGTCTCCATCGGTGACACGATCGGCATCGCCACCCCGAACCAGATCACCGAAATGGTGCCGCTCCTGACTGAGATCGCGCCCATCGGCAACCTCGCACTGCATTTGCACGATACGCGCGGCACGGCGCTCGCGAATGCCTACGCGGGGCTACACGCAGGGATTACCTGTTTCGACAGCGCGGCGGGCGGATTGGGCGGCTGCCCCTATGCGCCGGGCGCGTCCGGCAACCTCGCGACGGAAGACTTGCTTTACATGCTCGACGGCCTCGGCATCGCAACAGGTGTGGACATCGGCAAGGTTGCCACCGCTTCGCGGTTCCTCGCCAATGTCCTCGGCCACGATCTGCCTGGCCGCTACCTCGCCGCCTTCAACGCAGCCCATAGTTATGGCGCTTGATTGATCATAAAGGTCGCGCCGCGCTCGAAGTATTCGCGCATGACAGCGCGATAGGGTTCGGGAATGCCAACTTCGTCAATCGCCGCGAGCATATGCCCGACCCAGGCGTCCCGCTCTCGCTCGCCAATCGCGAAGGGCATGTGGCGCATCCGCAAAAACGGGCGGCCACGCTGCTCGGTGTATCGCTGTGGGCCACCGAAATACTGCGTGAGGAAGAGGAACTGTCCCTCCTTGCCCAGCGTCATGTCCGCCGGGAAGAGTGGGCGCAAAAACGGGTCCGCCTCGATGTGGCGATAGAAGGCGTCCACAAGGCGGCGGAACGTTTCGTCGCCACCGATGCTTTCGTAGAGAGAACGCGTTTGATCCACCTATTCCCCCAAACCCCCTTCCCTAAAAGGAAGGGGAGCGTTGGGAGAATTATACCGTCATATCCTGTCTACGGCGAGAACGTGATGCCGCCCGCTCCGCTAATGGCGCGGCGAGGGGCTTGGATTCGTCGGTAGATGCAGGTTCGGGCCACCCCGTGACGACGGATCTGGGTTCGTCGGCAGGTGCAAATCCGGTCCGGGACGACTTCCCGACGGCAGTGGAGCCGGAACCACCACGATATAGACGAATCCCTGCACGAGCGTCCCGCCCTGGTTGTCCGTGTTCACCACCATTACGTTGACCGTACCCGGTTGATGCACGGGCGTCATCGCGGTAATCGTCGTGGTGTTGACGACGACCACATTCGTCGCGGCGACCCCGTCGAAGGAGACGGACGCACCCGCCCGGAAATTCGTCCCGGTGATGGTGACGTTCGTGCCGCCGAGGGTCGCTCCGGACGTCGGCGAGATCGCGGCTGCGGTCGGCGCGAGGAAGGTATCGGCGGGGATTGGCATCTTCCAGACGCCGCGTCCATGCGTCGCGACAAAGAGCGTCGTGAGCGCTTTGTCGGTGAAGATTTGGTCAATGCCCACGTTCGGGAGGCCGTTCTGCAGCGCCGTCCATGACGTGCCGCTATTCGTGGAAAGGAACGCGCCGACGTCCGTCCCGACGACGAGGGCCGATCCGCCACTAATCGGGTAGGTGACGAGTCCCGTCACCGGTGCATCCGGCAGGTTGCCGGTGATGTTCGTCCAACTCCCGCCCCCGTTGATCGTCTTGCAGGTGTGCCCGACACCGAAGCCCCCGAACGTCGCATAGGCGATATTGCCGTCGTTGCGGTCCACGGCGATCCAGGTGACGGGTGTTGACGGCAGGTTCTTCCCCGACCAGAGATCATTCCACGTTGCGGTGCCGGCGACGTTGCCGTTCGTTGTCCGGTAGATATGCCCGCCGATCGTCCCCGCGTAAATAACCGCGCTGTTCGCCGGCGCGATCACTGCGGACTGGACAGCCTGGCCGAAGGAACCGTTACCGATGGAGCCGAGGGAGTAGTTGCTGTAATACCAGTGAGCACCCGTGTCAACTGTCTCGCAAAGGACGCCATTGCCGCCTTGGATGATGTGAGCCGAGACATTCGGGTCAATCATGAATGGCGAGACGAAGAGGCCAGTCTGGCAGCTGCCGCCGCCTTGGATGCCGGTCCAAGTAATGCCCGAACCCGCGTTCGCGTTCGTCGTTCTCCACATGAAGCGTGGGTAGCTCGCGACGACCGTGTTTGGGTCGGTTTTATCAATCGAGAGGGCGTTTCCTAACCCATGAAGATGGAGTAGGCTGCCTCCTTGATGCGGCTCGTCCCCGCGCCAAGGAGGTTAGCCCATGGTTCCTGTCCCGTGTAGTCCCACGGCACCAGTCCCGCCGCCAT
>JAABUU010007344.1_pt1 | contig 11377 bp, 12 predicted proteins | sample 5559301 | NCBI WGS metagenome assembly JAABUU01 (sample SAMN10711884, study PRJNA513360) | rock metagenome | isolation source: Antarctica rocks | place: Antarctica: Victoria Land, Richard Nunatak white
AGCCGCTCCGCCAGCATGCTGGCGGGGAGCACGGTGGCGCCGGCACGGCTCGCCGCGGGGTTGGCGAAGTCGAAGAGCGCCTGCTCGAGCAGGACGCCGTTGTGCCGGCCCGCAGCGTCCCGACCGAAGTCGCCACCAGGGGGTGGGGCGGTCTCGTCGTCGATGCCGGCCAGAGCCAACGCCGCGGAGTTGACGACCCCCCAGTGGCACGCCACGTGGACAACGAGGGTCGGCACCTCGGCGGTCACCCGGTCCAGGTCCCAGCGAGTCAGCTGCTCGCCACCGGTCTTCACGTCGTCGTAGCGGCTGCCGCGCAGCCAGGACCCGGTCGGGAGCTGCGCGGCCTCCCGCTGCAGCAGGGCCAGCAGCTGGCCCTTGTCGGTCACGGCAGCTGGGGACAGGTCGAGGTGCAGCAGGTCCTCGCTGGCCATCCCCAGATGGGTGTGGGCGTCGTTCAGGCCCGGCATGACGATGCCGTCGAGGGCAACGACGTCCACGCCCGGGAAGCGGTCCTGCGCGGCCGCCCAGCTTCCCCGGGCCAGGATGCGGCCACCCGAGACCACCAGCGCCTCCACGTCCGGCCCGTCGAGGGTGACGATGCGGGGGGCCCGCACGACGGTCACCGGCGCCTGGTCGAGGTCGTCGCGCATCAGCAGCCCAGGACGAGCTCGCCGCGTTGCCACACCTGCCGGACCCGTTCGCGCAGGCCGTCCAGGTTGCAGGCGTCGCCGTCCACCACGAGGAGATCCGCGGCCAGGCCCGGCGCCAGCCGCCCGGCCTCGTCCTGCAGCCCGCACAGCTTCGCCGCTTGCGAGGTGGCAGAGGCGAGGACCTGCTCGGGCGGCATACCGCAGGCTTGCATCAGGGGCAGCTCCTCGAGGTTGCTGCCGTGCCGGCCGACTCCACTGTCGGTGCCCATCGCCAGCGGCACGCCGGCCTCGACGGCGCGCCGCACGGACTGCAGGTGCACCTCGGCGACCTCGACCGCCTTGGCGACCACCGCGGCCGGCAGCTGTGCCCCGGCCGCTGCCGCGGCCACCACCGCCCGCGGGGCGACCAGGGTCGGGACCAGCCACGTGCGGTGCGCCAGCATCAGCTCGATCGCCTCGTCATCGAGGTAGATGCCGTGCTCGATCGACCGGACTCCCGCGCGCACCGCGTTCTTGATGCCGGCTGATCCCTGCGCGTGCGCCATGACCCCAAGCCCCGCCGCCGCAGCCTCCCTGACGACGACCTCGACCTCCTCGGGGCTGAACTGCGTGTGCGTGGGGTCGTCCCGCGGTGAGAGCACCCCACCCGTCGTGCAGATCTTGATCACGTCGGCTCCGGCGCGGACCAGTGACCGGACTACCTTGCGCAGCTCGTCGGCTCCGTCCGCCATCGCGTCCGGGCGCCCGGGGTGGGCAACACTGAGCGGCACGTCGTAGCCGGAGGGGAACCAGCCGTCGGTGTGACCGCCAGTCTGGCCGATGATGTTCACCGCGATGAGAAGCCGCGGTCCCGGGACCAGGCCGTCGGCGACGGCCCGCTGGATGCCCAGGTCGGCGCCGCCAGCGTCGCGCACCGTGGTGATCCCGGTCGCCAGGGTCGCCTGCAGGTTCCTGGCCGCTTCGTAGAACTGGTACGAGAACGGGCGCTGGAGGCGCTGCATCACGTCCACTCCGGAGGAGGTGAGGTGCACGTGGCAGTCGAAGAACCCGGGTAGCACCGTCGAGCCCGTCACGTCGACGCCCACGTCGCCGTCCAGACCCAGCCCCACCTCCACCACCCTGCCCCCGGCGACGCTCACGTCTGCCCGTTGCGGGGCGGCGCCGGTCCCGTCGAAGACCTGACCGCCGTGCAGGACGACGCGGGCCGGCGCAGCAGAGGACGACGCCGGCTCAGCGGGCACGCTGCGGCTGCCCCTCGCGCACCTCGGCGGCGTCTCTGGGGGCGTGGCTGGCGGCTCGTTCGATGACGGCACCGGCGAGCAGGACGACGATGTTGGGGACCAGGGCCACCAGCCCGACGTTGATGTGGCCGGAGTAGACGTTGCCGAACGTCAACCAGATCACGATGGCCTCGCCGACGAGCAGGCCGGCGAGGACCGGCCAGACCCCGACTAGCCGCCGCGCGAGCAGCGCCAGAGCGATCGCGGGGATCAGCTGGTCCAGTCCGGAGTAGGTCAGCAGCAGCAGGTTGGCCAGCAGGTCCGGCCGGGCGATGGCGAGCACGAGGGCCAGTGCGGTCACCCCGACCACCGACGCCTGGTTGACGACGAACTGGCCCCGGCCACCCCGTTGCCCCGCGATGTTGCGCGCCACCAACGAGGACATCCCCACGATGAGACCGGCCGCCGGCACCATCGCGGTGGCCGCCGTCGCGACGACCACCACGCCGACGAACCAGCCCGGGAAGGTCTCCTTCGCCAGGGTCAGCAGGGCGCCGTTGCTCTTGCTCTTGGCCGGCAGGGCGACCAGCGCGGTGAAGCCGATGATCATCGGTAACGCGAGGGCGATCGAGTAGATCGGCAGGAAGACGTAGTTGCGGCGGACAGCCTTGGGGGAGGCGCCGGAGAGCAGGGCGGGCCACTGGTGCGGCAGAGTCATGAACAGCACGCCGAGGGTGGAGGCCACCATGCTGGAGAAGAACCACGTGGAGTCGAACGGCCCGGCGTGCACCTGGAGCATGTTCGGGTGCGATGTCATGACCTTTTGGAAGGTGCCGCCGATGCCGCCGGTGAAGTGAGCCGGGATCAAGATGACGAGGATCAGCAGGACGACGAGCATGAGCGCGTCCTTGAAGTAGGACGTGGTGGCCACTCCGCGGATGCCGGCCCACAGGACGAACGCGACCACGAGGACGAAGGCGATGACGATGCTGACCGTACTCGAGGTCTGGTCCCCGGTGGCGAGCTGGACCGCGAGCCCGAGCCCGGTGATCTGCAGCTGCAGGTAGGGCAGCAGGAAGACGACGCCGAAGATCGCAGTAATGAAGCCGAGCACCTTGGAGCTGTAGAAGTCGGCCAGGAAGTCGGCCTGGGTCAGCTGTCCGCGCTCGTGCGCGCGTTTCCAGATGATCGGCGCCAGGAAGTACAGGCCAATGTAGGCCAGGGGGATGTACGGCAGGGCGTAGAGGGCGGCCACCCCGCCGCTGAAGGCCAGGCCCGCCATGCCGAGGAAGGTGAAGGTGGTGAAGACCTCGCCGGCCTGGAGGAACCACATCGTCACGGAGCCGAACCGGCGTCCGCCCACGGTCCACTCTGACAGGTCTCCGGTCGGACGGCGCCGGCCGGAGAAGCCGAGAACGGCGATCAGGACGATGCCGAGCAGTGTCACGAACAGGGCCGACGTCATCGCTGAACACCTCCGGTGCCTTCGGCGCGGTCCGCTTCTCGCTGGGCCGGCCTGAACTCGATCAGGGCCAGCGCGGGGGTGATGAGCAGCACCCAGAAGACGCTCCACACCATCACCGACGGCAGCCCGAACCACAGCGTCGCCCGGTTCACGAAGGGCAGCCAGACGGTGGCCACGAGGGCCACCACGGGGATGGCGAGGATGATCAGGTATCGCCGCATGTCGGTGCTCCTCAGGGAAGGTGGGTGGTTAGGGGTGGGTGAGCACGTCGGTGGCGGCGCCGGTTGCGCTCGCGTCGCGCCGCAGGGCGCGGATGGCGAGCTGGGCGTGCAGCAGGACGCCGTCCGGCATGACCTCGTCCTCGAAGACGGCGCGCGGGCTGTGGTTGTTCGGGGTGCTCACCGCGGCACCAGGATGCGCGCCGAGCATGAGGTAGCACCCGGGAACCGCCTCGAGGACCCGGGAGAAGTCCTCCGCTCCCGCCTGCGGGTTCTGCATCGGCTGGTACCGCTCCTCGCCGAACACCTCCTCGATCACGCCGGTGGTGAAGGCCGCGTGCGTGCCGTCGTTGACGGTGAGCGGGTACTCGTCGAGGTACTCCACGTCCGCCTCCAGCCCGTAGGCGGCGGCGATCTGGCGACACAGCCGCGGAGCCTCCGCCTGGATCCGGTCGTGCGCCGCGCCGGAGAAGGACCGCACCGTCGCCTCGAAGTGCGCCTCGTCCGGGATGATGTTCCGCCGGGTGCCGGCGTGGAAGGAACCGACCGTCACGACGACCGGGTCGAAGATGTCAAACCTGCGCGTGACCAGAGTCTGCAGGGCCGTCACCATCTCGGCTGCCGCGGTGACCGGGTCGCTGGCCAGATGCGGCGCCGAGCCGTGGCCGCCGGCGCCCCGGACCGTCACGTGGAGGCCGTCGCTGGCTGCCATCAGCGTTCCCGGCCGGGTGGTGAAGGTGCCACGGGGGACCTCCGAGGACAAGACGTGCATGCCGTATGCCGACGACACCCGGCTCCCAGCCGCGTCCAGCACCCCCTCCTCGATCATCCGGCCGGCGCCGTCCCAACCTTCCTCTCCCGGCTGAAACATGAAGACGACGTCCCCCTGCATGCTGTCCCGGTGAGCGGTCAGCAGACGCGCTGCTCCGACCAGCATCGCCGTGTGCAGGTCGTGGCCGCAGGCGTGCATCGCCCCGTTTACTCGGCTGGCGAAGTCGAGCCCGGTCTGCTCCTGCACGGGCAGGGCGTCCATGTCTCCGCGCAGTAGCACGGCGGGCCCCGGCTGCCCGCCGCGCAAGACGGCGGTGACCGAGGACAGCGACGCCCCGGTCGTCACCTCGAGCCCGAGGCCGTCGATGACCTCCAGGACGGTCTGCTGCGTGGCCGGCAGGTCCAGGCCGATCTCGGGGTGCTCGTGGAGCTGGTGGCGGAGCGCGACGAGCTCGGGGCGCATCGCGAGAGCGTCGTCGCGCAGTCGGTCATCGAGGGACACGCAGCCTCCTGAGGTCGGGTTGCTGACGACACTGTCACTTCCCGCCCTACACTTGCCCCATCTGCAGGGATTCGAGCAGGGCAGGGCGAGAAATGAATTATTCCGTCACACTGACCGAGAGCGACCTTGCTCTCGTCGAGGCTTTGCAGGTCTCGCCGAGGGCGTCCTGGTCGGCGGTCTCCGCGGCGACCGGGATGAGCCCTGCCACAGCCGCGAGGCGCTGGCAGCGCCTCGCCGAGACCGGGGCGGCGTGGGTGACCGGTGCTCCCAGCGTCTCGGTGTGGAACGGCCAGTGCGTGGCGTATGTCGACATCAGCTGCCGCCCAGGCCAGAGCCTGTGCGTCGCCGGGGTGCTCGCGCAGGACCGGCACGCACTCAGCGTTGAGCTCACGGCGGGCAATGCCGACCTCTTCGTGACCGTCGCGGTGGCCGACCTGCGGGCCCTGTCGCGGTACCTGCTGACCCGAGTTGCCGTGCTGCCGGGCGTCACCGGCATACGGACTCGCATCATGACCCATCTGTACCGTGACGGCTCGAGCTGGCGCCTCGGCGCGCTCTCGCGCGCTGCCGCTTCGGCGCTGCCCACAATTGCCGTCGTCGAGGACCCGCCTCGCTCGGCCGCCCACGTCCACCTGGAGCGGGACGAGCGCGAGATCCTCGTGCAGCTCGGGCTCGACGGACGGTCCTCGTATGCCGCGCTCGCGGCCACCGCGGGAGTCAGCGAGGCCACCGCCCGCCGTCGGACGGCGCGGCTGCTCGCCACGGGCGCGGTGCTGCTCCGGGCGGAGGTCTCCGCCCGACTGGCCGGCTGGACGGTGCCGGTCATCCTCTCGATGGACGCTCCGACCCACCGGCTGGCCGAGACCGCGCGCGCCCTCGCCCGGCTGCGCCAGGTGCGGCTGTGCGCGACGCTCGCCGGCACGCCGCCGCTGGTGGTGACGGCGTGGCTGCACGACATCGAGGACATCCACGCGTTCGAGACGACCCTGGCGCGGGCGCTTCCGGACCTGACGGTGATGGACCGGCTGATCACGCTGCGCACGGTCAAGCGGATGGGGCGGCTGCTGAACGAGGACGGCTGTGCCGTCGGGGCCGTGCCGATGGACATCTGGGCCGATCCGCTGGCGAGCGACTGAGACGGCTTGTGCACAGGTTTCCGGCACTGCACTCGGCGCAGCTGGGGTAGCGGACGCGCCGAGAGCAGGTGACGGATGTTCTGCTCGCGCTCGAACGAGGGCACCGCCTAGGTGCCGTTGCCGGTGTGCTTCCGAGGCGAGTCAGAGGGAACGGTAGACGTCGGGTCGGTGCTCGACGCGTAGGACGATGACCTGGTGGCCCCCTCGTTGATGCGGTAGAGGACTCGGTAGGTCCCCCGTCGGGCCGACCCGATTCCGGCCAGGTCGTCGCGCAGCTCCTTGCCCACCCGCGGGTTGTCGACCAGCGCCATCGTGAGGAACTCAGTGACGGCGGCTGCCACCGGGTACAGCGGCTCGGGGCAGACCCAGCGCCGCTTGCGCCAGATCACCCGCACCGGTCGACCGAGCCGGACGTTTCCGCGTAGAGATGAGGGGCGGTCGGCGCGCGTCCTAACGTCCCTGGCCAAGGCCTTCCGGGGCGACCATGCCCTACCCGGATTCAGGGGAAGAGGCACATGCGGCGCGGGCACCGACGCCAGACGATGTTGGTCGCGGACGCGGTGCGTGCAGTCGCGGTGCTCAGCGTCCCGATCGCCTACTTCGCCGGGCACTGACCTTGACACACCTCTATGTCGTCGCATTTATCGTCGGAACCTTCGATGTCACCTTCGCCGTCGCCTACCAGGCCCTATTGGTCGCGATGGTCAACCGGAAGGACTACCTCGCTGCGAACAGCCTCCTCAACGGCACGAGGTCCTTGGCAGAAGTGGTCGGCCTGGCCCTGGGCGGAACACTCGGCGGGCTGCTCACGGCGCCGGTCGCGCTCCAGCTCAATGCCGTGAGCTTCGTCGTCAGCGGTAGCCAACTTGCCCGCATCCACCCGTCGAGCCCCCACCTGACACCTCCAGCTCACGCAGCCTCGGCGGCGGGATCAACTGGATCCGCGGCAACCCGGTGGTGCGGACGCTACTGCTGTCCACGGCCACGACGAACCTCTTCGCCTTCATCGGCAAACGCCCTGCTCGTGCTCTACGCGAGCCGAACCCTCGGGCTCAACCCGACGGTCATCGGCCTCGTCTTCGGCGCCGGGGCCGTCGGCGGCGTCATCGGCGCCGCCACCTGCAGCCGCGTCGAGCGACGACTCGGTCTCGGTCGCGTCGTCCTCCTCGCCACGTTCGCGTTCCCGCTGGCCATGCTCCTGTACCCGGCCGCGCGTGGTAGCACCCTGTCCGCGGCCCTGGTGCTCGGTGCCGGCGAGTTCCTCGCCGCTATTGCCGCGCTTTGGCTCGACATCAGCGTCGGCGTCGTCTTCGCCCAAGAGATCCCCGACCAGCTGAGATCACGAGTGGCCGGCGCCTACCGCACCGTCAATCACGGCATCCGACCGGTCGGAGCCCTCCTCGGGGGAGTCCTTGGCACACACTGGGCTACGGTCCGCCCCGCTCATCAGCGACATCGGCGCCATCGGAGGGCCGTTCCTCCTGCTCCGCCCGGCCAGCGCCACCCTACGGCCCCAGAACGAGCCCAGCCACTAAGAGACGGAACCCAGTCCGCGCATGGAGGCGTGCCCCCGAGCCCGAGCAGGTAGTCCTAGAACATCGAACCGTCTTCGCTCAAGACCGACTCGAAGCTGTCCCAGAACTCCTCCTGGGGCATGAGTCGCGATCCCATCGTGGTCTCCTTGCAGTAGGTCTAGGTCCGAAGTCCAACGCCGTCGAGCACCTGGGCTGTGGCCAGCGGGGGGGCGCGTCGGCGGATAGGCGTCGACGCCGGTGACTTCGTCACCGGTAGCGGAGGGGACTGATCGAGACTCCGAGGCGATCGCCTACCGACGATCGAGGTCACCACGATCGCAACCCGCAGAGACGGCTGGAAAGACCAGCCTCATCGCCAGATTCTTCGCCCTCACCCTCAACACAGTCCCCGGAGCCAACAGCGCCCAGAGAACAAAGCGTCCCGGCGACCAGTGCGGCCAGCATCATTCGTGGCCACGAGAAAGACAGTCGGTCGGATGGCGTTGTGTTGTGGTCCTTCACCGCGGGCGATAGACGTGGGCTCGGTGGTCGACGCGGACGACGAGCACGGCCTTGTCCTCCTCGCGGATCTCGTAGATGACGCGGTAGTCTCCCCGTCGCGCGCCGTGCAGCCCCTCGAGCTCCCTCTCGAGGGGCTTGCCGACCCGAGGTGGGTTCTCGGGCAAGACGGCGTAGATGAACTCGAGGATCGCGCCCGCGTAGCGCGGGGGGATCTTCTCCAGGTCGCGCAGCGCAGTGCTGGCCAACGTGACCCTGTAGGTGGGCATCTAGGCCCGCTTGGGCAGTTTCAGACGCGCCCGAACCTGGGTCTCATCGAGGGTCTCGCCGGCCTCGTACTCACGGCGAGCCTGGGCCAGATCCTCGTGGATGCGTGGCTGTGACAACCAGAACAGCGTCTCCTGCAACGACTCCCACTCGTCGGCCCCGATCAGCACCGCGGCGGGGCTACCGTTCTTCGTGATCGTCACGTGCTCATGGGTGCTCGAGGCCTCGTCGACGAGCTCGTTGAGCCTGTCCTTGACCTTGGAGATCGGCAGCGTCTTCATACGGCCATTCTAGGCCTGAATTTGAGCCTTCGCAAGGCTAGGATTAATGCTGCCTGGACCTACCGAGACCCTTCCGATGCGGCCCGTCAGATCACCGACCCGGGTCGGGCCTCGACGTTTGCTCGCCGCGGCGATCGCCCGCCGGGCGTTGGCCCGCGACCACCCGGTCACGCCCACCAGCTCGTTCAGCATCCGGCCCTTATCCTTCTTCGCGGCCGCGGCGTACTTGCGGGCGTACCTCTTCGTGATCTCATGACGTGTCGCCATCGACAACCCTTTACCCATCCCCGTAGTCCACTACAGCGCCCGAGGGGCGGACCCGGTTTCGCGAGCATTTCTCCCATGAGGCACGCGCCCCACTTCGCGAGCACAATAAGTGAGTCTCGTCGTCTGCTTGACTCGCCTGCCGTCTGCCGGCTCAGGGCGGGATGGCGAGTCGGTCCGCCTCTGGTCCGGACGTGGACACGCATAAGGTGTCGTTATAGTTTTCATAATGTGGCCGCGCGTCGGCACGCTGGGCCGGGCATGCCACGATGAGAAGCCGACTCCAGAGAACCCCAACCCCAAGAGGTGACCGTCATGACCACCGTCGCGGACGACACAGCCAAGTTCAGCGCCTACGCCCACCCCGAGCGACTCGTCTCGACCGAGTGGCTGGCCGGGCAGCTGGAGGCCGGCAACCCTGACGGGATCGCCGTCGTCGAGTCGGACGAGGACGTCCTGCTCTACGACACCGGCCACATCCCCGGCTCGGTGAAGGTCGACTGGCACACCGACCTGAACGACCCGCTGACCCGCGACTACGTCGACGGTGAGCACTTCGCGCAGGTGTTGGGGAGCCGGGGCATCGGGCGTGACACGACCGTGGTGATCTACGGCGACAAGAGCAACTGGTGGGCCGCCTACGCGCTGTGGGTGTTCAGCCTCTTCGGGCACGAGGACGTGCGGCTGCTCGACGGCGGCCGGGCCAAGTGGGTCGCGGAGGAGCGCGAGCTGACCCGTGACGTCCCCACGCCGGCCGCGGTCGACTACCCCGTGGTCGAGCGGGAGGACGCGCCGATCCGTGCCTTCAAGGACGACGTCCTCGCTCACCTCGGCAAACCCCTCGTCGACGTGCGCTCCCCCGGCGAGTTCTCCGGCGAGCTGCTCCACATGCCCGACTACCCGCAGGAGGGGGCGGTGCGCGGTGGCCACATTCCCGGCGCCAGGTCGGTCCCCTGGGCCCGGGCGGCCAACGAGGACAGCACGTTCAGGTCCCGCGGAGACCTCGAGGCGCTCTACCAGCAGGAGCAGGGGCTCGATCCTTCCGACGACGTGGTCACCTACTGCCGCATCGGTGAGCGCTCCTCGCACACCTGGTTCGTGCTGACCCACCTCCTGGGCTTCGACAAGGTCCGCAACTACGACGGCTCGTGGACCGAGTGGGGCAACGCCGTCCGGGTACCCGTCGAGAAGTAGGTGGGTCACACTGGTGGACGTGACTTCTGACCAACGAGTCGAGCTGCCCGAGAGCCTCTCCGAGATCGCCGAGGACTTCGCCTCGGTGACGGCGCGAGAGCGGCTCGAGCTGCTCCTGGAGTTCAGTGACGGGCTGCCGGCGCTGCCGGAGCGGTATGCCGGTCATCCCGAGATGCTCGAACGGGTTGACGAGTGCCAGACACCACTGTTCCTCGTCGTCGAGGTCGACGACGAAGGTCCTGCGCTCGAGCGGGCGGTGAGCCTCTTCTTCCAGGCGCCGGCCGAGGCCCCGACGACGCGCGGCTTCGCGGGGATCCTCCGCGAGGGCCTTTCCGGACTGACCGCGGGTGAGGTGCTCGACGTGCCCGACGACGCCCCCTACCGGTTCGGGCTGGCCGAGGCGGTCTCGCCGCTGCGCCTGAGGGGGATGGTGGCGATGCTGAGCCGGATCAAGCGGCAGGTGCGGCTCAAGACCGCCGTCTGACCCGGCATACCCCGGCTTGCGTGGCGTGTTCGCGTCGGGTGTGCTTGGGCCCGGCACCTGGGTCGCATAGCCGCCGAGCTGCCGGACGCCGGACGCAACGGTGTTGGGCGGCCATCAAGCGAAGTGTCCGACTGGCAAGTGGCGTGCTGCCCTAACCCAAAAGGACCGCTTGGTGGCCGGTGAACCCCATGGAATCCCAGAGCGGCCGCCAAGCCGTGTCGTAGAGGACGACCTTGCCGTCGTTCTGGATCACGGCGTGGTCCCCGGCACTCCAGACCGCGGTGTGCCACAGTGGCTTGCCGCTGGGGGAGTAGATCACCACGTTGCCGTCGGTCTGGGCCAACAACGTCGAGCTGGGCACGAAGGTGCCGGTGGACCACCACGTCGTCCCATCATTTTTCTTGAGGACCACGTTCCCGTTCGTTTGCATGGTCAGCGTGAAGACACCGTTCCAGGAGGTGACGACCTCCCCGGGGTAGAGATGGGTGAATGCGCGGCGGGGGATCAGGTTCAACGACTGGTGCTGGGTGAAGCCCCGGCTGTCCCATAGGGCGACCTGAGCGCTCGAGTAGAGCACCAGGTTTCCGTCGTTCTGCATCGCCAGCTGCGCACCGGGGCTGTTGACGGCGGCAGTCCACTGGGGAAAGTTGTCCTCGGGGTCATAGACCACAACGTTGCCGTCTGGGTGCACTCGCAGGTAGCTGTTGGGAAGGTAGGTGCCGGAGGCCCATTGAGCCCTGCCGTTCGCGTCGTACACCACCAGATTTCCGTCAGTCTGCATGGTGAGCCGGTACCTGCCGTCGGGCGAGAAGATCGGCGGTGCGCCGGGGTTCAGGGTGGCTGGCACGGTTTGACGCATGCCAGCCGCAATGTAGTTGGCGGCCGTCGCCCG
>JAABUU010007347.1_pt1 | contig 11375 bp, 10 predicted proteins | sample 5559301 | NCBI WGS metagenome assembly JAABUU01 (sample SAMN10711884, study PRJNA513360) | rock metagenome | isolation source: Antarctica rocks | place: Antarctica: Victoria Land, Richard Nunatak white
CTGCCTGTACCTTGTACTGACGTCGTTGAGACGCTTCTGGAACCAGGCATAAATGCATTTGCTGTCTCAGGTCAGTGCTGGTTGGATTGACCAGGACTGCCTACTGAACTCTGTACTCTGATGGCTTTCTGTCCCTCAGATAGTACAGCTTGGCACGCCGGACTTTATGATGCTCCAGAACTTTAATTCCCAGCAAACTCGGAGAGTACCTGTTCAGCAGTCAATGCTCAATTATGAGGTAATAACTACAGCTTTCGGGAATTCAGAAGACGACTCACAGTGGGAAAGTGCGCTCAATGCCACCAGCATTGCCCAGATAATTCCTGATGGTGAACGCTGATTGCCAGCCCCTGTTCTTTCTGGCAATGACCACGCCTTTCATCAATGCAACCTTACGGCGATTCTCAGGTACTGCCTGTAACAAGACAAACGGTCAGGGGTATGGTCGTGCAGTGAGTTTGCGCGTAATCTGCAAACATAACATGCTGAGTGTACCTATGCTTACCACTTTAACCTCTATGGTGTCTCCTGGACCAAACTCTGGAAGTTTTCTGGATTTGTCCATGGCTGCAGCTTGCTCTGCTTCCAAGGTCTGCTCATCAACCAGAATCAGTCTCGAGCGAAAAGCAAGAAGATGGAAACACCATTTAGCTGAAGGCAGATTGGCTTACTTGTAGAAGAAACCCCATTCTTTTTGTCAGCAACTTCCTTTTGGTTAGCTGTGCAGTTGGGGTCCAGGGTGCCTTTGGGGGGTTCTGACCATTCGCAACCACCTGTGACGCCGAAGGCGCCTGGCTGCTGTGCAAATGGTGGGAGAAGATTTGAAGGCAGGGCAGCTGCGAGTGCCCCACATGCTGACTGGCAACCTGACAGTTCACACTTGAGGCTATGATGCTTGCAGTTGGAGGCATGCAACAAAAATGAGTGAGTGCGCTGTAACATCCACGTCTCGAAACGCCTATCATGCTGGGCGTTGTGACCATAAACAGCACTGAGCACTTCAAGCCTGCGTCGATCAGACTAGGTCAAGCTGTAAGAGGTAAACAGACGAAGCTGCGTTTGCCCACTTTGTTACAAGGCAGGTCAGTGAGCAGGTGATGCCGGGATGCTTGCAAGCGTTGCGTGCACGACAAGCCTCGGCAAAAGCATGCGCATGTCAAAGCACTGCAGTTGCAAACGCCAGAGGTAGAGAGTGAGAGAAGTTGTTTACATCCGTCGCCCAGTCTGGCACAAAACCTAGCTGTTGACTGATGCCCTCGTCTCCGCTGCAAATGGCCCTTATTGCTCGCACGCGCCACGGTGCCCTGGACTTGGGGCGCCTGCCAATTCGTCTTGCAAGGGTGCAACTGACTTAGAAGCCGATGCTCAAGCCGATGCTCAAGCTGTTAGACAGCGTTGATCTGCATTTGGCATCGTTCCGTCTTTGCTGTAAGCATTGTTTTCTTTGTCAACTTTAGTGGCCTGACCTACGCAGGCACGCTCAAGGCAGCTGGTGTCGTTGCATGCTTGCAACACGCCTGCAGAACTGGTCCCGGATTTGTTCCATTGTACCAGTCAGAAGTGTTGGGACCTTTGGGAGGTCGACAACCACGATCGCCAGCAGACAGAGCGCTATCATGCCGCCCTTGAATAAGCAAGCCTCCACAGAGGTTACGATTAGCGGCAGTCAGGATGGCGCCCGGCTTGCTCCGTTCATTATTGGAGTTGCAGGCGGCACAGCTTCAGGAAAGACAAGTGTTTGTCGCAAGATAATGAAGCAACTAAGAAAAGACGTCCCGGTGTGTATTAGCTGAATTTCCCTCCTGTAGCATGTCGTGCTGCAGCTTTCAGGCGCAGCACACAGCCACTTGCATACTTGTTGCGCCGATTTGTTGCATCAATCTTCATCGACAGGCAGGTTCCCTCATGATTTTGAGCCTTGATTGCAGAAGTGCAGGAGGAGCAAGGCGTGATCATAAATCTGTCTCAGGACAGCTTCTATCGAAACTTGACGCCCCAAGAGACAGCAGACATTGCCAATTTCAACTTCGACCATCCTAACGCATTTGCGTTTGACGAGATAATTCACTGCTTGGGAGAGTTGAAACAAGCAAACCCAGTAGAGATTCCACAGTACGATTTTGTGACCAGCTCTAGAACAGGCCAGATACCTGTGCAGCATGCAGATGTCATCCTGTTCGATGGCATTCTGGCTTTCTACACCCCAGCTTTGCAGGAGCTGTTCGATCTCAAGATCTTTGTGGACACTGATGCTGACACCAGACTAGCTCGCAGGTAATCAGTAGATATGACTTGCTAGTTCTTACACTTGTATGGTAAGGCCTGTTCATGCATGGATTTACGAAAATCTGCTCAGTTTGTAATGTATCCTTGACAGGGTCAGAAGAGACATCATGCACCGGGGACGTGACGTTCTGCAAGTTCTGGATCAGTATGAGCGCACAGTGAAGCCCAGCTTTGAGAGCTATATTCTGCCAACCAAGAAGCATGCAGACATCATTGTAGGTCAAGCTGCATCACCCTCAATGTGCTGCAATCTCAGATCATGCCATGCACGCTGACACATACTGATGACTGCAGATCCCACGAGGCGCTGAAAATGAGATTGCCATAGACCTCATCCTACAGCATATCAAGTTCAGACTCTCCAGTAGAGTAGTTCATCCTGTCAGAACTTAACACATGTGCCAGATTACATTCTGATGTTTCCAATTTGTGTTGTGCCTCCAACTCTGCCGCAGTGCTTTCAGAGTCTTGCAGCTGTCTTAATAGCTAGATTGGCAACTTCTGTTCAGCCTTGGTGGTCTGTGCTTCAGCTTCCCAGACAGTGATTTGACAACAGCCAGAACAATCACCAGTGGCCAGCACTTGCGTCTTTTGGCCAGTATTGTTCCATTCGATAACTTTGATGGAGCTCTTGTGTTTTTGACATGTCTTGACAAGATGGCCAGTTTCTGTGTCCCAGACTTGGACTTCCATGCTGTTGCTGAGGCCCACTGTTGCCAGCCATTGGCCACATGGTGAAATGGCTGCAAGCATGTTGCTTTGTACTGTGCTTCTGCTGTGGAAAGAGCAGTGGTGATTTGCTGTGTCACATCCTTGTGCTGCAATGCTGAGGGTGTAAATGTAGTCATCATCTGTCAAGCTAGCAACTCGTATTGTGCCGTCACAGCATGCCATAGCTGCGAAATGTGACATGTCTGACAGCCCATTCTCTGGGCATGCAAAGTCCAGAGCAGTAATCTGCCCTGTAAAGCCATCGAATGCCTGAAAGTGTCCTGCTATCTTACCATCTACCCATTTGCGGCCTTTTGTTTGAAGATCCCACAGAAGCACTCGACCCTGCAGAGCACATAGACAGATTGATGTGATACGCCAAAACCTGGGCGGGACCGTGCATATGTATCTCTGACCCAAGGCACGAAAGCCTAAAATACAGCTGAGATGTGTGAGCCCAACAAAAGGCAGTAATTTGCCATCACCTGATTGCGTTGTCGATCATAGTGTGCAGTTGCAAGAACATTGGTCGTTGTACTCTGCCCGTCAGGAATAAAATGACAGCTAGACACACCTGCAGCAATGGCAGAGGCTGAATTTTCTTGACCTCAGAAAATGCAACTTTGCCACTGTGCTTCTCAACAGGGGCCACATGCAGCAACACGTCTGCAGATAGATCATCTCAGGCCTGTCAAGCAATGCATTGCACACTGCTTCTTTGTGCATATTGAACGGCTGACATCTAGACAGCAGAGTCACGTGCCGAGCAAGCCATGACAATTGTGTGTTTCTCAGTCTGCTGTGACATGCATAGTACGCCAATCAAAGCTGGCAAAGGGCTGGCTTAGCCTGGCCATGGCATTAACACACATGCCAGCAATCTGGCTGGCAGGACACAGGCTGCAGCACAGTGTGGAACAGAATATACCTCCAGAGTCTGCCTGCAGCTTATGCTTCAGTGTGCCCTCTGCCAAGTCCCACACGCAGCAGCAGCCATCTCCAGATGCTGAAGCTACCAACTGCCCATCTCCTGAGCAATCCACTGCCGTGACAAGGCCTTTGTGCCCTGCACAAGACTAAACACATATTAGTGCATGCAAGCCGACTACAGCAGAACATGCTTGTCATCAGACAACATCAACGCAGTTCCATGTTGCAATGGGTTCATACACCATTGGCATCTGAAAACTCACCTTACCAATGCTACAACTTGTGACAAGCCAGCATCAAAATATCACTGGCACCAAGTGGTTTGGCAAGATGTACTAGCAGACTCATGGTAGAGCTTGATGCATCATCATAGTCACGGGAGGCATGTGATGCAATGCTGTCTGCTGATTGTGTCCAATGCACTGACAGATAGCACAGCTGCAAAAGGCATATATGTGTTGGAAAGCAGCAAGCCTATGACAAGACGGCACCAAGTAAAGAAACTGTTCACCTTGCAGAGTCTTGATGCACTTCCAGGAGGCACAGCACCAAATTTTCACCGTTGAATCTGTTGATCCTGCGTTATAGCATTGTTCTTTTGACACCTGGTTTCTGACAGAGCATCTGTATTTGCTTGGGTGCAAGATGTATGCAACTAATCAGAGCAGGACAGGTTTGGCTGTGAGCTGTAAGGACACAGACAGCTACAATGATTCATGCACTACACACGCTGCGTACCTGTCACTAGCTGCCTGCTATCTTGAACAAAGCGCAAGGCTGTGACGCGACCACTGTCACCTGTCAGTTGGGCCTGACAGCTCCAAGCGCATGTTGCTGCATCGTCACATGTCCATATGCGCACTGTTTTGTCCAGAGATGCAGAAGCAAGGCATCTGCCAATGGAAGACCAGGCAAGCTGCGTAACCTGAGAGACATGCTTAATCTAGCCAGTGTTTACTATATACTGTCAGGGAGAGCTAGGTCCAGGACCAAATGTACTGAGCAGATCACTCAGCACAACGTTCTGCTCCAGCAGGTGGAGCAATAGGGTTCATGTGCAGACGGAAGATTGTTTCTGGGACGGCGTTATACGCTGGTCTGATGATTCACACTGGCTTTGTGAGCTGGCAGAAGCAACACAACTGAAGGACAGTTGCAGCTTTGACTTTTGCAACTGTCAAGGTCTAGAAGAACTGGCGGCAGGGAGTAAGGCTGAAGGAAGCATTGAGCATGATGCCGCACACCTGATCAGTATGACCAGGCAGCTCTGCCAAGCACTGCATGCGCATGCAAGGTGCCCACCAGATACGGACCATTTGATCTGCTGACGCCGTTGCTAGCATTATACCCTGCTCACGGCGAGCACGTACAAGGAGTTTCAGACACACAAGAGTGAAGCCAAAGTAGACACTCAGGCCAGCCAGGCCTGACACCGTGACCATTTAACAAGGCCACAGCAGGTGACATTATTCATGTTTGCGCTCATGAACCAACCTTAGTGTTTGAGGTTGGACAGAAAACCAAGCTATGAATGCCTCTTGACGTAAGCATGCCGTTCTGCGCAAACCCCTGATCAACCGGGCTTTGCCCTCTGTCTGGCATGAAAGACGAGCTCGGTCAACAGAGCTCTTGTCTATGTCTAAGCCTCTCTTACTTAAAATCTGGGAATGCAACGCGGTTCGGGGGCAGCGCTTGACCCAGCAGCGCGTCAGCGGACCATTGAACATGAGGGTTGTGGTGACACCGCTGGCACGCAGAGAGATAGGGACCGAGCTAGAACTTTTGTCATGTGGCAACCCGGCGAGAAATTGGTTTAGCGCGTCCTCCGTAAGCCAACTTGTTAACGATGCGTCCTCGGGGTGGCGTTACGGTTGGCGTTTTGGAAGGTTTCGCACGACTGCACCAGATCTGACAGCAGTCTGAACTGCAGAGCACACATCTCTGGTGCATCTCTACCACTGTCAGAAGGGTAGCAATGAGTGTGCTCCGGAGGGATCCCTGAGTTGAAAAGTGTCATGTACTGATCAGTATGATATGTGTGACATGCGGTGGAAAGACACCCACAGTTGATCATTCCTGCAATGAGGCAATACATAGGCACACGGGCTGTATCTATGACCGCTTCAGTACTGTGTCCAGGGAACCTGCCTTGCAAGGCGTCAATTGATGCTATGCCAAAGACCAACTTCTTGTCACCCTTGTCTACAGAGGACTTGTGACTCTTCACTGTGTGCACGACTTACAAAACCAGAAGGTGCACAGTCTGGATGACATTCATATGCAGGTGAAGTGCTTGAGGGTGCTGCAGTACTCCCCAGTGCCAGATGACCCTGTGGTCTCCAAGGGCCTGGAAAACGTCTTGAAGTGCATTCATTACAGGTGATTCGACCTAGCAAGACAACAGCCCGACTTTCTGTTCTGCCTCAATGTGCTGGGACCTCTGTTGAAGCTGGTTCAGGCTGACTTGCACTAAATACACAAATCTGTACAGTGTCAAGCATACATCAAAGTTGCACAAGCTGATCTGCAGGTTGCACAACTAATTGTTCACATCAGTAGTCGCTTACGCATAGCACCTCACAGTCATGGCTATAGCTCGTGCTGAAGCACATGATCACAGAGTTTGGTCGACAGACGGTCTGCACCAGATTTTGTGAGATCTTCACGCATATTGATCGGTAACAAAAAAGCAGCAGGTTGGACATCTTTTGTGTAGGCAATGAGGTGGCCAAGATGATCAGCAAGAACAGCGCTCATGCACCAGTTCTTTTTTGTAGGCAATGAGGTGGCCAAGATGATCAGCAAGAACAGCGCTCATGCACCAGTTCTTTTTTGTAGGCAATGAGGTGGCTAAGAAAATCAACAAGAACAATGCTCAGCACGCAATTGTCTGTGAGGCGGTGGCGCTGGCTCTTGCCATGGAGGCCGACACAGAGCTGCTGCAAGCCAGTGTCAGCCTACTGGGCAAGTTCATCAGCGTGAGGGAGCCCAACATGCAGTACCTGGGCCTGGGAGAACATGGTCCGCCTGGCTGAGGTCCCGGCTGTAATCGACACCATCCACATGTCAGCCTGGCCCTGCCAGAATAGTGTTTGCTAGATTCAGGTTGTGTTGTAAAGCTGCAATGCTACACAAACTTTGCAAGGGAGGTGTGGTGTGGCAGTGACATCATGTGACAACACCAGGAGCTGTGTACCTGTGGCAGACCAAGAAGGGGACTCTGACCACTTTTGCACCGTTTTGTCTTGAAATCAGACAGCGTTAGACAAGCTTCCAACTGGTCAGTGAGCAAAACTGAGTATCATCTAATGTACCAAATTTCCCTGATCGTGCCACTTCTTGCGTTTGCCTTCCTTGAGTAGCAGGTGTGCTTGAACAGCATCACAAATTACTCAAGCAACACTTTGCTGATACGACGACCGATAGTGGAGGGGCAGAATGATGGCGATGACCACAGTCCTGCTGCTGCAAGTTCAGTTAGACAGATCTTTTGAGGGTGTTTCATTTGTCTGCCTGCTGCTGCAAGAAGGCAGCTCTTTGCAGGCTATGCTGATATTTGGCAGCAGAGATGTGCATGCATGAAAGGAAACAGGTTCTGGAGAGGATATGTGTGCTGCGGGACAGAGCTGAGAGCAGCACTTCAATGCCAGCTGCATCTGAGGGGAAGGGAAGCTGCAAAAGCAGGAAAGCGTGACGGTCACCACAAGGGTGTATAAGTGACATGGTCAGCAAGCTGCAAAATTATAGATGTATATCAGAGGGTTTTGAGTATTTTCCCTGGGGGTGCAATGCAGTGCATGTGACTTTGGCTTCTTTCATTAATGTCATGTATTGCCAATGTATATGGCGCAGTCAGATGCAACTGTATTGATGTGAGTCACTGTGAAGAGTGCACAAGGATTGACGCATAGTCTTTGTAACATTTATCTTCAAACGGCAAGACTAGTGGCCATATGCCATGACATATGACAATGGCTGGTAGTTGTCTGGACAGCATTGTCCAAAAAGCTTGCAGGCGCATCTTTGCTGCGCTGTGTCATTAGCAAAGTTGTGACTTACCAGGTGACAGGGTTGTGGCTGTACTGATTGGCCTTCCCTGCCTCCCAACCTGTGTGGCCAGACAAGGATGAGTGCAGGATGCATGGCCCCACATTGTAGATGTGATGTCAAGTACACTTCTGCAATCCCCAAATTGTGCATCCAGAGATGGTCAGGGATGTAACCTGCACCATGAACATGCACTGTGTAAGTCCTGCTTTCAGTAATAATAAGCTTGTCACAAGCACAGTATGACAACATGGCAGGATGCCATGTTGCCAATACACTCACCAGCAGAGCTGCCTTGTCCACTATCACAAAGCAGACACATGCCAATGTTCAAATGCTGATGTGTCTTGAATCTTGTGACTGCCACTGATCACATACAACAAACCAACAATGACGGTTATGGTTTGTATCTACAGACTGAGCATTGATACAGAAAGACGTACCAGATCATTGAGCACATCAACATAGCACATCTTCAAGTTGACTCTACAGCTTGTTCTGTTTGCTGCTGAGACGTCTATGTAGTCGACTATAAAGCACTACTGCACATGTTTTGCTCAAACTGTGCAGGAACCACTTGTACAGCCCACAGACTGCTCAACGGGCGTGAGTGGCTAACAGGCTGTCGTGTGAAACAACAAGTGCGGGTCGCAACGACTGCAAAAGCGTATCAGTGCATTCGCACTGCTGATCGCGTAGATCAGATCGCTTTTTCAGTACATTCATACTGCTGGTAGCTTTACCCGCACACCAGTGACTACTGCTGATTCACGGCAGTTTCGATAGGGACCCTTTCATCTTGTGGTACGGTGATGAGGGGAGGATAATCACTGGCCCCGACTTACCGCCCCCGGACGGCGAATGGGCGATAGGCGTTAGCCCAGGCATGGCCTGCCCACCGCAGAGGGGGTATTATGTGGATGTGCTTTGTTGCGTATATATAGAAGAACAAATATGGGCTGTTACGAGTATGGGTTGAACCCATGACTAACCTGATTTCGAGCCAGCCAGCCAGCATTCACAGGGACGCCAAGATGCTCGATCATGACGAGCTGTCACACACAAGTTGTGCAGTACTCGTAAGTTGACTCTTGCATTTCCACGGGTCGTGTCAGAATGATAGTTTCAAAGCCTCAGAGAAAGCCTGCACGCACTCGCTGAAGCTTTGAAGCTTGAATTTGATGCAGATTGCATCGAAAGACTTGTGCGTGCACACTACTGGCATCAATTTGATGAGTTGCAGGACTCAATGGAGCACGCCTGAGCTGTACAGCTGCGGCTTGTCCTGATAATCCAGCGTTGCAAGCTTGATTGAACCTTTGGCTTCTTGTGCAGTGCTGCGCTTTGAGCATAGCATCTGTTCATGTTGGAGTCAATCACAATGTCTCAGCTCTAGTTGACAATGCCTCAGCGTGACTTGACGTTGTTGTAACCTGCAACCTTTAGGCAACTATAGATTTTGCTGGTTTGGTTCCTGGCTCCATGCGATCTTGCGCTTTGCTTGCCTGAGTCAGTCACTGCTAACACGTGTTGTTTGGTGTGGGTTTTCAGGTATAACCATCAACACGACAGCTCCACATGTGCTTGCGCTCGTAACCAGCCGTCAAGGCTGTCACCTTGACCTGACAGTCAGCAGCAATGCTTTGGATGCTCAACACCTCTCTTGCCCAAGAGTGCAGATACAGTCTTTAAGCTGCATCTCACTGCATACCAATCCATCTCGCAGCCTGGCGTGACTGAATGGTGTATCAATGCTGTATAACCCAGGCATCTGACCAGGCTGTGCAGATCAGTGCACATTTGGGAATGTGTATTGGAGCTTTCCAAGGTAACATTAGTTTGATGCTTGTCTCATCATCAATTTGCTGTGAAGAAGAAGTGTCTTTGGGTTGACACTCTGCAGTATGCACAGACATGGCACCAGAGTAGGCTCAACGTACCAACCCTTGCAGCCAGAATGTGTCCTAGCATCTTATCTCTCAGCAGCAAGGGCTTTAAGAGCCGCAAACTCATCACCAGCTTTAGATGGGAATGTCTAGGGAGCAGCGCCATTGTGTCTTCTGCAATTTTGGTCTACACAAGTTCAGCAATGGAGGTAGGATGCAAACAGCCATGCATGTGAAGCTGGAAAGGTCAGTACTTGCCAGTTGACCTTGCCTGAAAACTTGTCATGCTGATGTTCTGTCAGGCATATGGCAAGGTGAGCTCGGAAAGCTGACATAGTCTGATGCTGCTTGTCATGCAGAGGCGCCTTGACTGCCAGCTGACTCATAAAGTATTGAGAGGAGCAGCCGTCAATCATGACACTTGTGCTGGAACAAGTAGCCAGTACACTTGCACCCAGATCAGTGATTCAAGAAGACGCTATTATGAGTCTACGCTCAATACTATGCCTCGGAAGGCTGAAGCAGCTGCAACCTGTGGTGCAGGTCAAGTTGTACATGGCTGAAGTCTGAGCAGGCAATTGTGCTCACCTTCTTGCAACTGTCTAGCTACATACAAGCTTAAGTGCTGGGCAGCTACGTGTTGTGACTGCAGCACCAGCCTGTAAAAATAGCAGTATTGACTGAGCTTGGCAAACGCCATAGTGAGATCAAGGGGATTCAGAGATCTGACAGCAACATATGTTTGAAGACGTACAGACCCATTGACCGCAATTCCAGCAAAACAGGATTGGTGCACGAGTGCGTTGAAAGCGATTGCAGCTGGCCTGCCACCTGAGCTTGTAACAAAATGTGTTCAGTAATGCCATTTAGGCAAAGGCCCCAGCTGCCTCAAAGCCTTTGTTCCTTGCAATTGACAGCTCACCTGACTGCATGCATGACTTCAGTTTTCAGAGCTTAAGCACGGCATGCCTTACACAAAACAAGCCTGTCAACTGTTAGCTTGGATGAGAGCATGGTGCACGTTTACACCAGATATTTGTACTGCTTTTGCATTTGGACCCAACCAATGCACGTGAGGTGGCGACCTGCCAATGAGTTCTTCTGTGCATGCAGCATGCATCAAGACTTATCACAGTGAGCAATGAGAAGAGCCCTTGTCAGTGTTTCTTGCTGCCTCATGTTGCAAAGATGCACTAGCGAGTACTCCAGACAACTGTGCCATAATTCAGGTGAGACTGTCTCACCTGAGTTAGCATTGATATCATGAAGTCATCAGTGCCTTCGAATTTGATTCAGCAGCAGCAGCAGCAGCCCAAGGCACCAGCATGGAAATGCATTAGCCCTGCATGAAGCGCTAGCCAGACAATCATTGAGGCTTCCATGCTGAATATTATTGTCAGGCTGCTTTGCTTGCTGGTGTGCAAGCTGACACCGACCTAGGTCGGTTTATTACTCAAGTCCAGGTTTATTCCCCATCTTTGCTTGCACTTACCCTATGAGGAAGATGTTCGGGCT
>JAABUU010007349.1_pt1 | contig 11374 bp, 7 predicted proteins | sample 5559301 | NCBI WGS metagenome assembly JAABUU01 (sample SAMN10711884, study PRJNA513360) | rock metagenome | isolation source: Antarctica rocks | place: Antarctica: Victoria Land, Richard Nunatak white
CGACAAATGGTGCGTAGATGGCATCGTGCGCTCCTTTGATCGGGTTTTCGTGTCAGCAACGAAATCCTACCAAAGCAGCGCACATTCATAATTACTGCTGCCCACTCCGAGAATGCAAAAGCCCTGAGGAGCAATGAGCAAATGAGTGCGAGAATGCCCTTCCTCATTGCTCCTTGCTTTAAAGAGTGACGACGACCTGACCATCCGCAACGGTGACGGGGTAGGTACGGATGCGGACCGTCGGTCGGGCAAGAGCGCGGCCGGTGGGGATGTCGAACTCCCAGCCATGCCACGGGCAGGTGAGGATTTCGCCGTCACGCACCCAGACGTGTTTCCAGTCCGTTGCCGCGTTGCAGGCCATCGTGCCATTCACGGTGCCTTCGCAGAGCGGGCCAAACGAGTGTGGGCAGACATTCGGCAGCGCGTAGAACGCGCCGTTGACATTGAAGACGCCGATCTCGATGGTGCGAATTTTCACCACCCGGTGCGTGTTCTCCGGGAACTCCGCCACCGGCCCAACGATATGGGAAGCCACGGGTCGCTGCGCTCCTGAAGGACTAAGGGCCGAGGACTGAGGACTAAGCGGGACCAGTCCCTTCTTAGTCCTTCGTCCTTAGACCTTAGTCCTACGTAATCTTGCTTGCCGGGACGGGAATCTTGCTGAAGAGTTCGAGGGCGTTCTCGCCCATGATCTTGCGCTTCATCTCCAGCGGCATCGGCAGGTTCATGATGGATTTTGGGTGGTCGAAGTCGTGGTGCGGCCAGTCGGAGGCGTAGAGCGTGCGATTCTCGCCGTCGTACATGCGGATGATGTCCACGAGGTGCTGCGGGTTGTCCGGCTCCTCCAACGGCTGCGTCGCGAACCACATCCGCTCCTTCATGTACTCACTTGGCCGCTTCTCCAGGAAGGGCACCATCCGGCGATATTCCTCATGGTAACGATCCATCCGCCACATGAAGTACGGCACCCATCCCACGCCCGCCTCCGTGAAGGCGATCTTCAGTTTCGGATACCGCGCCATCACGCCGGTATGCATGATGCTGACAAGGTTACTCATCATCGCGAATGAGTGTGAGAGCACCTGGCGTGCGAAATGATTCTCGAACTGATCGAGTTCGCACGGGAAGGCCGGGGAAATAACCGTCACGCTGTGCAGCATGACCGGCAAATTTGCCGCCTCCGCCGCCGCCATGATCGGGTCGTACTTGCGGTGGCCCCACAAGGGATTGACGCCTGCCGTCGGCAGATAGACGGCGACGATCCGCTCCTCCTTCGCGTACTGCTCGATCTCCCGCGCCGAGTCCTCCGGGTTCTGCGGGCAGGCGAGGAGCGCGCCATACAGCCCCGGTTCGTCGCGTAACCATTCCGTCATCAGCCAGCGGTTGTATGCGTGCGAGAGGGCAGTCGCGTACTCGATATGTGGAATCGGCGCGAAGAGCAGCATGTTGTCCGGGAAGAGGACGCCGACATCAATCGAGAGCGCCGAGAGTGACTCGCGCATTTCCGCCGCCGTGCGCACGGAGCGGGCGGCATGGCCACCGGGGATCGGCGGGTCGAGTTTGAAGGAGGGGGCGAAGCCGGGGATGTCGAGGTAGCGTTGCGGCCCTTGATCGAGCGCTTCGAGCGACTTGCGCCACGGCATATCGCAATACGGCGCAAGCCCGCCGGGCGTATCACTCACGTGGACATCGGCGTCCACGATCATCATGTCATGCACTTTCAGCCGTTCGGGAAGTGTCACCGCCATACCGTCGCTCCGCTCCTCAAAAGTACTGAGTACTGAGTGCTGAGAACCAAACCACTCAGCACTCAGTACTCAATACTCGGTTATTGCTTGAGACCAAACTGCTCGTATATCTTCCGCATCTGGTCGTCTGCGGCCTTGACGGCGTCCGTGACCTTCTGGCCCTTCTGGATAATGGCGGCCATCATGTCTTCGAGCACCTTATTGGCGAACACACCATCAACGCCGGGGGTCACGGGGCCGGGATAATATTGCTGATTGTAGCCGGACGGGTCGCGTACCTGCCCCTCCAACTGGGCGAAGTTCGGGTCGCTCTTCCAGTAGTCATTCTTCCACTGCGACTCGTACGCGGGCAGGATCAGGCCGCCCGCCTGCTTCGCGAGAGCAAACCACTGATCGGGTTGCATCATGTACTTGGCGGTCTCTATCGCGAGATCGGCGTTCTTCGCGCCCTTCGGGATGTAGAAATAACCAAGTTGGCCGCCACGTAGCGCGACCTTCACACCCGGCCCCTTCGGCCGCTGGAGGACAAAGGTCTTATCGAAGACCGGGTTCTTATCATCCTTGGATTTCGCGTAGAGTGTGAAGGCGTTAGCGGTCATCCCGATCGTGCCATTCAGCCACGCCATATTGTTACCAGAACCGTCCCACGACTCAAACCCGGTCGGCAACATGTTCTTGTACTTCGGGTTCGTGTAGATGTCCGCCAAAAAGGTGATTCCCGCAACCGTCTCGGGAGAGTTGAAAACGACCTTCGTGCCAGTCTTATCCTGGATCGAGCCACCATACGAGTTGACGACGTGCGAGATGAGTTGCGGGCCGTCCCCGACTGCATACGGCGAGAAGCCCCAGCCGAATTGGTTTTTGGACGGATCGGAGATCGCCAGCGCGGCATCGCGGCACTTCTCATAGGTGTCGAGCGTCGCGGGGTCAATCCCCTTTGCCGCGCACCAATCCTTACGTACGAACCATGCATCCGAACTCGTGAAATACGGGATCGCCCAGAATTTGCCATCCTTCTGAAGGCCAGGCGCAATGATCGGCATCAGCGTGCCGTAGGCATCGGTCAATTGCTTCGTAACGTCAGTAACATCCGTGAGCAGACCGAGAGTAATCAGTTGCTGCGGGCTGACCTGGATATCGTCCGCGAAATCGAATGGACTCCCGTTCTGGACACCCGCCTGCACTTTTTGCACGTTCGGGCCGTTATCGGGGCTTGCAATGGACAGATCAACACTTGCGCCGACGGACTTCGCATAATCCTTGATATTGTTGCCGATACCATCCTGCACGGCCTTGTAGTACTGGACCTTCTGGAAGTAGCTGAGGGTCTTTCCCTTGAAGGCGTCTGCAGCTGCCTTCGGCTTCAGCGTGCCTGTGCCGGTGGAGGCGACGGCGGAACTGCTCGCTGTTGTGGTGCCTGCGATGGCGGACCCACCAGCAGTCGTGCTCGTCGTCGCGGCAGGAGCAGTCGTGGCGGAGACCACGCTACCGGCAGGCTTTGTTGCCGCTGCTGCCGCACTCGTCGCGGGCGAGGTCGCCGCACCGCCCGCTGTGGTCGCCGCGCCGGTCGTACCGGCCGGTTTCGGCGTGTCGGTCGCCTTACTGCCGCCGCAGGCCGCGAGCAGTGCCGCTACCGCGCTCGCGGCCGTCCCCGCGAGGATCGTCCGCCGTGAAATCGCCGTACGCATGGATCGTTCCTTCTTCCTTGTCGCATTTATCGCGACTATCGCATCATCGCGCAAAGATGATACCGTCATTCGGTTTAGGGCATATGCGTGCTCAGGATCGCGGGAAATACCCCCCTGCCCCCTCCCGATACGGGAGGGAATGTACTCCGGCTCCCCTCTCCGCGTCGGGGAGGGGTTTCCTGCGAGAACGCAGACGCCCTGTCGTTCGGTTGTGACACGCACCGAATACCTTCCGCAAACAGTATGATAATGCGCGCGGTGCATCGCCGCAAGATCGTTCGTATCGCGAAAACTACTCACACACGGTGCGTCAGGGCGGTGTCGCCGTCAGACGCGGCGTCGGTGTGACGAAGTACGCGCGCACTTCTCCTTCCTGTTTCGGGTCCACGACCACCGTCGCAACATCGCCGGGGCAGAGTTCTGTATCACCACGCGGCACGATCGTCATACCGTCCCGCTGCAGCGAGACGACGAGTACGCCGCGCGGCAGGTGTGCGGTCGCGAGCGTCTGCCCCGCGATGCGCGCTCCCTGCGTCACGGTCATCTGCAGGAGCGCCGTGCCCGCCGCCAGCGCGTCCAAGCGCCGCACGCCACTCGTCAGCGCGTCGCGGTAGGCGGCGGTGATATTCGCCGCCGTCACCACCCCGAGCACGCGGTGTTCGGCGTCCACTACCGGCATCCACGGGACGTGCGTCGTCGCCAGGTCCTCCAGCGCATCGTCCAACCCTTCCGTCGCGAGGACCGTCACCGGGTCGGCGGTCATGGCGGACGAGACGAGGGTCGTTGCCCGTTCCTCAGCGGGGACATTCGCGACATCTGCGTGCGTTATCACCCCCGCCAGCACGCCATTCGCGCCAATGACCGGCGTGCCGCGCAACCCGTCGCGCGTCAGTGCGCGCGCGGCTTGCTCAACCGTCGCGTCCGGTGTCAGCGCCAGCGGCCGCCGCGTCATCGCATCACCAACGCGCAGGGAGGAGAGCAGCGGGAAGGAGTAACGGTAGCGATGCGCGGGCGAATCCGCACGGGAGGGCAGTTGGCTCGTGTAAATCGTCGCATCGCCGACGATCAGGTAGGAGAGGCCGACGGCGACCATCGCGGGCGCGAGGAGCGAGAGATTGCCGGTCATCTCCGCGACCATCAGCATCACCGCGAGGGGCGCGTGGGCAATGCCGCCGAAGAGCGCCATCATCGCGACGATCACGAAGGGCGCGGGCGTCGCCGGGAGGCCCGGCAGATGACCCGCCGACAGCCGCCAGAAGGCCGCGCCGACCATGCCGCCGATCACCATGCCGGGGCCGAAGATACCACCCGAGCCGCCCGACCCGATACTGAGCGACGTAAAGAGAATCTTGGCGAACGGCAGAATGAGGATGATCCAGAGCGGCAGCGTGTAAATGTCCCGGCTCATGCTCACCTGCACCCAGCCGTAGCCAGTGTGCAGCGCCTCCGGGATTATCATGCCGAGCAAGCCGACCGCGAGGCCGCCGATGCCGGGCTTTATCCAATCAGGCAGGGCGAGGCGGTGAAACCCGTGCCGGGTGCTGTGGAAGGCGCGGGCGTAGAGCAAGCCAATCAGCCCGCAGCAGATACCAAGCACCGCGTAGTACAGCAGTTGGATTGGATGATTAAAGACGAAACTAGGCTGATTACCGAAGACGGGAGAAAAGCCATAGAACGCGCCGAAAATGCTGTAGCCGGTGATCGAGGCGATCAGCGAGGGGATGAGCGCCTCGATCTCCAGATCATGCAAATAGAGGATCTCCGCCGCCATCACCGCGCCGCCGAGCGGGGCGCGGAAGATCGCGCCGATGCCCGCCCCCATGCCGACCGCGACCGCGATCCGCCGGTCACGCGTTTCGAGGTGCATCCAGGTGGCGAGCAGAGAGCCGAACCCGGCGGAAATCTGCGCCGCCGGGCCTTCACGGCCGCCGCTGCCGCCCGAACCGATCGTGATAGCGGAGGCGATCAGCTTGATCGGGGGAATGCGGGCGCGCACCTGCCCGCCTTTGTGATGGAAGGAATCAATTGCGGCGTCGGTGCCATGTCCCTCCGCCTCCGGCGCATATTTGAAGACGAGCAGGTTGCCGATCAGCGCGCCGAGCGTCGTGACGACGGGAATCAGCCAGCGATGCCGGATTGCCTGGATCACCGTCGTTCCCTCACCGGCGGGCTTCGGCGGGTAATAGCCCGCGATGCCGCCGATCAGTAATTTCGTCGCCCATTCCAGCGCGGTGTAAAAGAGTACCGCGCCGAGGCCGGCGACCACGCCGATGGCGAGGCCGAGTACCACCCATTTTCGCAGCGCCCGCGTGCTTTCCAGCCCCCGTCCGACCGATCCGCCATGCATGATCTTGCCGACCCTCGCGCGGATCATCATTCTCGTTCTCCTCCATGCGCCGCCGTATCGCCGGGATGTTCGCCCGTTGCGGTCGGTTCGGTCTCGCCGTCAAGAAACCGGCGGAGCGCCTGATCGGTAATGCGCCACTCGAACCGGCCGGGCAACGTCGCATGCGGACCGAGTTTGATCCCCTTCAGCCGCCCGGAGCGCAGCAGGGTACGAACCGTCTCCTCATGCATCTGCAAGATTCGCGCGACCTCATGGACAGTATAGAGACGCGGCATATCACTCATCATTCACTCCCCCGCGACGGTATCCTACCAAGACCATGGTAGGGAGCGCCACCATATTCATGCCTTTATGAGTATATCACTGTATTTCACCGTGTTGTATGACCGGGGAATCCTAACCCCCAACCCCCTTCCCTCGGAGGGAAGGGGAAGTGAGCCTCCGAGAGATCAGGACGTTCGCGGTATGTCACGGTACCGCGATTGAGTCACCCCTTCCCACGCCGAGGGACGGAAGGGGCTGGGGGTTAGGTTCTTTCGAGACCATAGACGCCCTGTTATCAACGCACACACGCATTGTGCGATCCGGCAGGGCTGCGGTATGATTGCCGCGTGCGAAACAATTGGAAGGTGTGCGGAGGAGGCGGTCATGCAACCACGGTTCACGGATTGGCGCACGCGCGCGCCCCGCTTCGCGATGGTCGCCGCGCTACTCGGCGCGCTCCTTCTCGCCACGCTCTCCGCCACGGCGGTGGGGGCGATGAACTTCACCGTCACCGTGGATCATGTCGCCGATGACAACAACAATGCCTGCGTCACGTCGGGCGCCGCTCCCTGCTCCCTGCGCGACGCCATCCGCTTCGCGAATACGAAGATGAGCGCGGACACGACAACGATCACCCTGCTCGCGAACATCAACCTCTACCAACTAACGCAGATCGGCTCCGGCGAGGATAACGCCGCGCTGGGCGACCTCGACATCAAGGCGAATGTGACGATCAATGGCGGTGGGACGAATTCGACGGTGATTGATGGTAACGGCGGGATCGGCGCTCCCGACCGCGTCTTCCAAATCTTCGGCGGCTACACCGTCACCTTCAACAATCTGACGATCCAGAACGGCAAAACGACGACGAGCGCCGGTGGCGGCCTCTTCGTCGCGGCGAATGCCACGGTGACGCTGACGAACTGCATCGTGACGGGCAACACGACGACGTACGCATTCGGCGGCGGCGGCGGCCTCTTCATCAGCGGCAATGCGCGTGTCACCCTGAACGGGACGACGGTGAGCAACAACAATTCGACCGGCATCCAGGGCGGCGGCGGGATATACAACAACGGCGGGACGCTGGCGGTGAACACCAGCGTCGTAAGCGGGAACCACGCGATCGCCGACGGCGGGGGGATCGTCAACAACTTCGGCGGCGCGCTGACCGTGACGAACAGCCAGTTCACAACAAACAGCGTGACGGGCACGGTCGGTTCACCCGGTGCGGACGGGATGTCCGGCGGGTTCGGCGGCACGGGCGGCGCCGGTGGGGACGCGACGGGGGGTGCGATTGCTGCGACATCCTCCTTCTCGGTCACGGGGAGTCACTTTACCGGAAACACCGTGACCGGCGGCACCGGTGGCACCGGCGGTCTCAGCGGCGGCAGCGGCGCCGGCAGCGGCGGCAACGGCGGTGCGGGCACGGGCGGCGCGATTGACGCGACATCCTCCTTCTCGGCCACGGGGAATACCTTCACCGGGAACAGCGGCACCGGCGGCACCGGCGGCAATGGCGGCAATGGCGGCGCCGGCAGCGGCGGCAACGGCGGGGCGGGCACGGGTGGCGCGATTGACGCGACTTCCTCCTTCTCGATCACGGGGAGCCGTTTCAGTGGAAACAGAGCGACCGGTGGCACCGGCGGCACCGGTGGCACCGGCGGCGGCGGCGGCGCTCCCGGTGGCCCCGGCGTTAATGCATCGGGCGGCGCGGTCTCGAATGGCAGTGGCACTCTCACTCTCGCGAGCAGCACCTTCACGATGAATCAGGCCACCGGTGGCGGCGGCGGCATCGGCAGCAACTCCTTCAGCGGCGGCAGCGGAGGCGGAGGCGGTACGAGTGCGGGCGGCGCGGTCTCCAACGGCGGCGGCACGCTCATACTGACGAACAGCACGTTCTCCGCCAATCAGGTCGGCGGTGGCGTCGGCGGCAACGCCACCGCCGGTGGCCCCAGCGGCGCTAACGGCGGCGGAGGCGGTGCGGGTGCGGGCGGCGCGGTCTCCAACGGCGGCGGCACGCTCATACTGACGAACAGCACCTTCTCCGCCAATCAGGTCGGCGGCGGCGTCGGCGGCGTCGGCGGCGTCGGCAATAACGGCGGCACCGGCGGCGGCGGCGGCGGCGCGTCTGGTGGCGCGGTCTCGAATGGCGGCTCACTGACGCTGACGAACAGCACCTTCACGATGGACCGGGCCAATGGCGGCGCCGGTGGCGCCGGCGGTAACAACGGCAGTGGCAACGGCGGGGCGGGCGGGACGGGGACGGGTGGCGCCGTCACCAACGCCGGTTCCTCGGTGATCGGCAATGCCACCATCACCGCAAACAGCGCGAGTGGCAGCAGCGGCGGCAGCGGCGGCAGCGGCGGCACGGGCACTCCGCCCGGTGCGAACGGTGCGAACGGCGCCGGTACCGGGGGCGGGCTGGTCAACACCGGCAGTCAACTGCGCGTCACCAACACGATCCTCTCCGCCAACACCGGTGGCACGACCGGCAACTGCACGGGGGCGATCAGTGATGGCGGCCACAACCTCGAGTTCAACCCGACGACCACCTGCGGCTTCACGGACGCCGCCACCCAACACGGCAATCCGAACCTCGACACGCTCAAGGACAATGGCGGACCCACCCAGACGATGGCCCTCCTCCCTGGCAGCGCCGCCATTAATACCGCCGACCCCGCCTTCTGCGCCATCCCACCGACGAGCGGCAAGGATCAGCGGGGCCTCACTCGCCGCGCCGACCGGTGCAGCATCGGCGCATTCGAGGCGGATATTGCTCTCCCGAACCCGGTGCCGCTCCCGCCGCGCCCCGGCCCCGCTCCTTCCGGTGGCCCGCCGAATCCGATCCCTGTGCCATCGCGCTCCATGCCCAGCACTGGCGTCGCCCCGAATCCGATCCCCGTACCGCGACGATAGTGGGTGGTTCGATGATTTTCCTTGCCTGTCGTGGCGCCAACGATTCGTCGGGACAATGCTTGAGTCGCCCTCTTGCGGCAGTAGGGCGCGCTGGAAGAGAGCCGCGTGATCGGGGGCGGGCGGTTCACGAACCGCCCCCACGAAAGGATGACAAAGCATGATATGTAGACAAGGTGGAAGTGAGTTTCCACCGAAATATGGATGCCGCGTTCCCGATTAATGCGTTGGTGCCACGGTTGGCACATGCAGGTCGGCGACGGTGGCGCGGTACGCGGCGACCTGCCGGGCGCGTTCCGCGTCATCCCAACCGAGCACATCACCGAGGATTGCCGCCACGTCCGGCGCGGCGGCGAAGCCGTGCGCGCGATCAATGAGCGAGAGGCGGGTCCGGCGGGCGAGCACATCATCAACGGTCATCGCCATCTCGTAGCGCGCGGCGAAGAGCGTTTCCGCGAAGAGCACCGGCAGATCGGGCGCCATTCGGGCAGCGAGGAGCGCGTCGTTGTCAATCATCGCCAAAATCAGCGGCGCGTCCGAACCGTACGACTGGAGGAGATGCGCCGCAACATCGGCATCCAGCCCGCGCCGGGCTGCCTCTGCCGGGAAGACTCGCTTCCAGTGGCCGTAGCCGTCCGCCCCGGCGAGCGGCAGGTGATCGGTGACGGAGGCGCGGATGTTGAGTCCGTGCAGTTCCAGCGTATCGAGGGTCTCCTGGGCCATGCGGCGATAAGTTGTCAGCTTGCCGCCGACGATCGTGACAAGGCCGTTTGGGGAGGGAATCACTGCGTGCGTGCGGGCAAGCGCGGCGGATTTCGTGCCGTCCCGCGCCCGGACGAGCGGGCGATAGCCCGCGTAGGTGCTGATAATGTCCGCCTCGGTCAGTTGCGCCCGGATCGAGCCGTTCGTCGTGCGGAGGACATAGGCAATCTCATCCGCGTCGGCGCGAGGATGCTCGATGTCGCCGCCGGGTGTGTCCGTCGTGCCGATCACCGCGCGCCCCTGCCACGGCACGATGAAAATCAGCCGCCCGTCCTCCGTCTCCGGTAACACGACGGCGTCGTTCGTCACGCCGACCTTCGCGGCATCCACGACGAGGTGAATCCCCTTCGCGGGGAGCACTTGCACCTGCGGATCGCGCGTGCCGAGCGATTCGACACGCTCCGCCCAGACGCCCGTCGCGTTGACGACATGTCGAGCGGCAATGGTAAGAATCTCGCCCGTGATCGTGTCCCGCGCCTCGACCCCGACGATCCGGTCATGTTCCTGCACGAATCGGGTCGCCTCAGTGTAGTTCGCAACGAGCGCGCCCTGCTCGACAGCGGTGCGAATGATCGTCGCGACAAGTTTCGTGTCGTTCGTGCCCGCGTCGCTGTAAACGAAGGCGCTTTTCAGTCCATCGGTCCTCAGGCCCGGCACATCCCGTACCGCCTCGTCCGCCGGAATATGGCGATGGCGGGCGATGTTTTCCTTGCCTGCCAGCACATCGTAGGCGGTCAGGCCGATCTCCATCGCCAGCCCGACACCGATGCCGCGTGGCAGCGAAACCGGCACGCCAATCGGGCGGCGCGTCGTATCGTAAATGGGCAGCACAAAGGCGAGCGGCCAGACGAGATGCGGCGCGATCTTCAACAGCGTCGCGCGCTCGTGCAGCGCCTCCCGGACGAGCGCGACCTGTCCCTGCGGTAGGTAGCGGATGCCGCCATGGACGAGTTTCGTGGACCACCCGCTCGTGCCGCTCGCGAAGTCCTTGCGCTCGATCAGCGCGACGGACGCCCCGCGCGAGGCCGCCTCCAGCGCGACGCCCGCACCCGTGATGCCACCGCCGATCACGCAGACATCCACCCGCTCCGCCGCCATCCGCCGCAGATGTTCCGCTCGTGTCTCGCCCGAAAGTGCGTGCATAGGGAAACCTCACCCCCGGCCTCTCTCCTTTTCTTGGCGGCAAAGGAGAGAGGTGACTCAATCTACATGCCGTGATGTTCGTTAGGGATTTTGACGCGACGCTCTCCGCTGACCATGACATCATGGTCGGAGCCTTTGCGTGGACGGATAGGATCGCTGAAACCGGACTGTTTCAGCCCTTCGACGAGATCGCGTCGTTTGATTAGGTCGTAGCGCATTACGCGGTCACAAGCGCGTTCACATCAATACAATCAACGACTGACAGACGATGACGCAGTTGCAGCCTGGATATACTCGGTCAGCATTGTCGCCCTCCTAACAGTCTCCCATAACGACGGGAGTCACCCCGATTGTATCATACGAGTTCGACCAGCCTTCCCTGCCAGGGCAATCGCATCTCATCCGGCGATGACCTTGAGTAGGTAGCGCTCGTCCCACCCTGCCTTCAGCCGCTTGTTCTTGATTCCGACCTTCGCTGTCCGCTCCTGCTTCAGCAGGTTGAGCGCAAT
>JAABUU010007350.1_pt1 | contig 11373 bp, 13 predicted proteins | sample 5559301 | NCBI WGS metagenome assembly JAABUU01 (sample SAMN10711884, study PRJNA513360) | rock metagenome | isolation source: Antarctica rocks | place: Antarctica: Victoria Land, Richard Nunatak white
ACTTGGAAAAAGAATGGAAGGTGTGGCCCCGGTGAGGGTGCGCGCAGCAAACCGGTACTCACTACCGGTTTACACTCGCTAGCGCTCGCTTAAACCGTGCGCTCGGCACGGCGAACGAAGCATTTTGAGGGAGGCCCCCCAGGGCCGATCCGACAAAATGTGGAGTGAGTCCACATTTGCTATGAAATGGCTCGCCGTTCTGCTCGCTGGTGCTGGCACACCCTCCGCGCGACGAGACGACAAGCGACGGCCCCGGTAGCTAACTACCGGGGCCGTCGCTTGTCGTCCGACGTGGCCTACTCCTTGGTGGACTCGTCGGTCGCGTGCGCTTTGGCAGCCTCCTCGGCGTGCTGCATAGCTTGGGTGGCGTGGCCCTGGGCGTGGTGGGCCTGCTCAGCAGCCTTCTCCGGCTCGCCCTGGCCGTGCTGTTCGGCGGCCTGCTCGTGGTGCTTGGCCGCTTCCTTGAGGTGTTCGGCAGCCTGCTCGTGATGCTCAGTGGCGGGATGCGGTGTTTCTGGCATGGTGAACCTCCTCCTCCGATGGTGCCAGCTATAGTGCTGGTCACGCTCATACAACCGGGTCTGCACGAACCATTCCACATAACAAACCCGTCGTGAGCCTACGGCTGCTACTTGACGGCGCGGCCTGCACCAAGCTTGGTACCCCTACGAAATCGGCGGCCCGGCCGTGGGGGTGCGGTCAGCACATCCCCCCGTAGTTCGCCTTCGCTGGCGGTATGCTTGGGCGCGCAGGGCGTTCTGCGCGCACTTCACCTCAGCGCGACAGAGGTCGCAGTAGATCGACGCCGGCCCGCGCTCCCCCCTCATGACTGTTTCGCGCTCCCCACACTTGGCGCACTTAATCCGCTTCGCTTTAACCGCCATTCACCGCCATTTCTACCCCCTTTAGACCGTCACGCAGGTATTATGGAAAACCTACGTGACGGATGTCAAGCGCCCCCTTTCTCCCCCTGGGGGCCGCGTTGATCGAGCGTCTATGATCCTGCGCGGGCGAGTGTTACCCGTTTGCCTCGGGGACGGGCGCGGGCTCCTGGGTCTCCTCCTGCGGTTGTGCCGGAGCGGGGGCGGGCTGTGGGCGCAAAATGTTGTAGGCCTCTTTGGGCGCGACCGTCGTGCGGACGAGGTAGAAGAACACGCCGCCGGGGGTTCGGCGCCGGCTGCCGTCGGGCAGCAGCGGGCCGCCGGAGTGCTCGATGTCCAGCGTCCGGTCGAGGAGCGCCTGCACCTGGGCGGGTCCCAGGATACGCACAGCGCGCTTGAGCGCTTTCCGGGGGCTCGGCTCGGTCTCCCCGAGTTGGGCGGCGATCTCGGCGGTGATCTCGTTGACGGTGCGGGGCGGGTGTCCCGGCGATGGTGCCGTCTCAGTCGTATCCATACCACCATGCTAGCAGGCCCGGCCCCCGTCGGAACGTCCTTGCTTGGTACAGGTGTAACGCACGGCACAAACGCTGCGCGCTTGTCGCTCGTCGCGCGAGCGTAGGGTTTTCGTGAGCGTCAGCGAACAAAACCCGTAGTAAGTACTGGTTACTGGTTTGCTCCGCGCATCCTTGCCGGGGCCACGCACCGCCCATTCTTTCTCGGGGTAGGCGAGCAACCGTAGCTCACTACCGGTTTAAGCGAGCGCTAGCGAGTGTAAACCGTGAGCTCGGCACCGCAAACGAAGCATTTTGAGGGAGGCCCTTTAGGGCCGATCCGACAAAATGTGGAGTGAGTCCACATTGCACACGCAATGTTCCCCTGGCCCCAGTGTAGCGGCTCGGCGACACGGCCGGCTACTGGGAAAAATAAAGGGCCGGGCGCGATCCTCTTTCCCAGTAGCCGGAGGTCGCGCCCGGCCCTTTATCGAGGTCCGTACCGTGGCCCTGGCAGGAGGATTACGGCATATGTAACCACGTCTCATTGATGCTATGGCGCAGCAAATGCCCTCTTCCATCGAAAAAGAAGACGACGTTAAGCTCCTCACCGCCAGAGCCGAGCCATGACCCAAACAGAGCTTGTCCCCCTGGATAGATCTGGTCCTCACCATCGTTTGGATCATAACGCGGGATGTGAACGGGAGGCGTAGAATCGCCTCCACCCTCGAAGTGGCCGTGTGGCAGCATGAGCGTATCGTGTCCGTGCAGGAACATGCGCACACGCGGCACCGTCGTCCCAGGGACCAACTCTGTGTTGATCAGATGCCCCATCGCCGCGACGTTCTCATCAGCGTCATGCGCCCCTATCGCAAGGGGAATCACCACGAGAAGGATGCAGACACCAACCACCGCAGCGACAAGAGATGCTAGAACGATCAGCCATCGCCGCCATCGCCGCATAATGCCCTTCTTGGTACCTCTACGAAATCCGCGGCCCGGCCGTGGGGGTGCGGTCAGCGCACCCCCACGTAGCTCGACTTGCGCTGGCGGTATGCCTGAGCGCGTAGGGCGTTCTGCTCACGCTTCACCTCGTCGCGACAGAGATCGCAGTAGATCGACGCCGGCCCCCGCTCCCCCCTCATGACTGTTTCGCGCTCCCCACACTTGGCGCATTTAATCCGCTTCGCTTTAACCGCCATTTTTGCCCCCCTTTTAGACCGTCACGCAAGTATTATAGAAAACTTGCGTGACGGCTGTCAAGTGCCCCTTTTCTCCCCCTGGGGGCCGTGTGCCGAGCTTCCATCCGCTAGCCTAGTCGCGCGGCGACGCGGGCGGCGAGCTGCCCCAAGAGAGAACGGGGGCGACGTGGCGGGGTTGGCCGCCCTACCGGTTCCTCTGATTTCGGCGAGTTGGGCGGCGCGATCGCTATGACCTGGGCGGCAAGCTGACGGCGTAGCTCCACGATAAGCGCGTCTTTACCGGCGAGCTGCCCCGCTAGTTTCCCTTTCTCTGCTGCAAGCTCCGTGAGCTGCCTTGTTAGTCGCTCATTTGCTTGAAGGGCATCACGAACGCTTACAAGAAGAGGATCTATCACACGTTCCATGGTTGAAGCGGTCATAAGACGGTCATCTGTGTAACCGTCTGTCTTGGCGGGCATGACTGACTGGCTACCCGCCTGCCCGCCTATGACCGCCTGCCCGCCTTTGAGATCATCGGGTCGGAAGCGATATTCGATGATCCGGTCGCCCTGCACGCGCATGCTCGGTAGGCGTCCTGAGCGGGCATAGCGCCTGACCGTCTCGACCGACTTCGCAAGAATAGCAGCGGCTTCATCAACGCTCAGGGTGTAGTCATGACCGTCTAAGACGGTGACTGACTGACTGTCTAGGCGGTCACGACTGTCTAGGCGGTCACGGCTGTCTAGGCGGTCACGACTGTCTGTGTGCGTGCTCTCGGTCATCATGAGAGGAATAGTACCAGGCTGCTGACGGGCGGTAGGCGCTAGACAAAGAGATCGGCGATAGGATAGGTAAAGCCCGGTACCACGTCCTCGCCGTCTAGGGTGTCGTCCACACCCAAAGCGGTGGGGGCCTCAGCGCCGGGGTGCCACACGTCCACGCGCTCGTAGCGCGGCCAGACCACCCACACCAGGCGCGTCCCAAAGGACAGGTAGGTTTTCGCCTTCGCGGCCATCCCGGGTGCATACTGGTTCTCAGACACCACCTCAATGGCAAGGTCGGGGGCCAGATGTAGGGCCTTCATATACTCCGGCGACGTGCGCGGTGGCAGGCGATCCGCGCGGACAAAGGCGTAGTCGGGTCCTAGCTCTGTGTCGCGCGGGTGGGCGGGGTCAAGGCGGTAGCCGCCCTGTTCGCCCGTCACGCGCCCTAAGCCCTGCTTCTTCACGTAGACGGTCAGCTCCGCGCCTAAGAGAAGGCCCATACTTGACGCACCGAAGCCGCTTAATGGCATACGAACAAGGACTCCTTGCACCAATTCATACGCCCACCCATCGTCGGGGATGGCGTGTAGCTCGTCCACGGTCATCGGTGGCATGTGGGGCACAATCTCGGCCCACGGCGCGATAGGGTCCGGTGGGTAGGTGTGTTGTACGGTCATGGGTATAGTGTCCTCCGTTCATCGCGCACCGTCAACAGGGCCACCAGGAAGGGCGCAGGCCTCGACCACAAAGGTGAGCTGGAGCCCCGGCCGCACACGCGCGGCGCACCGTTCGATGAGGCCCCGAAGGCGGCGGTCGAGCCACTGCTGATGAAAGGCGGGAGTTTCCGTGCCAGTGATCACCACGGTGAGCACGTCGCCGGCCTGGTCGAGCTGGTGCGTCGGCAGGAACCAGCGGGCGTAGTTCTCCGGCGTCACCTCCCGCGCGATCTCGGCCCGGATCTGGCCCCACGCGTCGGCCGGCTGCTCTGGCGCGGGGGATACCGATACTGGTACGGACGCGGGGGACGTCTCGCAGCTGTGGACCGTGGTCGTCCCCCGCGTCCGTCGTGCGGGGGGTGAGCTCGCCGGCCGCGTGTCCTGCGCGGCCTGGTCGTCGAGAAGGATGCGCAACACGTCGAACCAGTAGGCCATAGGCCGTGCGATCGGGGGCGCCTTATGCCGGCGGCGCTGGGTGATGTGGCCGGCCTCGTGGGCGAGTTGCACGAACACGGCGGCGGTTAGCCCTGACACCTCGAAGGCTCGGAGCGCCCGCGTCGCGCTCGAGCGCGGGGCCACGTCCCCTAACTCGGTTCCAAGGGAGGCGACGGCCGTGGCGACGGCTTGGCGCTCCGGGTCCGCGTCGTTGGGGTCCTCATGTTCATCACAGGGGGTAGGGGGTCTCGAATCGAGACGAAAATTGTTGGGCTCTTCGTAGGCGGCTGGTTTCCGTCCGTTTGCCCGGACGGAAAGCGCCGCCTTGGTGTCGTCACTGCACGAAGGCAGCGCCGGCGGCCGGTCGTCGTCGCGCGCCTCCGCAGTGGACTGCGCCCAGGCCTCAACGTGGGCATAGAGAGGGCGGAAGTCGTAGAGGTTGCGGCCGTCGAGCGCGCGGCCGACGACGAGCAGGCCCCGGCCGACGAGCTGCGCGGTCAGCGCCCGGATGCGACGCGGGTTGATCCGGAGATCGGCGGCGAGCTGGTCCACGTAGATCGCCGGCGGGGCGGCGCCGCGCTGATAGGAGATGATCGTTTCGTAGAGGAAGTAGGCGGCGTAGGTCGCGCCGAGCGCGGGCCAGGCCTGCCGCACGAGGTTGGGCGCGGGGGTATAGCCGTGGGCGAGGACCGGGAGGGGGTACCGATTGGCCACCTGCGCGAGGGGACGGACGGATGAGGGATTGACGGACGCGGGCACACTCGATAGACTCATAGCAGACCTCAGTCGGTTTGTGACGCTCCGCATCGTGTGCTAAATCCGGCAAAGAATTGGGCACATGGCGCGGGGCGTCGCTCTTTTGCGGGGCACCCCCACAAAGCTTGCCCGGAGTGTACCGCGTTTCGCCGCCGGCGTACAGCGGCGCGCCGCCTATTGGACATAGCCTTCAGGTATCGCAATGGACACACCCGTAGTAGTCACGCTTGACGGCGACGGCGGACGCCTGCGCATCGAGGTCGAGTGGAGCGACGCGCAGGCGTCCTACGGCGGCTGGGCGCGGTGCTATCTCGCCACGCACGCCGGCGAGACCTACCTGGGTGCCGGGATCGGGGATGAGGTGCTGCCCCGCCTCCTGACGTCCATCGACGATCCGCCGGCGAGCACGTCCGGCACCGCCTATTTCGGGCGCGATGCGTATCTCGTCGTTTCGCTGGCTGAAGCGTGGTGTGGCATTTATGTCGCGGTCGACGGGGTGATTTGCCATGTGTTTTTCCTTGACGGCCTTGCTCGCGTCGTGTGCATTGGCCATGTCACACTCTCGCCCGTGCAATGGATCGTATGGCAACAGCGACTAGCCGCCGCCCTCCCCCGCGTGCGAGGACGGATGTGAGAGGTGTGCGGCTGTTGCCCCAACATAGGAGTTCGCCGGCATACAGCCGCCACCACTGCACATAACCGAGAGCCGCCCGCGTTTTCTCCACGCTGTTTCACACTGTTGAGGGGTATGTGGGTTGCTATGTGCAGGCCCAAGACTGTATATGCTGCACCTATGGATATTCCGCTAGCTGTGCTCAACAGGTTGAATGATGGGCGTGAGGTGTCCGTCGAAGTGACGGCGCGACACCCGGAGCATCGGGCCTGGGTCGAGGTGTTTCCCGTTCTCAATCCCGACAAAGGGCGACTGGAGCATCGGGAGTGGGGGCTTGAGCCCGTTCTTCTCCGCTACGATGTGACCGCTGATCCCATCGACGCTTTCACCGTCCGGTACAGAGAGATCCACCGCCGAGTCGAGGACTATCCATTTGATTGGGACGTGGTCGGGCTAACCGTGGATGAGAGCTATTCCGTAGCCAACGACCGCGACTTGGCCACCCTACTAGAACGCTGGATTCCTGACCTATCCGACCTGAGTCGCCATTACCTCGACCCCACGCCGTGGTGATTTCGTGACCTGGACAAACCGGGCTGCGAGATGATATACTTAAAGGGTCAGTTTTGAGCCAGGCCGTACGCCGAGGCTCTTTTTTTGTGCCCTTTTTGCCCCCAATTCGCCCTAATTCAGCCCGTGCTGAGAGGTGATACTACCGGTGTATCGGTCCCTAGACGGCCGGAATCCGCGCTAGCGGCTGTGCTCGTGCTCATGGTCGCGCTCGCGGCGACGGGTATACGCGCGGTCCTGGTCGCGCAAGTCCTCGTTCCAGTCCTTCCCGCGCGGCCGCTCGCGCCCCACGTCGGCGTCACGGCCCGCCTGCGTGAGTTGCCAGTACAGGCGCTCACCGGCCGGATCGTGGTCGAACGCGCCCCGGATCGCCCAGCCCTTCTCCCGCGCCTCCGCGATCTCGCGCGCCGGCAGCGCCCCCGCTCCATCCGTCGACACCACACGCACCGGCGCGCCCTGATAGCGCAGCAGGTGCACGCTGATCGCGTCGATCGGTGACTCGGCGAGCAGCAGCGTCGGGGTGCGGTCGGGGTATTCCTTCAGCCCCGAGCTGTAGGCCCAGTGGCCCTCCTCCCGGCGGCTCCCCGCCGCCAGGCCCTTGAACGCGCTCCCTTCGTCGGTCCCGCGCAGGGCCGCCCCCACGACCGTCAGTTCCTCATCCCAGCGCGGGAACACGGCGTTGCCGCGCCGGTCGGCATAGACAAAGCCCTTCTCGTGCAGCGCGTCGACGAATGCCTCCGGCAGGCACCGCTCCTCGATCAGGTAGGCGCGCACCTGCCCCCACCGCCGCGCGTCCTCCGCCGGGGCCTCAAAGGCGGGCGGCGCGGAGCGCGCGGCCCAGCGCTGCAAGGCCGCCGTCTGATGGGTCACGGCCGCCCCCGCCGCGGCGTCGGCCCCGAAGTGGACGGATAGGTACGCGGTCGCCCCCTTGAAGTCGTAGCCGACGACGTGCTCCACCAGGTCAATCGCGCCCCCGCCACCGCGCCCCTCGCTGTGGTTGTAGAACTTGGCCCCCGTCACGTTGAGGACGCCGGCCTCCGTGTGCCACTTGTGGGCGTCATAGCGGTCCTGAGACGCCCCCAGGGCCTTCAGGACGTCGGGGAGGGGAATATCACGCACGCGCTCCGCCAACGCCCTGTAATCGCGTGTCAGGCGCTCCTGTGCCTGTTCCAGTGTCTGCACGCGCTGTTGCAGCGCTACGACGTTGGCCTCGGCCCGCGCCGCCTGCCCCTCGTAGTGCCGTGCCTTCGTGAGCGCCGCGTCCACCGCCGGCGTGATCCGCTCGACGACCTTCTCCCGCTGCTCCTCGGCCCACTGGTCCAGATCCCGCGTGAGGCGGCCCGGCCGCTCGATCTCGACCTCGCGCAGCACCGCCCCGCGCGCCGGCGTCGGCTCGCTGATCTTGGTGTAGTACTCCTTGACCGTCTGGTGGTCGGCCACACTCCCCCGGACGCCGCGCGCGAGCCCCAGTCGCCCCACGGCCTCGTGATAGCTGTCCTGCAACTCCGAGAGGCGGCCGCGCTCGCCGCCGATAAAGCCGCGCGCGTTGAGCCGGCCGTGGTCGTCGATCGGGACCACGAGCGCTTGGATGTGCGGGGTGAGTTCGTCGCGGTGCAGCACGGCCGCCACGACGTTGCGCTCCCCGTAGGTCTCGCGCAACCAGGCCATGTTTGCGTCGCGCCAGGCCTCCACCCGCCGCTCATCCCCTGCGGTGAAGAACTCCGGCGAGGCGGTCATGACGTGCTCGATGGCCAGCACCGCGTTCTTACGGATAAGAGGGGCGTCGGCCAGGCGGCGCTCGACGTCGGCGCACCAGTCGCCCGTTCCGGCCAGCCGCTCGTTCGCGTGCTGGCGCGCCTCGTCGGCGTTGCGGGTCTCCCGCTCCCGCTCGACGTGCAGGCCAAGCCCGGCGACGTGCCCCATCGTCTTGACTTTGGCGATGCGCAGCACCGCGTACCTGGTCATCACTGCCCCTCTTCACTAGCGGCGACAAACTATGAGCGCGCCGCAGTGACTTCCGCAACTCCGGTGTAGTTAGGATTCACGAACGCCTGATAAATGATGCCTGTTGGCTCGGCATCATTTTCAGCGTCCTCCTCGTTGGCATAGATATTGATGCACCATTTGGCTTGCGTCTGCTGCTCCTCGTCGCCTTTGTAGCGCAACCGCGCAATAATCCCAAACGTTCCTGAGAGATAGTCAGCGAATACTTGAGCATCCTTCTTGAGCATCACGGTTCCCTTCTCGTGTGAGTCTGACCCTTGTACCAGCAGAGCGAACGGAACATTTTGCGGGGAGGCCCCCCAGGGCCGATCCGACAAAATGTGGAGTGAGTCCACATTTGCTAGCAAATGATCGGTGGGGACGCGGCCGTCGCCCCCAGTGTAGCGCCGCGCGGCCGTGGCCGGCTACTGGGAAAAGATGGGGGGCGATTCTCTTTCCCAGTAGCCGGCCACGGCCGCGCGGCGCTATCATATGGATTACATGGCAAGGGTCACACCAACCATCGTTGTATCTGCCGCAGCCATTGCGTCACTGCGTGTCACAGGCAGCCGGATGGTCGGCGCAGACAGGACAATAGAAGACGAACATGCTGCCGAAACGACCGAAGGTCATCCCTGTTGGCTCCGTTAGAGCCTGTGTGTCCGCGTGGCCCTGCTTCAATGCCTCCTGCTCCTCGGGTGAGGAGACCATCTGGTCGAGTGGCTCGTCCGACCCGAACGTCATGAGGTAGCACATCGGGTGCCCCTGCGGACACGTCATCTGGACGGGACCTTGGTCCCAAGCTGGATAACCGCCGACTTTGGTGCCGGGATAAGCCAACACGCCGCCCTCATTGTTGACCCGCCAGACATCGGTGAGCACGTCTTGATCGAGGCTCTCCATCTCTTCGAGTTCTACGGGGGAGAGATAGTCGATGACGCGGTCTGGTTGCACGAAACACTCGTAGCGCGGAATGAGGAGATCGTCCAGGCCCGGCCCCAAGTGAGCGGCATCGCTCATGGGCGCGGGAAACACGGAGCGCAGCGAACCCAGATCGGTTTCGCGTCGCCACCGGAGTGAGATACGGGGTTGTACATCGTCGTCATGCAAGCGGGAACACCACAGCATCTGAAACAGGTCTGTGTCGCCGGGGAATGGCAATTCCGGTACATCAGCACGACGAAGCTGGAGAACGGGGAGGACGATGCCGGTATGGCGTGGGTCATCGGGTCCGACGGTCACAAGTTGACGGCTGTGTATCGAGCGCACCTCCATTGCATACTCGTGATCGCGGCACACCGGCCATGGATCAGCGATGGGCCAGGCGATGCGTCCCCCAATCTTGCTGGCCGTGACAGGCAGCGGCATCGATGTTCGCTGCGGATGTAGCCGGACGGCAACGCGTGCAGTGGCCGCGATTCGAGGATAACGTAGGCCGAGATCAGGCGACCGTGGTGGTGTGTGGCGTGGCATGGCCCTCTCCCCTCCTTGAATGGTACTTTAATAGCGGCTTGTCTACCATACTGGTCGATTGTGCGCGCGTGTAATCCTTGGGGCCTTGTGTAAGGGGTATTGCCATCATTGGAACAGATTTGTACGGTAAGGGGATTTTGCCAGAGAAAGAGCGTTCTTTGGACCATAATCGGGACTTTGAAGGCCAAACAGAGGCCTGTAGACGATGGCGTTTCTTGCGTTTCTCTGGCAAGACCACCACTACGCCCTCGCTAAACCCTCCGATGTCGCCTAAAATACCCTTACCGTACAAATCTGTTCCGTTGATTGTCACACCCCTGTAACCCTTGGTATCCCTACGAAATCTGCGGCCCGGCGGGGGGGTGCGGTCAGCGCACCCCCCCATAGCTCGCCTTGCGTTGGCGGTACGCCTGGGCGCGTAGCGCGGCCTGCTCGCGCTTGACCTCATCGCGGCACAGGTCACAGTAGATCGACGCTGGCCCGCGTTCCCCCCGCGTCACTGTCTCGCGCTCACCACACCGGGCGCACGTGATGCGCTTCTGCTTGACCGCCATTTCTCCCCCTTTTGGACCGTCACGCAAGTATTATAGAAAACCTGCGTGACGGCTGTCAAGCGCCCGTTTCTCCCGCCGTGGCGGCCCTGTGTGACCACCGTGGAGGGCGCGGAGCAAGGTGTGTTTTGCGGGCCCGCAAAACTCGTGGCGCTCGCTGCGCTCGGCCACTCGACGATGAGGTAGCCCGGCGCATCCCCGCCCAGGCCGCCACCGGCGCGCACCGTCAGCGATGGGACGCCTGTGACGCGCTCTGACGCTCCAGGAGCCCCAGAGCGCCGTTTTGCGGCTGCCTCCCACTTAGGAGCGGCCCCACACTCCCACGCGCCGCCTGCGTCCTCTGAACGCGTCCTGAAACGCTGCTGGACCCACGCAGGAGCGGCGTCGAGACAACCGTCCCGGCGTGTCGCCGCCCAAACGTGTAGACTAGCGGCTAAGGAGTTAAGCCAGCCTGCTGCACATAGTAACTAACATACCTCCCCTCTGACCCCGAAAGTAATGATGGTCCGAAAATGGAGTGCTTAGTCGCTATGTGCAGATCTATAGGTCGTGCGGGAGGAGATCCCGCCCAATAGAAAGCGCGCCGGCTGCTGTATTCTGGCAAGAATCAGCCGACGCGCACCCAAGCCCCCAGGTCCACGGTGGACCCAAAGGAGACACCATGAGCGTACAGCCTGCCGCCGCGTCCGTCAATCCCTCTTTCACCCCCGGCTGGTCTACCACCGCTACCCCTGATTGGGTATTCGACGACGTCGCGCCCGAGCTGACGGAAGCGCCCCTCAAAGCTCTGCTCTACATCGTGCGCCGCACCTCGGGCTTCCGCAAGCTCGCGGACGCCATCAGCCTGAGCCAGTTCCAGCACGGCATCACCACCCGCGACGGCCGCCAACTCGACAAGGGCGCCGGCATCAAGAACCGGACGGTCCTCCTGCGCGCGCTCGACGAGCTCGAAGCGCGGG
>JAABUU010007352.1_pt1 | contig 11372 bp, 15 predicted proteins | sample 5559301 | NCBI WGS metagenome assembly JAABUU01 (sample SAMN10711884, study PRJNA513360) | rock metagenome | isolation source: Antarctica rocks | place: Antarctica: Victoria Land, Richard Nunatak white
TTATTGTTGGTAGACTGCTTGTTCCTGAGAGCGCGTAAAATCTGTCAGCCAGACAAGCTTGACATTGCTTTGTTCCAGGCAAAGCACGAGTGTGCAAGCTGTTACCTTGGTAGTGACGATGTGCTTGTCTGACTAGAGCCTTTTGCCTGCACGACAAGAACAGCACCTGGATTACACTTCATCTGCTCAACGTACCAACCAACAGCACATGGGCATTGCAAGGAGGCATGAGCATGTCTTCACAAATTGAATGCCTTGTGATAGCTTTGCACAGATTCATGATGCATTCCTCACCGCACCTTCTTTCCAGGAAATGCACAGGGACTTCTGCTGGTAGAGGAATCACCTTTGCCATCTCTGCTGCTGGAGGCTCCTCGCTTTCTCCACCAGAGCAAGGCAGTCACAGCAGCGGCAACGACTAGCAGCACTGGCAAGCTTGTCTTTGGATCTTTCACTTTTGTCTGGACTTGGGGTTCTCTGCATGCGATAAACCAAGAGTAAAGACAAAACGTCAATTGAAGATCGCCACAACGGTACTCATGATCTTGCCTTTCTTTTGGCCGTGCCGCTTGCTGTATCACACTTTGGTCAGAGCTTGACTGCACAGTTGCACCCGCGGCTGCCATGGTGCTACTCAGTTGAAGTATGCATGCACCACAAAGCTCTCAGCGTGTCAGGCAAGCACAGACAAGGGATCAACAAACCGGATGCGACGGCTTTTCAAAATCTGACAAGCTCACACTTTCCCCGCTTCTCACGATAGCTACATGTCGAAGCTGCATAAAGTGGCATCCACATAATGAAGACTGAGACTCTGTTACAATTTCCGGGGATTCTCTTTTGGGGATTGCAGTATGAACTTTCGAAAAATTCTGATTTGCTCCGCCCTTAACAGTTGTTTTTTCGTCCTGTTTCCCGAATTTTCGTCCTTCTTCAAACGTCCGTTATCGGCCAGGGTTTGTCATTTCACGCGTTCCGTTCCCTATCACTGACGCCGCGCGGAGCGCGGCCTCTCCCCTAGTATTAGTCAACAACTCAGTTCGTAGTGTCGTTCTTGCAACTCCGTTTTCCTACGATGAACCGATGATCGAAGTCCTCGAGTCCTGCTCATAAGCGTGGAGGAGTCCCTGTCGAGCTACCCAAGTGTTCTCCGCCAGCGCAGGGTCTTGCTGAGAAAGACAGAGGGAGAGATTACAAGCTGATACTTGCTGTGCGCTAATGCCGTATGAGTCGGAGGACGAAGCAGGCTGGGACGCTCTGCCGGCCGTCTCAGACGACGAAGAGGCACCAGCTGCGGACAGCATAGGCCCTTTACACACCGACTCCGAGCCGTACAGCTACCGACTGCAGCAACTAGATCGCACGCTGACCATAGCCTCCCAGCCTGACAAGGTGGGACACCCCCATGCACAGCAGACACCGACGAGAAAACGTGACATCTGTTCGTTGTGACATTCCGTCTGCTGTGATGGTCAACTGTGAAACCTGCTTGTAGGGTCTCAGCTTTCAGATCTGGCCTTCTGCCATCTCCTTGTCTGCGTACGCAGAGCTGCAAGACCTGCAACAGAGAGGGTACTGGAAGGTTTTGCAAGTTGCCGCTGCTCAAGCAACCCTTGATTTTTTTTCTGATGGCAGCAGAAGCCGTTGAATGCTTTGAACCTCAGGAGCTTGGCTGATGCAGGGTAAAAGAGTATTGGAGCTAGGTGCTGGTTGTGGTCTGGTGGGTCTTGTGTTTGCAGCAATGGGTGCCCAAGTACTGCTTACAGACCTGCCAAATGTGCTGGTAGGCCTTTTGAAAGCCTGGGATGAGTGATGCACACGCAGTCAGCAGCCACGTGTGCTTGCAAATTGCTGGCCAACATGGTGTGCTGGTCACAAAAGTTCCTGAGCACATCAGCTTCGTACTCCTGATGTCTCCTGGATACAGCCTCTGATCATTCTCGGCAATAATGTCACTGTCAGTACAATCAGCATGCCTTTGGCTGCTCTTGTATGACTGTCCAAAAGACTCTCTATTTGTGCTTCTTGGCCTGATCAAGACTTTTGTTTGTGAGATGTTTCCATCATGTGTGCAGAGCCTTTTAGAGCAGAACATGCTTCTGAATGAGGCAGCAATATCAGCAGGTGGAGGCTCAGTGCAGTGCTGTGAGTTGACATGGGGCGTCACTTCCGTCACTTCACTGGCTCAAGGTTGGGCCACTCCTGACCTGGTGGTTGCAGCAGACGTCGTTTATCATCGGGAGCTCTTTGATCCCTTGCTGTCAAGCTTGAGTTCATTAGGTAAGACAGCATGTTTACTTTGCACACAATTGTATGCATTGTACACTTGTCTGCGCATGCGGTCAAAGGCAAGTGTGCTGTGCAACCAAGTTTGTGTTGTGAATGTATTATCATTCGTATGCACCTTGGAGCAGTCAAGGAAGGTAATCATGCTGTGCAACCATGTTTGTATGTCAATGAGTAGCCATGCAAGGTGCTACCGACTCTGTCGCGTGTTACCATTCTAGCTACAATGTATGACCTTCACAAGGCAAGGTAGCAGCCTGTGTTGTCACCACACATCAAGCTCAAGAGTGCATGTTCATTTACAGCTGCTGGAGGGTATTTGCTGGCTCATGTGCGCCGATGGAAGAGCGATTCTGCCTTTTTTAAACAGCTTAGGAAGCGATTTGAGGTAGTAGACATCACAGCTGAGATTCAATCAGGCGCAGAGCAGTGGAGCTCTCACACTCGTGGGGCACCACGCTTGTTTCAATTGAACAGCAAGCAGCAGTAGTAAAGCTTTTGTGTACAGTGAAGAAGTAGCCTTGCGGTGCATCTGCTAAGTCAGAGGGGGACCAGGTAATCCTGAAGTGCCTGCTCTGAAAGAGCACAGCATGTGGTGCCCTCAAGTCAAATCTTATGTCACGTCGCACGCTCAGCAGATTTCATGTTTCCAGCAAGCATCACTGTAGTGGTGTTCGATCACAATTTGAGTTCCAGTTCTGGCTGTAGCCCAGCTTTGCCATGCACTATGATGACAAAGACAGAGCTAGCGGGCAGCATCTGTCTTATAGCTCAAATACACTTTCTGCATAGAGTGTAGTCAATTTTGCGTAACTCAGCATGCTCCGGTCCACTGTCATTGCTGACTGTTGAAAGTGTGAGCACTTAGCAATATCCAGTCACACCATTCATGGAAAGATTACTCAGGTAGTTAGTAATGGTTGCATAGGCCGCGTTCCTTACCTAGCCGCCTATTACTTTGTACATATGTGTTTTGCACTCAGCGTTTAGACACACTTAGGAGAGCTGTTGTCAGTAGCTACACAGTACACACACCATGTAAGACACGGTCCTGTTATGCAAGCCCGCCGACTGCACAGTGCATCTCAAAGTCTGTAGAGGTGCATCGTTGCATGCAACTGTAAGACAGCAATGAGAACGCTGTCCCCAGAAAGACATGTTGGGTTCAGTGACAGCAGTAGCAGTTCTGGTTGGTCTACCTGAGTTATGGCTACATGTCACTGTCATCTGCAAGATAGTTGTAGGCGCTCAATGTGTGTGCCATATGTCTGGCTTGTTCTCACTTGCTGTCGTAACAGGTCACCAACGTACAAGATATAACAAGGCATTTCAAACATGCCTACATGCACTCACATTGTTATTGAAGAGCTGATGGAGAACTGTGCAAGTGCAAGCAGCAGACCTGGTTCGTGGCTGACAAGTCAAATACCACTTGCTGCACGTGTGTCAGGTCTGACAGGCGCTCGAACACTGTATATTACCATGCCAGTCTGTGCAATGTCAACTAGCATACTCCCTGTGCTTCAATCTGCAAAGGCCCACTATGCAGCTACATTGACAGTGAGGCACAGAGATTGCATTGGCTGATGGACAAGACACACGCGGTGACATCAAGTATAAGCCTCAACACAAGATGGCGTGCAAACCTCACGTGCAAAATGCGACTCATGGACGGCATATTCTACCACTACAATCAGCAAACGCTTTGGAAGGCCAAGTCCAAGGTCACAACTTGGAGCACAGAACTGTAAAGAATAAACTACTACAGGACAGCAAACACACAGCATTTTATTGCCTAAACATGTAAATGCAGATCACCACCCTCCTAACACGTCAATGATACATGCATGATGATACAAGGTTGTAGAACAGCATGCACATGCTGCTGCTGTTCACCTGTCATCTGCTCAGAATGTCATCAGAAAATTTTATTTTCCCTGACAAAACATGCTCCGATTCTGTCTTGGCAAGGCAAGCTAGCTCCCTGCATACAAAATCTGAGCTCTAAGGCACTTTGCACACACACCCCAGAGACACCACATGTGCTTGACATTCAGATTGCTGAGCAAATATGCCAGAATTCAAACAGGCACGCCAGGAGTCCTTCCTGGTAGCAAATACAAAAACAGGGCAGGGCAGTTGCAGGCTCAATTGCCTACTTCAAGCAACAGCTTCACTAAAGTGATTGCTAACCTTGTGACGTATCTGGATAGGATCTCTGCTGGCTTCTGCTTGCTCTTGTCATCATTGTAGAAGTTTCTGAGCAGAGCACCAGTGATGACCTCATCCCCAGTCAATGATTTGTCAAAAGCAAAGCTCATGCCATAGAACATCTGCTCAAGCTCATTGAGCCACTTGTTGAGGCGTACCTGTATGAAGGCATCACTGTTGCAAGCAAACAGGCGACTGGCTACATTACCTACAATGTCACGCAGGACTGCTTGGACTAAAAGTATGAGCAAACAAGGTGCATGTGTTGAGTACGCTATCAACTTTTTGCAATCCAGAAGGACTGTGTTTGTGGGTGCTTTGTTGACAATGCAACTCCACCTGATGTTACTGCTATCTCACTCCAATAAGTTGCACGGGGTACCCAAAAAAACCCAAACAAGATTTTCTGGAAAACTGCAAATGTGCCAGCACTGCAATACAATGTGAGATACAGCTGCCTCATGCATAACCAAGCTTGGTGGGCAACTCAATATAGTTCCCAATGCCATTGACAATGGACAGAGTAAAGTGCTGACCTTGACACCTTCTCCTCGCACCCTTGCCTCAACATTGTCTTGGAATGTTTCATACACCATTTGCGCTATGTCTTTGCCGTCTTTGCCTTCAGATCGCAGCCGGACCAACAGCATCCAGACATGAAGACATAGTATGTTATACTCATTGGCAAACTTCTTTTGTAGATCAAAGACTGCAGCACACTCAAAGCTGCTCAAGAGAGCATATGAAAGCACACAAATGTGTCTGAGAGTCTGTGTCAAGTGAGTCATATCTCTATCAGGCTGGCTGAGCACAACAGGTGTGCAACAGGATTTAATATAAACAAATGATGTAAATCAACAAGAATCTACCTTCATACAGCCTTGGCTCTGCGGCCTGTTGCACAACAGCCTGGTACAAGTTTTTACTGCCTGCACAATACATTCCAGGCGTGATGCACAGTTAAACAACAGTACAGCCTGCAACCAGCCAAGCATTGCTGAGCCCCACCAACCTCGCAGAAGCTGACTCTCTTTGCTGTAAAATCCAGAGATTGTAAGCAGCGCTTGCCGAAATCTGCTTGTTGCTACCTCAGGTCTGGGCTCGTCTGTGGGCCGGTCATATTGCAGGGATCTTGGATGCGCGTTGAACAGGTCTGTGCGCTGCACAGTAGATGCAGACTTTGTACATGTGTTGGCATATGTGGGCTGGGCCTAGCGGGCAGTGCAAACTCAGCAGGTTCCAAGCTGATCAGGCGACCAAATACCTTGAATTGTGGTTCTATTACTTGAGTGGACGATCCAGCAGCCGTACTGAAGCTGGATAAGCTCACCAGGCTTGAGACCTCAGGCCTTAAGAGATGGGGTAAAACTGAGAACAGAGGGTGCACTTGCAGCCCCGGCTGTCGGTATATTTGTGCGGCGTGCTGCCGCAGCACGTGTAACATCATACTGCTCGGCGCTCGCATACTGTCTGAGGGCAAAATTGGTACGAGCAGCAAGGTATATGTTCGCGGCAGTTGATGAACTAGCACAGTGACTCTCAAGCTAGCACGCTAGCCACGTACTAACCCTAGCAGGCGTTACGGGGTCACGTGGGTGTGGGTGTGGACATGGGCACCAAGGCAGGACATGTCCGCTGAGCAGCGACAGATCGCAGAATGAGCGGCCAACTCTCCAAATCCGATCGAGAGTTGTATCATCAATTGCGCGTCAAGTACACCTCAGGTGCACAGGCGGTAAGCGTTTGCAGCTGCTTGCTTACTTACGATCAAAAGCTGATCAGACAGCTGATCATGGCAAGGTGTCCCCTCAGGCAGGTAGTTCATCTGATCATCACACCGGCCTGCATGAAACCCCTGCAGCCATTCGGGTATGCCCGACTTGCAGGGGCAGTAAGGTCGAAGTGGAAACATATAACTTTCGCCAAATGGAGGTAAATGGAGGCAAATGGAGGTATTGCAATTGTAACGCACGTCCCTTGTTTGGAAAGGAGCTTGCTGGATGCAGAGGATCTGCCAAACATGCAAAGGGGACGGAGTGACTACTGAAACGAACTGAGTAGAAATAGATGGTAGCAAGAACTGTAAGCTGCTACTTTCACTGGCCAAAATAGCTGCAAATGAGATCAAATTCATAAAGCAGGTGTTGTTCATGTGCGACATACGGTCTGCACAAAGTTAGCCTTATCTCACACCGTCCAAGGCAAGCACAAAACAGGCGTAGGTCCATCGTGTTGCTCTAGGGGAAGATCTGATTCAATAAAATGCTTAGCTTCCTGAAATCATACATACGCTGTTTTTTCTTAGTGGTATGAATTCGATGACCATATGCTGTTTTTATACAAACACTGACTGCACCTTTGTAGCACTCAGTAGACTGGTAGTCTAATGAGCTTCAGGAAAGTATCTACTTTCCAATAAAGCAAAATGTCGCAAAGCAGGCTTCGACGTGAGGCGCTCGTATGCCTGCAGGCGCGTTTGTGCCCCAGAACCCCAGTGTGTTGCTGCAGATGCCAGAGCTAGAGTGGCAGGAAGTACTGGGGCAGGCACAATGTTGACAGACCTGCTCCAGCTTAGCCAGCACAGGCCAGGTGGGTGTTAGCCTAGTCAGACATGCTGGAGAAAGACCCAGCATAACGGACCTGTGAGCCACAAATCGAGTTGTTTAGCCAATGTACACGCAGATTGTGACAGCAATGTATGATTCTGGGTGCAGGCGCACTGCAACCTTGACAGAGTTGGCAGCGGCATCAGCCCAAGTCAGGGCCTCCAGCAACGGTCTGCACACCAGCTGTGGGTTAGCAGACAACCCTGCACCGTCGCTGCAGCCTTCCACTGCCCTGAGGCTTCCATCTGGGCCCAGCCCTCTCTACACTACTCATTAACACTCTGTCACCTATTGCACACTCAACCTACCCTGGTCTTCCTGAGTCTGACAGGCTACTGGCACAACACTTCTTGGGCACAGCAATCAGCTCACAGCCCATAGGCCCTCTCCCTTCTGCATGTCAGGGAGGGTCCATGCCGCCCACAATGGCTTACGGAGCACAGCAACAGCAGCAGCAACACAGCATTGAAGGTTTGATTCAGCAACAGCTGCCTTGGCAGCCACAGCAAAACCGGCAGCAGCAAGGCCAGACTCAGCTGCAACAGCAAGGCCAGAGTGATCTGCAACAGCAATACATGCAGCACCAGACCTTCTTTGTTGACTTGGCTTCGTGACACTCAAAATGCACATCACGCTGCAGTGCCATCTCATGATTCATAAACCTGTATATTCATAGCTGTGTTAACATTGTACATGTACAGATATATAGAAATTCAGCAGCAAATTCTGAAACTCTCTATTTTGTCGCCTGCAATGCACATGGGAAAGCTGTGCGCCACAGAACTATTTTTTCCTGCAAGCTGTCTTGCTATATGTTCTTCTGGTGTTACACTCTGAATATACCAATGTTGCCAGGGTGTACATTTATTCCTATACTGATGCTGCATGCTTGCAATGCCGCGATGTAGGTACACTGTTGCACCACAGCTATTTTGCCATGATGCAGCTGTTAGTCATATTATTCTTGCTAGTCTGTACACATTACACCACAGTGCACAGGTGTGTACGCAATTATATCATCGATGTGACACAGTACTGTCTAAATGACTGTAGGAATGTATGGGGGGTACTTGCTGAGGAGTAGCTGAACGGCCAGGGATGTACCTATACTGCCACCACAAGCTGTGTTGTAATGCTGCAGCCACATACTTGTACATTGTTCCACATCACCTGCTGTATTGTTCATGGCGTCGGCTAAACGCATGCATGGCTGTATTGACATATAGGACTGTATTTTGATCTGGTCTGTACTGCTGCTGCATAAGCGTATTGTTTTGTAAAGTTGATGCGGGCATGACTGTAACAGCACACAACATGGTAGCGGCTGTGCGGGTGCATATCATATTATGCAGCAGTAGTGCTAGTGTACACTAATGCAACACATTGAGTTATAGGAGAGAATGGCAAAGACAGAAAGCTGTAGACTGGATGGCGATCATGACAGGAGCCCCTGATAGATCATTGCAGTGGCAGGCTGGACTATGACATAGCAGAGGCCATAGCCAGCTGCTGGCTATGTGCCAAACTTTATATGGTCTAGACCGACACAGCAGTGTGGCTTGTTGCCATGCTGTAGCTTGTAGCAGTTGCATAAAACGATCAAGGCAATGGCCTATTTATAACATATAGATCACTGCAGCACTGCACTTAACTGCAGCGCTGCAGCTGTGTCCTATTGCAGTTGCATGTTGTTACTTTTGCATACATAAAGGCTTACAGTACAGCTCTGCTGCAAAGGATGACGGTAGGTGTATCATAGCTGCATAGCTGGTAGCTGCATATATGTTTATATAAATGCATAGCTGCACAGCTGCATAGCTGCGTGACTGCATAGCTGCATAGCTGCTAGCTGCATAAATGCATAGCTGCATGGCTGCCAACTGCAAGGTGTCATAGCTGCATGGTGTCATACATGCATAGCTGCAAAGCTGCGTTCTGTGATGTCTGCATGGTGTCATAGCTGCATTTTGTGATAGATGCATAGCTGCACAGCTGCATAGCTGCATAGCTGCGTAGCTGCATAGCTGCACAACTGCATAGCTGCATAGCTGCACAGCTGCATGGCTGCCTGGCTCCATGGCTCCATAGCTGCATAGCTGCATTATGTCATATCTTCTTGCAACGCTAGCAAAATTGCTGCGGTTGCATACATGTAGTTGCATGGCCCAATTGTGGCTGTGTAAATCTACTGCAGCAGAGCTGTTGCGTAGCCTTGTGTCCCTTTTTGCTGCTATACAGCTACATCGTGGCAGTAAAATTGTGTTTCTGTTGTTGCAGGGGTGTATTGCCATGATGTAGTTGTATACTGAGTTTTTGCTGCTTAGCTGTTCTGCCATGATGTAGCTGTACTCTTGCTGCATTCTGCCAGCCTTTATGCTGCAAAGCTTGACACAGCTAGGCACAGCACTGATTGTGAACAATCCCTGTTGTATTTGCAGCATCATGATCTTGTTGAACGTGCATACTGGGCTGGCAACCACAACAGCATTGCTTGACATGAAGCAGGCATGCCCTGGTATGCATACATCTGGTGCATACACAATGCCATATGGTACACCATGCACTGCACAGTTCACCATGTAACGTGTGGTAATTTGTCCAAATTAGATGTGCGCAACTTCGCAGAACCTGCAATTTGTGCACAGAGCTTCACTCAACACTCAAGCCAATCTTGCATTCTGCAGGCTATTTGATCGTAGAGACTATTACATCTCTTGAGCATCTGTACTATCACGCATATGTGTCCTGCTATCATGTGATCAAATCTTGCATTCCTAGCAACGTCTAAAGGCATATAAGATAGAATAACTGCTCATCCAGGCAACACACTGAGCGCCTGGTGGAAGTAACATTGCAGACAAGAAAGAAGACCAAGCAAAACTGGTTTGTTGACACTGTCACAGCAGATGTTGGATTGACATATGAAACAGCTCTTTGTACCAGTTTGCAAATAGGGTGTGTCTGTTGCTGTGACATTGTCTTCATGTCTTCAGGTGCTTCTGTACTGGCCAATGAGGCAAGACTCAGTCTGCATATGCATAGCGACACGTCAGCAGATTGAAAATAAGTAGCAGGTTTGCATCAAACTAGAAACACGGCTTATACCAAATTTTGCTACAAGTGCCCTCTCCTGAGCATGCTTGAGAGAACAGATGTACTTGTTGAACTACACCCTGTCAGTTGTGCCATCATCACAGGGGGCAGAGCTCGAGGCTGCCAGCGCTGGCAGGGGTGTAGAGGGCAGCACAACATGAGCATGCGATAAAGCCTGAAGAATAGTAGCTGCCAGATCATCCTGATTAGAGCTGTTGTTGTATTTGAGGCAACCTGCCAGCTTGCATGGTGTTGTGCAAGTAATTTTGAGTCAGGAGCTTGGCCTTATGCTTGCTCAGTGTATTCTTCTGTGCAGCACCGAGATTGCCACTTGCAGACTGTCTGACCGCTGCTGTATTTAGGTCTTGTAACTTCTTTGTTGATTTGGAAGAAAGCAGCAGCCCATGCTGGGCCAGCCTGCATGTTTCTGACATCATCACCACTGGCAGGTCCATTCCTATATACATAGCTTGCAGGCTGGCCTCGAGCTTGCTCGTATGCCCAGGCCTCTGTGCAGTGACAACTGCAGAGCACCCCTGAATGACATAGACTTTATTGAAGGTCATAATACTCTTGAGATAGCTTGAGTCATGCTGGGTTACAGAGCATCGTCCAATCTGATGGATGTCACTGCAGGACGCCCAAAACACTGTGTAAGCGATATGTTTGCTGCCCGCATGAATGCTGAGGACAGTTGCCATACTAGCAGACAGCTAGGTCTGAGAGGCTGGTGTCAATTCGCTCTGTATGTGGTGATCCCGCGCGGCAACAGGTAAGACGAAATGTGCAGGTCGTGGAGGTCGCAACAGGACATGCGGCTGCAACGATCTGTACCAAAACAGGCGGGAGTGGAAGCTGCATAGTGACAAGTACAGCTCAAAGACCTGCGGGCGAAGGTCAGCCAGTTCCTGTACGTCAGTCTCGGTCTTGTGTCAGTCAGTAAACAGTGACTTCCTGGTTGCATCTCAGCGTCTGTAATTGTCGGTGCAAAGCTGGTGGTTTCTCGGACGAATGCTGGTCATGTTGCCGGTCGGCTTACTTCTGGTCCATCGCCAGCTAAAAGTCAGTCGGTTGTTAAACGTTTATTGTTCTCAGTCGTTTGTCAGGACCGGCAGTTCCCAGTCATTTCTCAGTAGAAACTCGGTTGAAACTCGGTTGAAACTCGGACATCTGGCG
>JAABUU010007355.1_pt1 | contig 11371 bp, 11 predicted proteins | sample 5559301 | NCBI WGS metagenome assembly JAABUU01 (sample SAMN10711884, study PRJNA513360) | rock metagenome | isolation source: Antarctica rocks | place: Antarctica: Victoria Land, Richard Nunatak white
TGGGAAGGGGCCGGTGGTGAGGTTCCCCGCGCCGTTGCGCTCGAACGAGAGCACCGACTATACTCGTGTCGTATCAATGGCTTCAGTCTATGTCCATCTCACAAGACACTTTTTGTTCTCGCGTTTCGCAGGCTGAAGCCTTTGCCATTACAGGGAGAGCACGATGCCCGTTCCGCTTCATCTCGTCAGTCCAGCCAGTGGGAAAGCGTATCCGCTCGATGATGTGCGCCTGCTCGCCTACGGCGATCCAGAAGCGCACGCGGATGGCACGCATATCAACCTCATCCCAGTCTACCCGGACGGCACATTCACGCGCGAAGCGTTTGTATCGGCCTTTGCCCGGCGTCGCGATCTCTGGGACTTCCACGCGCTCTTGCCGGTGGGCGGTGACACCGAACCCGTCACGATCGGCGAAGGCAATACACCGCTGATTGCGATCCCATCCGAACGCGGGCCGCTCCATCTGAAGGACGAATCACGCAACGCGACATGGAGCCATAAGGACCGCGCGATGACGGTCGCCGTCACCGTCGCGAAGTCGCGCGGCTACCGTACCGTCGTCGGCGCGTCCACGGGCAATGCCGGGGCATCGCTCGCAGCCTATGCGGCCCGCGCGGGGATGCACTGCGTGATGTTCACCGGCACGGACGTGCCGACAACGATGCTGACCCTTATGGGTGCGTACGGCGCGCTCTTGTGCCGCCTCGAAGGTGGCGCAAACCGGCGGGCAATCGCCGCGCTCGGTATCGAGCGGTATGGATGGTTCCCCGGCACCAATGTTACCGACCCGCCGGTTGGGTCGAACCCGTACGGCGTCGAGGGCTACACGACAATTGCCTATGAGATCGTCCGCGATCTCGGCGATGCACCGGCGGCGATCGTCGTACCGACATCGTACGGCGACAATCTCACCGGCATCTGGCGCGGTTTCCAGCGGATGCACGCGGCAGGCGTGATCGCCCATGTGCCACGCATGATCGTCGCCGAACCCGCAAACTCGGCCCCGTACGCTCATGCCCTGGCGCACGGTGGCCCGGAGCAGATTCCGGCGACGCCATCGGCCGCCTTCTCCATCGGTGGCGGGACGGCGAGCAGGCAAGCGTGGCAAACGCTCCATGATTCCGATGGGGACGCGCTCTCCGTCGCGGAATCGGACATCCTGCCGATGCAGCGGCGTCTCGCCAGTGAAACTGGCCTTTACCTCGAGGCGGCATCGGTCGTCGGCGTCGCGGTGGCGCGGCGGATTGTGGCGGAGACGGACGGAACGCTCGTCGTCATCGGAACATCAAGCGGCCTCAAGGACCCCGCTTCAACAGCCCGTACACTGCCCGACCCGCCAACCATCCTGGTGGATCTCGACGCCCTTGCACATGCGCTCGAAACCGCCTATGGTGTGCGACTCGGTGATCTCAATGAATTGCATGAGTTCTAGTAGTAGTGACGTGTTGGCCGAGGAGTGTTGATCGGGATTGGGATACGAACCGGTACGCGTTCCGGGCGGGATAGCGGCGGAAGCGCCTGCTCAACGGCGTCACGGATCTTCTCGCTGGTACTCTTGATCCAATCTTTGATTGCCATTGTCTCGCAAAACCCTTTTGTACTTATCGCTGTGGATCACGACGCACGCATACCAAGTTACCATAACAATTGGCGCATGTCGAGAAGCATTATTCTTTATTGATGATCGCCGTCTGCACGACGACGCGGATGCGCGCTTTGAACTCCTCACTCGCGAACGTCGCACGACCGCAGCGCCCGACGACGTGGAGAATGCCTGCCTCGAATCGAAACGAGTCGGCGCAATGGCCGCACACGGTAAGGTGATGCTCAACTTCTAACCGTTCCGCTCCGGAAAGTTCCCGGTCGAGGAACGGCTGCAATTTCTCGACACATTCCTGACACGTCATTGTCATCATCACTGTACTTCCCCATGTCCGGTCTGCCGCTCAAGCCGTCGGGCGCGACGTTGATTCCGCCACCGATTGCCCACGCAACGAATCGAGATAGCCCGACGCAACCGCATAGTCCCACAACTCCTTCTGCAACCGCCGCCGTCCGCGATGAAGGCGGGACATCACAGTGCCGACCGGGATGCCGACAATCTCGGCAATCTCCTTGTAGGAGAAGCCCTCAACGTCCGCGAGCAACACAACCTGCCGAAACTCAAGCGGCAACTGCTCCAATGCCTGAATAACGTCCGCCTCCGCAAACTGGTCAATGACGGTCGCCTCCGGGTTCGGCGATTCCGGCTGCACGCCGCTATCCACCAGGTGGTTATAGAGATAAAATTCTTCCACATCGTCGAGCGATGTAGACTGCGGGTGCCGCGCTCGCTTCCGGTACTGGTTGATGAAACTGTTCGTCAGAATCTTGAACAGCCATGCGCGCAAGTTCGTGCCGGGTTGAAACTGATGCGCGGATCGGAATGCCCGGTAGTACGTCTCCTGCACGAGGTCTTCCGCATCCTGCGGGTTCCGCGTCATGCGCAGTGCCGTCCGATACAGCGAATCAATTTGGAGAAGCGCCTCCTCTTCAATAGATGCGGCGCTCGCGGGCGCACCTGCCATTTCATCGGGCGCGTTCCCGGCGGTCACCGCCGGACGCGTGCCGTCCATCCCTCGCTCTTCAACCATCAATCACCCTCGAATTCTTTTGAGCCATCCGCGCCGGTGCGTCCACTAGCTCGTTCGACTCAGTATACCTAACTTCACGACCATCGCAGTTATTCCGTGATCGTCGCACGGCCGCTTTTGCGATAGAATGCGCAAGATTGGGGCAATCGCACCAGGCAGAGCGGATTACCAGGAGGAGTCTGTGCACGTCATCATTCCTGCGGCGGGGTTCGGAACGCGGCTCCGGCCGCACACATGGAGCAAACCCAAGCCGCTCGTCAGCGTTGCGGGCAAGCCGATCCTCGGCCACGTCCTCGATAGCATCGCGCCACTCAACCCGGAGCACGTCGTCTTTGTGACGGGGTATCTCGGCGATCAGATCCGCGAGTATGTCGAAGGGCAGTATCATTTCTCCTCCTCCTTCGTCCACCAGGCGGAGATGAAGGGACAGGCGCACGCGATCCACCTCGCCGCCGATCATGTGCATGGGCCGTTGCTCATCGCCTTCGCGGATACGATCTTCGCGACCGATCTTTCCATTTTGGAGCGGACAGACGCGGACGGCGTCATTTTCGTCAAGGAAGTGGATAGGCCGCAGGCGTTCGGCATTGTCGAACTCGATGGGGAGCGGATCACGCGCATCATCGAGAAACCGAGCCATCCGCCCACTAACCTCGCGGTAGCGGGTGTTTATTACTTCCGCGATGCGGCCCGCCTCCTCACCGCGATTGACGCCATTATGGCGGCGGACACGCAGACGAAGGGCGAATTCTACCTCACCGATGCGATCCAGGTGATGATTGACGATGGCGCGCGCATCGAGGCCGCGACGATGGACCTCTGGCTCGACTGTGGCCGCCCGGAAACCTTGCTCGAAACGAACCGTGTGCTGCTCTCGCGGATGGACAGCCATGCGGCCGCGCCGATCTACACCAGCAGCGTCATCATCCCCCCGGTGGTGATCGCGCCGTCCGCCCGGATCGAACGCGCGGTCGTCGGGCCATACGCGAGTGTCGGCGAAAACGTTGTCATCACTGATGCCATCGTGCGCGATGTGATCCTGAACCGCGACAGTGAAATCGCCAACGTCATGCTCATGAACTCCATCGTCGGCGCGGACACCGTCGTCCATGGCGACTTCCATAGCGTCAATGTCGGCGACTCGTCGGAAGTCAATCTCGGTGGCGCGAGTGGCGATAACCCGCCGACGGGAGCCAAATAATGCGCTGGCTGGAGGTGCGCGTCAGCGCGGACACCGAGGCAGTCGAGGCGGTGAGTGAACTCTTCGCGCGCTACGGCTACCAGGGCGGCGTGGCAATCGAGGAACAGTACCTTCAGGATCGGGACGGCGATAATCTGCGCGTGGATACCACCGCCCCGGTGATCGTCGCGACGTATATCGCCGACACTCCCACCGCGCAGGAGACGATTCACACGCTCGAACAGGCGCTCTGGCACCTATCGCAAATGCGCTACGTTGGTGACCTGACCGTGCAGCCGCGCGAAGAGGAAGATTGGGCGAATGCGTGGAAGGAGCATTTCCATGTGCATCGCATCGGTCAGTCCATCGTCATCCGGCCGCCGTGGCGCGACTACGAAGCGCAGCCGGGTGACATCGTCGTCACACTCGATCCCGGTATGGCCTTCGGTACCGGCCTGCACCCCTCGACCCAACTCTGCTTGATCGCTGTTGAAGACCTCGTGCAGATCGGCGACCGACTGCTCGATGTTGGTACGGGCAGCGGCATCCTCGCGATCGCCGCGCTAGGAATGGGCGCGGGGCACGTCCTTGGCCTCGATGTCGAAGAAGTCGCGGTGCAGGTCGCGCGATCCAACGGCGAGGCGAACGGCATTGGTCGCGACCGTTTCCCGTTGATCGTCGGCTCGCTCGGCCCGGAGGAGCATTATGGGGCCTTCGATGGCATCTTCGCGAACATCATCGCCCGGATCATCCGCGAGTTGGCGCCCTATCTCTACGCGAGCGTGCGGCCCAATGGCTGGCTCGTCGCAAGCGGCATCATCGTCGAGCGCGAGGAAGAAGTGCGAACCGCGCTCGAAGCGGCTGGATTCGTGGAAATCACGCGCGGGCACATGGGGGACTGGGTCGCCCTGCGCGCCTGGCGGCGGTAGAAAAAACGTGCATCGGTTTTTTGTCCCACCCATGAGCCGTGTGGAGCAGACCGTCACCCTCTCCGGCGACAGCGCGCATCAGATCGCCCGCGTTCTCCGCCTCCGCGCCAACGAAGAGATCGTCCTAATCCCCGCCGACGCCACGCATGCGGTAGAATGGCGGGTACGCCTCGTGACGGTCGAGGCGCGCGGTGTCAACGGCGTGGTCCTCGCGGAGCGGGCCGGTCTGCCGGAACCGTCTTGTGCGGTAACGCTCTGTCCCGCCCTGCTCAAGGGTGAGCGGTTCGATTGGCTCGTGCAGAAGGCGACCGAACTCGGCGTCGCGGTCATCCAGCCGGTCGTCACGGCGCATACGATCCGTAAGATCGGGCCGGACGACCGGCACGCACGGGAGCGGTGGCGGCGGATCGCTATTGAAGCGGCGGAACAATCGGGGCGCAGCCGCGTTCCGGAAATTCGCGGGCCGGTTCCGCTCGCTGAATTGGCACACGCCGTCGCCGCGCCGCTCTTCGTCGCGCATGAGACGGTCGCAGCATGGACGCTGGCCGACGCGCTTCCGATGGCAAGGGGCGGTGTTGGGATCGTTATCGGGCCGGAAGGCGGCTTGACGGACGACGAGGTCGCACGTCTCGTGGCGGACGCAGACGCCGTGCCGGTATCGCTCGGGCCGCGCGTGCTGCGGGCGGAAACAGCGGCAATTACCGCCGTGACGCTGGCGATGATGGCGACCGAAAATCTTGCACCGCCGCGCGAGCGCCTTTGGCATGAGATTGGGAACATATAGGAGCGGCATGACTGGTTCAGACACACAACGTTGGAAAATAGACCTCCACGCTCATACCTGGCATTCGCAGGATAGCCCGGTCAGCCCGGAACGGCTGGTGCGCGCGGCGAAACGGCGCGGACTGGACGGCATCGCAATCACCAATCATGGCCGACTCGCGGGATACGCCGCCGCTCAGGAGGCCGGAGGGCCGGATTTCCACGTCATCCCCGGCGAGGAAGTCTATTCCACTGCGGGAGAGATCATCGGCCTCTTTCTGCGCGAGGAAATTGCCAACGGTCAAACGCCCGAAGCGACCTGCGCGGCGATCCGCGCCCAGGGCGGTATCGTCGTCATCCCGCACCCGTATGACCGCTACCGCAAGGGCGCCATCGGCGAAGCGGCGCTCGACCGACTTGTCGCGGCCGGTCTCGTGGACGCGATTGAAGTCTTCAATGGTCGGATGGTCGCCCCGATGGATAACTGGGCCGCGAAGAACTACGCTGCCACGCATCATCTACCGATGACCGTCGGCTCGGATGGACACGGTACCTGGGAATACGGCGGCTCGTACATCGCCATCGCGCCCTTCACCGACGCCGCGTCGTTCCTCGTGAATTTGCCGCGTGCCATCCTGTATCCGCATCGCAGCGCGCAGTGGATTCATCTCATTTCGAGCGCCGCAAAGCGGCGGCGCAAGCGGCATGCCCGTTCCGACGACGGCACAGTGGAAGCGACGCCAGATGCGCATCCCGTCGCTGCGGTTGCCGCCGGAGAGGGGCACACTCGATGAGGAAGTTGTTTGGCAAGGGCGCGCTCGTTGACGGCGTCAGCCCGGAGGGAATCGCGGCGCGGTACGATATTCGCCCCGGCGACCGCATTCTGGCGATTGACGGCGATGAGCCGTCCGACCTGATTGATTATCAATTGCTCACCGCGTACGACGAATTCACCCTGACTGTCCAGCGGGGTGAAGAGCAGTTCGACATCGAAGTGGACAACGAGGAGTATCAGCCGCTCGGCATCCGCTTCCCGTCCGCCGCCTTCGATGGCGTCCATATCTGCGATAATCACTGCACCTTCTGCTTCCTCAAGCAGGGCATCCCTGGCCTCCGGCAGACGATGTACATCAAGGACGACGACTACCGGCTCTCATTCCTCTACGGCAACTTCATCACTCTCACCAATTTGAAGGACGATGACTTCGCGCGGATCGGCGCGGAACGCCTCTCGCCCCTGCACGTCTCCGTCCACGCGACGAATCCCGTCGTGCGCGAGCGGTTGGTGCGCTCGACGAATGGGCGCGGCGGTAAAATCATGGAGGACCTCCGCCGCCTCGCCGCGATGGAGATCGCATTCAACACGCAACTCGTCCTCGTCCCAGAGGTAAATGACGGCGTGGAACTCGACCGCTCGATTAGCGATCTGCTCTCGCTGATGCCCCACATGCAATCCATCGCCGCCGTGCCGGTTGGGCTGACGCGGCGCGGGCTGCATCGCGAGGAATGGTACCGGGAGCAGCATCGCATCCTCGATGAACCGGCGCTCAGGATGTTCACACTCGACGAGATGCGTGGGATTCTCGCGCAAATCAAAGGCTGGCAGGCGAAACTACGCGCCGAATACGGTCGGACGATTGTCCATGCGGCGGACGAATTCTATCTCAACACCGGCACGCCGCTCCCGCCTGCGAGCCGGTACGACGGCTTCCCGCAGTTGGAGGACGGCATCGGCCTGACCCGCCTGTTGATAGACGAATGGGCGCGTGCGAAGAAGCGAAAGACGCTGCCGCGCAATCTGCACGGGCGCCGCGCCACCATCGGCTGTGCGACGTTGATCGCGCCGACAATGCGTGCGCTGGTGCATGATGTCAACGCCGAAACAGGCGCGTCCATCGAAGTGCGGGAGATCGAAAATCGCCTCTTTGGACCGGACATCACCGTTTCCGGTTTGTTGAGCGGCAAGTGCATTCTGGAGGAATTTGGCGGCGAGCCCTCCGAGATACCGCTCTTTCTCCCGCGCTCGATGTTCGATGAGCGCGGCATCCTGACGGTGGACGATATGACGCTGCCTGGCCTCTCGCAGCAATTGGGGCGGTCCATCGCGCCCGCGAGTCAATTGCTGGAAGTTGTTCAGACCCTCGCCCGTCTGCCCGCGCGCAGTATGGCGCCGATCGCTCTTCCCATCGCGACAATCGAGGAGGTACAGAGTGTCAGCACACACGGATAAGGACGACGCGCAACGCGAACGGGATGGATACATTGATCTCAATAGCGCCACAAACACCGAGCGGCTGCGCCAGCATCAAGCGTATCTTGTCGGTCTCGGTATCCCGGAGGGCGTAGCCTCCACACTCGATCACATCGGCGTGCAGGCGGCGACGACGGCCGCCTTCGAGCAACTGCTGAAACTGTACACGCAGGATGCACGCGGCGCGGACGTCGTGGATCGCGGCGACCGGCGGATCGCGATGATTGATCGAGGCGAGGGACTCTATCAGGTCGAACTCTTCGAGCCGCGCGTGGGGCAACCGGCACTGCGACCAGGATTCGTCCATTACGCATTTATCTGGCCGGACTGGAAGCCGCGCGAGGGCGAACTGCGCGACATGGTGGAACTGGCACGAACGTCGAATCTCAACGGCAACTGGCTCGCCTTCCTCGCGACGCCGGACGGCTACGAAGCGGAAATCGTCTCCGAACCCGTCGCGTTTAATTAGAGCGGATTCCAGTGATGTTGAGCCGTACCACCGGGGAATCATCGCGTGATCCCGACACACGCACTGTGACCGGCACGGCCGGCGTGACGCGTCCGGTAATTCGTATCGCGAACACCGTCAATATCCGGGAACGGATGCAGGATCCAACAGATCGGCAATGGCGCTGACAAGTACCGGCCACATTGCCGGTGTGAAGTAGCCCGGCCAATGGTCGCAGGCAATCGTGCGATAGGTGGTTGTGGACGGTAGCGTCGCGCGCAATCGGGCATTGGTCGTTGGATGCATCGTGCTGTGCCACGGGCGCGGGAGGCGCGGATAGACGCCCTGCACCCAGTCCCGTTCGCCGAGGATGCAGCCAATCGTTGCATCCCCCGCCCAATCGCGCGGCGCCTTCGTGGGCAGGACGGCCGGCCCGAAAAAGACGAACGCGCCTACGGGGATCGCCGGTCGGAGCAGTGTCGCTGCTGTCTGCACAATGGGTACGGCGCCACTGTAGGCGATCAAGGCAACCGATTCCCGCTCGTGCAGCGGATATCGCGCGACATCCACCCGAATAGATTCCGTGAGGAGCGCCGCGTACCGCGCGGTTGCGCGGCGCGTCAACGCCAAAAACGCCGGGATACCGAAAATACGTCTCGATCCATACGGCCAGATCGCCGACGCGCGCCATCCGGTCTCCGCCGCGATACTCCCTGCGAGGGATGTGAAAAGATGTGGCGGCCGCACACGACCGCCTTCTTCTACGCCGCCCGAGACGAAGACGCCATTGACGATATAGATGCGATAGCAGGGCAAGGCATCGGTAGGCTGAATCACTGGTTTCGCTTCTCTATCTGAGGTGGTGGAGCGATGCATCATGTCTGCGATTCTCCATCAGCATCGCCGCAGTGCTTCGGAACAACACAAAAGGGGGAGCAGGCCACAACCCGCTCCCCGTCACTCAGTACTCAGCCCTTCCTACTTTGGCATGTTCTTGAGCGCGGTGTATGCCGGCCGTGGCGAATTGTCGCCGCGCAGAACCCCCCAGCCATATTTTTCGTCATTCACCGCTGCGGCGCCCTTCGCGGCCGTAATCGTAAATGGGAAGTCGAGATTCCAGACAAACATCACGCCCATCCACGGATAGGACTTGCCGAGCGCAAATGCCTGCGTCAGGTATTGCGCCTGCTGGTCCTCGGAAACGTACTGTGCATATTGGTAATTCGGTACGAGGACGCTGCTGCTGTCCCAGCCGAACTCGGTTAGCCACATCTTCTTGCCCGCTTCACCATTCTGCTCCATCACCGCGCGCAGTTGCAGGATGCGCTTGAAGTAGAACGAGTTGTCCTTCGTGAAACTCCGCCCGCCGTCCGGGTCCGTGCCGCAGCCGTTCGTGGGCGGATTATCGGGGTACGAGTTGTTTGGCGGGTTGCAGTTGGAGCCAGGGTGCGCGCCGAGCACATCGTAATACTTCTTCACCTCACCATTGTTGATGGCATAGATCTGTTGGAGATACTGGACATCATCGAGGGCGATCTCCGGGTGGCCGGTGACACCGGTCGGCGTTTGACCACCGAAGACGACGGTAATATTCGGGTCGCTGGCTTTGAGCGCCTGGTATCCCGCCTTGAGGATGGGGATATAGGCGCCGACGTTGACCTGCCCGCCCGTCTCTTTGGCGTAGTTCTCCTCATTCCAGACCTCGTACGCGGCAACTTTCCCCTTGTAGCGGTTTGCCATGAAGCCGATGAAATCGGCGAAGTCTTGGGGATTATTCGGCAGGCCACCACCCGATCCGGCCCAGTCGGGCGAACTGACCGGGCTGAGCATCACGTTGACGCCCTTCGCGGCGGCGGCGTTGATCAGTGTGTCGAGTTGCGCAACATAGTTGTTGCCGAACTGCCCCTTGGCGGGTTCGTAGGAACTCCAGCGCACCTGCTGGCGAATCCAACCAAACTGTGCGTCCGACACCCTGCCGAACATAGTGTCTTTGCTGCCTGCATCAAGGCCGATGGCATCCACGTTAAACCCGTAACCGCCGCCACTGTCACCGACATGGAGACTCGCGTAACTGCGTGCGAGGGGCTGCCCACCACCGAGGCCGCACGGGCCCTGACCAATGCAGTCCGGCTGCGTCTGACCGGCCGGTTCCGGCGCGCGGAGCGCGGGATCGAGGTTGTCCTGGTCCGCCTGCGAGACGCCGAGCAGCCCAAGCAGCACCTTAAAGGGATCGGCGTTCTCCGGATGATATTCGAGGCGGTAGCGCTCGAAATACTGCACGCGGTGCGTCTGCCCATCCCCGGCGGGCACTGGCGGATTCTGCTCGTCGAACGGCTCCGAGATCGGGTAGCCGAAGATTTGCACGCTCCGCTGGAGGTCGCCCTTCCCGGCCTTCTCCCAGAAGGCGCGGATCGCGGCAGTGCCGAGGTCGCTGCCGCCGACAGTGTGATTCGTCTGCGAGAACCAGAGCCGCCCATCGTTCGGGTTGCCGACCGGCTGGAAGTTCGGATCAGTCGTCGCTCGACTCATCGTTTGCAGCGCGGCAAGACGGCGACCGAGCACCTCGAAGGGTGTTCCCTTGTTCTCGGCATGCTGCTCAAAGACGGCGCGCTGCAAATACTGCGTCGGATGTGTCTTACCATCTTCCGATTGCTGGTCGAAGACTTTAGTGATCGGGAAGCCGTACTGCAACAACCCCCCATTCCCGTTCCAATAGTCGCGGAACTGTCCATAGAGATAATGACCGGTATCCGTGTAATAGTCCGATGACGCGGATACCGGCGCTGCCGGTGCCACCGCAAGGAGACTAAAAAGGACGAACGCTACCATCCCCGCACTCATCCAACGCCAAGCATTACCCAAAATCCTACCCTCCAAAACCCATGAGCCCCACGGACCCGCAGGCATCCATGCACGCCACCCACTCGCCCCACCTTACCATAATGTTCTTGTCGCGACACCTTTTCGTTCTCTACCGGACCAAACATCCCGTTCATCCATGTCCCGCAGTGCATTCGCGAGTATGTCTGTGTGCTAAACTTTGGAGTTACCCCGCTTTGGTGGACAGGTTGATCTTAGGCCACCTGACCGAGCGTTGTCCACCTCCTCTCGTACGCCATCGGTGACAGATAGTCGAGTGCCGAATGGCGTCGCTGCGTGTTGTAGAAC
>JAABUU010007356.1_pt1 | contig 11369 bp, 9 predicted proteins | sample 5559301 | NCBI WGS metagenome assembly JAABUU01 (sample SAMN10711884, study PRJNA513360) | rock metagenome | isolation source: Antarctica rocks | place: Antarctica: Victoria Land, Richard Nunatak white
CTGACTGATGATGATGAGGCTCCCACTCACAGATGTCAGAGATGTAACAGACCCAAGAAGGAGGTGAGCACACTCTGCACGTTGTTAAAATTGTGCTTGACTGTCAAGCATGCTTGTTGTCACATTTGCTGTCAGTCTTGATATTTTGATCAGTTCGCAGCCTCGCTGCAAGAAAGGCAGCATTCATGGCATACATGTGCATGATTTGAATGTTTGCTTGAATGAATGCTGACGAGGTGTGAAACCGCCTTTGCTCAGCCTGATGTATGCTAGTGTGCTGTTTGTGCTTTGCATTGTCAATGGAGACACTCAGCCTGATGTATGCTAGTGTGCGGTTTGTGCTTTGCATTGTCAATGGAGACACTCAGCCTGATGTATGCTAGTGTGCGGTTTGTGCTTTGCATTGTCAATGGAGACACTCAGTATGGTCTTAATGTGTGAGCTATCATGCAACTACTGATCTGCAGCATTCAGAACTCACATTACCTTCTGGTGCTTGCAGCAAGAGATGTTTGTGTGTGAGAAGTGCCATGAAACCTGGTGGTGCAGTCAGGCATGTCAGTCCAGGGATGTCACCATGCACAGGAATTCCTGCAAAGCGATCAAGCTCAAGAAAAAGCTGAAATCAAACCGCAAGAGTCATGCTTCTCCTTAACTACAGTTTTGTCAAGTATGCACAGGGAGCATCCGCTGTCACTTTGTGCTTTGGAATGCTGTGTGGGGTAGTCATCAGTAGTCAGCTCAGGTTTTTTTGTGATCCAGACGGTGTTACAGGTGTTAGGAATGAATGGTTGTTGTTGATTGCTCCAGGGCCGCAAGCATGTTGTCTGCATGAAATGTAGCATTGTAGAGCGCGCTGGTATGTATGTTCTATAGATTGCACACTATAGTTGTATTATTGCACCTTATAGTTCTATAGATTGCACATCATAAAAGCGTGCATTTTAGTCGAGGGCTGTATATTGTAGCCATGGCAACACATGCCAATCACCGACGTGTATGCAGTTCACAACGAAACACAGTTCGCCCACAAAGCTTGCTGTGTGCATGGACTACCACAAACAGTCACAGACTGAGATGCACAAAGTCTACATATGCTACAAGCTAGTAAGCGAATGGGGGCCAAGAACTACGCAATCAACTTGCAACAGCATGCAAGGATTGGCAGCATGCTATGAGGGAGATCTAGCGACAATGCTTAGACAGCATTGCTGCTCTGCCCATGAGCAGCATCATCCATGGCATGCCTTTTCTCCATGACGGCCATCATGGCAGCCTCTATCTGCTGCTTTGCATCCCTAGGTGCCTGCACGATGAGTGTCATGATCATCAGGCTAAAAAGTGCCTAGGACTGACAAGCAGCCATCAGTATAAGCACAGACACCTCCAAGCTCTGTGCAACGCCAAATGAGAAATGCTAAACAAGGTTGCACCACGTAACATACATCAAAGGTCGAAACGCCAATGTTTGTGTGTGATCTTTGTCTCAGAGACTGTGCTGCATCATACATCTCGGGAAATTGCTGGTGTAGCCCAGTAAGCCTTCACACAGCAATGTCCCACAGCATCAGCTTGTCAAGCACTCGGTGTCTCATGTACAGAGTGTTGCATATTGAGTGGTACAGATCTGGTGTCCACATGTGATCTGCCCTTGCCTTAGCTAATGCTCACCGATGGCATATTTGCTATTGCCAGATCTGCAGCTCGAAAAGCAAACCCCAGGGACAGATTAAGTAATCACCCTTACCTGAGAAGTGCCAGCTGTGGCTGCAAGGGCTTCCTGTTGGAACAGTCTGCCCAAGACTTGCAGCGCCTGTGCCCTTGACTTGCGCGTTTGCTTGTCAGCCATTGCTTCATACAGCACCTGTACCCAGCATTGGGGGTCAACAGCAATGCCAGTGCATGCATGCCGAGGATTTCAACACACACACTCATACCGCAGGCCAAGTGTAAGTGTGTCCTTTCAGTAGCCTTGTGATTGAGCGCACTTTTGCCAATGTCTGGAAGAAGAACTATCTTACTATCATTGCAGTGACTCAAACCTGCTACATACCACGCTCTAGAATGAGCATAACACATCTGATGTCTGGTGCAATGATTTGCACACTGTGAAGCACCTCAGCAGCTCAAAGTGGTCAGCCTGCTAAACCTCCATCCCAAGTCAACAGGTCACCCTTTTTGAAGACATGAGCACAATTCTGAAAGGGTCTAGTGAAATGACACTTTTGCCATCAAGCAGAGGAATAGCTCAAGGCGGCCGGCCTGCTGGAAATCACAAGCCTAGTTGACAATTCACCTTTTTACAGACATGCCGCAAGGTCCTCTCTATATCAAGCACATTGGCAGCCCACATGGCGTCCAGCATAAGCGGCAGGGTTGCCTCTTCCAGCTGGGCCCTCAGCTGAGCATGTTCCAGATTCTCTGCCTGCCGCTGAGCTGCCACAGCTGCAGCATCTGCCTCTGCTCTCTGCTGCTCACTCATCTCCTGCTGACCAGAAACACCTGCAGTCACATCTACATATGGTCATCTATGCCAAATTGCGCATATGCTGTGCTTCTTCTGTGCCAATCATCAGGTCTGAATTTGTTGCTGGGGATATGTGCATTTAAAATGTCAGAAATCAGTGCCTGCACCTGCACACATGCCACGCAAAGATGTGCAGCATGTCCCAAACATGCTATGACTGTCGCAGCTGTAGCTTCTGCTTGTTCAATCCTGAGTACCTGCCTGTATGCCACCCTGTCTTGGCAGTCAGTTTAACATGTGTAACAGCAATAAGCTATATCCAGTGCTCAGATGTGTGTGCAATTGATCCAGAGTTGCGAGCAACACCGGTGAGCAAGGGTAGGGACGAGCACAGGGCTGAGGTTTTAGCCTTTATAGTTTGAGAGTTTGAGGTGTAGCGCAAGCCCAGCAGACTGGCCAAGCGAGTGACTGACGTCTACAGGGAAGCTGCAAGCGCTGAGCTGTTTCTTTGCCATAACATGTCAGGCAAGAAACAGCAGCATGCAACAGTAACAGTAGCAGTAACAGTAACAGCAACATGCGACAGTGACCACATACAGAGGTGCGTAAAAGCAGAGGTCCACGGACACAGAGCTGAGCAGATTGGTTGCACAGTTTCACATTGTCAATGACTCTGGCTTTGACTTCGCATCGCCAAATAGCGGCTGCAGGTGAGCAGCTCCTGCACGTGAGCCTGCTGGGCATGCTGTGCCTCAGCTTTCAAATCACCAAAACAAGGACTGGGGACATGTCCAGGGGACTGACCGGGCTGGTGATTGATGCCTGCAGGGATGCTGTTAGGGCTTGGGGACTGCTGGCTCACACGCGCCTGGGCTTCAGAGCGCTGCTTTTGGTCCTTGTCCATCTGCTCCAGCTTCTGCTGAGCATGGAACACCTTGAGCCCCATCATGCCTAACTGCACCTTGGACTTGATGCTCTGGCCCTCCTGTCTGATAGAGGCAAGCCCCCCTTGGATGAAGCCCCCAAGGTAGATGGCAGCCTGCCCTTCGTAGGCCTTCCCAATGGCCAGCAGGATGGTAGGCCCAAAGGAGGCCTTGGCCAGCTCCTGCCCTTCCTGAGCCATGGATTCCTGCAGCGTGCATAATGGAATGGAATGGAATGCAGTAAGAGAAGCAAATCCTGTTAGAGAGACGGAGCCAACACTGGCATCATATCGTAAGTACAAGGTAAAAGTTAACTACACCTCCCACTCTTTGCACAAACACACATCTGCAATGCGCTGAACAGGTCAAGGGAAACATTATGTTGATTGTACTGAATCTCAAGAAAGTGCTGTGTCAGGCAAGCAGTCGAAACTGGCAGAGATGCGGTCAAGCTGATATCAGGTATAAGCCTGGGGCTACTGCACCAAAAAGGGGAGCTGCTATGGCACAAGACAATGGACAGACAATCCCAGTCATGCTTCAAGTGGCAGAATACAGGATGGCGTGTTCAGCGTTGCATAGCAGAGCAGGGTTGGGAAAGCACAGTACAGCAAAGCACAGCACAGCACAGCACAACACAGCCTGCAAAGCATGCCCAATACATCACAACATTGCATGACAGAACAGCACGTCAAGGTTGAAGCCACACAATGCAGCATGGCAAAACCATCACAATACAGAAATTGGCCAAAGCAGGGTATGACAGGTCAACAGCATGGCAGGACCAGCATAGTATAGCTTGTCAGATTGAAGCAAAAGATGACAAAGGCAATGGTTGAAAGCTGGTGCTTACTCGGAAGCCAGTCTGGTCGCCTTCAACCCATCTCCTGAGCAGGGCCTTCAGGTTTGCAGCTAACCTCTCCTCCCTCAGTAACTGCATCTTCTCCTGTTGCCCACTTGTCACATGCTCACCACTCCTGCAGATGTAGTATTATACAATAAGTATACAGTAACAATAACATAAACAATGAACCAATGATCAAAGATTCTACATATGAGACGATGAAACGAGATATGCGCAGGATCTGAATGGGCAGCTGCCTAAGACAATGCTCAGGTCCATTTGTTTGTGAGAGGGCACACTGTCTTGCTGCTCGGTTTTCACATGCTCAGCACCCCTGCATTGAGTGCATGTCTGTGTACTGGCGAACCAACCATGAAGCCTGGCAGATAGCAACCTGTGTTGCTGAATATCAATCATGCCTTCATCACACCTGAATATGCATATGCAATTGCAGCATTTACCAGGACTGGTCAGTCACAAGCAAGACTCCAGCCATAATGAGACACTGTTCTGTAGCGTCAACTAGTTCTTGGACAAACTATACATTGAAACAGCTTTGCTGCTCACAACGCTTGGACTTCTGAAACCAAAGCTGTGTCTACACACTGTGAGCACTGCTGCGTTTTCCATGATATGTCACCGCACTGAGCATTTTTTTAAAGAACCCTATGGGACCAGAAACAAGAGCCATATTGTCTGTCATGCTTCCTGCAGTCATGCATCATGCTGCCTGCTTCAAGTCTGTTGCACTTGGTGTATGTTAAGCTCACAGCAGATGTATCCCACAGTGTGAAGACAAAGCATGCTGTCAACCTTGAATACGACCTTGATTACAAGTGTAGGCATACCTGGTGAGTTGTGCTAGGCTGAGTTCGCCTAGCAAGTGCTCAAAGCGGTCACTGCCAAACAGCATGCTGAAGAACTCGCCGCTGTCCATGAAGTTGACGTCCAGCCCCTCCACACCGTGCTGGTCATACTTTGCGCGCAAGTCTGCATTGCTCAGAACCTGTTGCAAACACAAAACGGTTTAGTGTCGTTACAGTCAGCAAAGCAGAATGCAGTGTTGGAGCAAGCTGAGTGTTGTTCCAAGCTGGATCACATATGCACTCTGCTGTTCAAAACTGATCCAAGCTGGGTAGGGAATGCATTCTGCTGCTCAGTATTGCTGCGAGCTGGATGCTGTTAACATTGTGATGAGCAACCTGGTATCGTCCTCAAAGAAGATAGGAAAATTAGTACTCTGGTAACTCTGATCACATTCAAGGTCTTTTGATTACGCAAGAATGATCAATGTAGAAATGCATGACACTAGTCCATAGGTGCTGTTGACTTTGTATTTGCAATATAAAACGGACGTTCTTCCCAAAAAGTGACCTGATTGTATCCTAAAGAGCTTGGCCAATCTGACCAATGGTACATGTTAGTCACTCTGACCATTGGTGACATATTGAGAAACAAAAGTATTCCATGCCAGCATGCCACAGCTTGTGTCACCGCCATTGCTAGCTTGTGACTCACAGCTTTGAATGCAGAGGATTCAACCTGTCATGGCTTTGGGTGCTTTCACCAGGGTCATATATTGCCAGCTTACATGGCCAGGTCAGCTGTGGCTACAGTCTTGTGTCATACACTGACGGTACACAAAGCGTGCACAGCAATAGTGTACCACTGTTGATCCTGATGCCGGCGACCACTTGCCTGGTAGGCTTCGCCAAGCTTTTGAAAGCGATCCTTGGCCAAAGGATCGTCAGGGTTCTTGTCAGGATGCAGTTTCCTGGCGAGGATGTAATACTGCTTCTTGATCTGCTCTGTGGGGGCGGTTTTGGGCACCCCCAGGAGGCCATAGTAGTCTATGACCTCGCCGAAGGCTCCAGCATCGCGCCGGTCTTGTTCCCAGCGATCTCGCAGGGGGTCAAAAGATTTGTCATCCATGACCATGGCTAGAGTAGGCCGGTCTATCCATTCACGCTGATCCTGCAAGGCACACATACAAAATATTAATAGTTCCAATAATACTAGTAGTGATAGTAATACTAACAATGACAGCGTGCTTAGTCAACAAGCACTAGGTATATACGTCGCAGTCATCTCCCTCCAGATAGGCTTCTTTTGATGCCGTAATGTGCATGCTATGTTTGCTGACATATGTTGTGCATACGGCATGCATATAATAGCACGGCGTAAAATGTGCACATTGCAGCAAAGGCATGCTGTCACAAAAGGGAAATCCCAAAAGCCTTGTTGCACAAGCAAAACGATTGCTCTGCAGTGGATGGTGAGGAGGACGTGAGAAGCAATTGAACATGCGGCAACACCAATCCTTTGTTCACGTGGGGCTTACAAAGACAGCTGAGAGGCCTGTGACCAGCTAGGCAATCTGTGAATTTTGCTCTGACCAAGCTGCCCAGACTAGACGAACACAGGGTTACCTTGGCTGGCACAGAGTTGTGTGCTGCAAAGGCACCCTATCATGCACATTTTGAAGGCAATTACCAGGTTGTTAGTTTTGCAAACAGTAATGCAGTTGTCTTACTGAGCCTGATCATGTAGCACACACTTACCACTGCAAATGTCAAACTGTCAGTGATGATTCGTCAGACTACCTTGCGGCATTGCAGACAAGGTGAAAGGAGTCACAAAGCTGGCTTCCAGTGGGAGTAGGGCATTTGACTGAGCCCCAAGGGTTTCTCAATGTGCAGTGTCATCCCCTCAGCAGAGATCAACACTATCAAAAGAAAGGAGTCATGCATAATTGTGCAGTGTGACCTGCTCATTTGGAAGAAGTTTTAGCATTATGGTGGACCCCAATTATGTGCATAGCCACCCATATACAGGCAGAAGCTGTTGTCTATGTTTGCACACAGTGTACTGACTTTCTGTGCCAGCCTCTTGTGCATGGTTGAGTGCGAAATGACTGACTAAGCAGGGACAGATGGTAGCTGAGCTTTGGCACAGTGTGGAGTGTTGTTAATGTACCTGATCCCAGTACCGCCCCTTGTTCAGCTCCCTGACAGCCTCAGGAGTGTTGACAGCCCCTCGCACCACTTGAGCGACTCCCACACCTAAGCCCGCAACAGGCAGCAGCACCGCCCCAGCAACGCCTGAGTAACGTTGCAACAATAGGCTGAGGAAGGGCCTTGAGGTGGTTATGTATAGTAGCACAGCATATATGCTGGTGAATGCTTGAGTCGTTGCATATTGCTACACTGTGCAGCAGGTGTAAGCACTCGAAATAGGAGAACTTACACCGGGCATGCTGTGGGGATGATGAAACGGCTGTCAAGCATGCAGCAGAGATTGTGCAGGAGGGCACCTGGCATTCAAGACAAGAGCATCATGATCAATACCTGCGCATACCCCTTGACCAAAACCCTTGAAGCCATCTGTATATGCTCCCACAACTGGTGCCGCAAAAAGCCCAACTGTGCCTGCAGCGATGCCTTTCAGTGCAGACTTGCCTCCGCTGGCCAGGCCAGCTCTGATGTCCCTAGGCCTCTTCAAAGAGAATATGTTATCAATATGCTGTTGATACTCTTCAGGGTCGGCAGGTGCTGCTGCAGGTCCTTGCGTCGTCGCTGCCATAACTGCTCACTTAGACATAGTCATCGACTCTCCAACATGCCCAGGCAGCCTCAGGTCCAGTTTGCCAACAGGCTGTGCAGCGGATGAAGTCAGCAGCAGCAAGGTCAAAGTGACTAGACGGACAGACGTCACGCTGCCGGCTTCGCAGGCGTTACCGGCAATGCCTGCTGCAAGCTCTGGGAGTCAGATGGCAAGCACAGTTTGATCCGAGACGAAGTGAGCGGTGTGGCTTCTGTCGGAGCTTCCAGCAAACACTGATCTGGTGCCTTGCGTCAATGTGTTTTTGCAGGGCTGAAGGCGATACGGGAATTGCCCTGGGAATTGCCGGAAACAGTGAAGGCACACCCCCAATTTGAGATCAGATCGTTGTACACCCGCTTGCCTTTAGTATGTTCAAGTCATCTCACATGCTAAGTTAACAACAGTCTCGAGATAATCTTTGCTTGCGTTGCCTGGCGGTGGGCGTAATGTGCCTTCCTGTCGGTGCGATCAGTCTGTTAACTAACAGTCACCACCTGGCTGCTCGCTCTTGCGGCCGCAATCAATACGGGCCTGTTTGTAAACCTTGGCAGCGCTCGATCAAGGGATTTCTAGCTGGGGCTCGATCTGTTCCAAATGTGCGACGGCAAGCTGGACTCTACATCACTGAGGGTGCGAAGCTACACGCGCGACCGGATTCAACCGGCGCTTTGATCTTGTACTCACACATGCTATGCCCCTTCGCTGAAAGAGCTCTCTTGACACTTCTCTTCAAGGTAAAGTTCGGCTTGTTAAGTTTTGGTTGCACGCAGGCGTAAGTTGACCGGCTGAGATCATTTCGACAATTGTCTCAGAGATGAGGGTGATCATTTGCAGGGAGTGCCTCATCAAGCTGTCCATGTCGATCTTTGCAAGAAACCGTCATGGTTCGCAGATTTCTGCAAGACTGAGAGCCTGCAGGACGAGGTGCCTATTGTCGAACTTCACGGACAAATTCGAGCCAGCGGCAAAGACACTTGTAGGTGAGCAATCAGACTGTTGGCTATACTGCTGAACCTGCTAATGTGACCTAGAGCCTGCTAAATAAAACTGCTGGTTCCTTTCAGGTGGATTTGTGAAAATTTTCGAGGTCAGTGGTACCCTGATCTCAAATACAGCAATCTTCAAGACACACAACAAGTGGACACTCTTGTACAAGCCTGTCTAGGCTTCACACAAGCCGGTCTCAACTTGCTGGCTGGCAATGACAGCAGGTAAGAAAAACGCTGCAAGCAAGGCATTTCAGCAGTGCTGTGCATATGCTGTTCATGTCAACTTGGGCACGCAACAGTATCAGTAGTCAGGCAGGGTGTCATCAGATGGCATGCAATTCATCAATAGGTCAAGCACTGGCAGCAATGTGGCACTGCAGCCTAAAATCTGTCAAGCATATGGCCAATCCCTTTTCAATGTAACTCTTATATGTGTGCTGCTGCTTTGTCCTTCTATACTTTGCTTGCTGACTGCTGAATAGCTCACCAGCTTGAGTATGTGCTGATCTTGCACCAACAAGTCAACCTTCTGCTCACCGAAAGACAGGGTCTCAACTGCCTTACGGATTAAGTCCATGTTGTTTCTCGAGTTGCATCACAGAAGTCTGCAGCACTCTCACCTGCTTAGTGGCATGATTTTGATAAGGGTGTCAAGACTCTCAAAACATTTCGATGTCTATTGGCAACGCTATGCATGTAACAGGTGTCTGTGGCAAATAGGAACTGGGCAGACACAGGCTCAGTGGAAGGCATTTGAGGGAGAGCTGGAAGCATTCCAGGCTGCAATCAGGAAAAGCGGTGGGCCATTCCTGATGGGCTCTGAAGTGTCTTTGGTAAGCTGAGCCGTGTTCTGCCATGCTGGGCTGTGCTGTGCACGTTATGCTTTGCATGCTATGCTGTGCTTTGTCATGCTATGCTCAGCCTGCCTGCTCAGCCGGGCCTTACATGACTGCGACATTGCATTGTCATGCAAAGCTAATATGAACTGGTTGCTACTGTGCATGTCCAAGCAGTGTTAGGCCTGGAGGGTAGCAGTTTCATTCAATCACACCACAGCCTTAGTGTATTTGTTTGCTATGAGCAGCTTGGTCCACGAAGGCCAAAGCTGCATAACACCTAGCGTGTACTCATCAGGCTGACTTGTCCGTGTATGGCATATGTGCGCAGGACGAGATGATACAGCAGCCTTGTCAAATGATATGTCTCTGATATGACTGCACCTGCTTTGTTGTCATGCATGATGCCGTGCCACGCTTGACGCCGTGTTGTGCTCAATGTCATGCCATGGTCCATGCCACACTACACCAGATGCTTGATATGCAGCATGCAGCGCAGCCTGTCTGTATGCTGATCACATCCAAGAGCAATGAAATATTGCACACATGCCAATCTCCTTTGCTTGGGATTGCTTGGGATCCCTGCAGGCCCTGTGTTCAATCCCATGCCTGTGTGCCTCGCATGCAGCTCTTTAGTCACGCTGATTAGCACCAGATCATCAACATCATCATAATCACCAGCTCATGTCTAAATTGCTTTGTCGGTGTATGACAAGTAAACATGCCATGAAGCTGCAGTTTGTGTGCAGGCTGACCTTATGTACATGCCCTTCATGAAGCGCTTTGCCATAGCCATACCGGCCTTCACACCATATGACCCATGTGTAGCATGTGATGGCACCATGGCAGACTGGCTGTATGCAATGGAACAGCTAGAGTGCTGCCAGATTGCTGCTCCAAATCACGACTTGTATCTTCAGGCCGTCAGGTAAACCATATGTGGTCCCAGGCTGATGTCATTCTTTCCATTTCCCCATTGACTACTGTGTGGTCTCATGTTGTCCAATCCTCCTGTGTCCATTGGAGGACGTCGGTTCAGCTCTGAGCCTTGGGTGAATGTACAGAGAGTCTGTACTGCCTGCAATTGCATTGTGGCGCAGCAAGGCATGGTGGTATTTGTCACGAATCAATATCATTGTTGTGCACTAGAGTCTTGTTGAGTAAAATGCAGAGCAACTGCGCTGCTCATGTTTAAACTTGCGATGCATTTGAAACAATGCCTCACAGTATCTTCCTGTAAGCGCAGAGTCTTGCTCCTTCCAATTACTGACGGTTGATCTGCAGGCAATGGCGCAGTTTAGACTTTTTTAAGCATAACACTTTTGAAGCATTTCAATTGCATCCCCATCTACAATGATACGGGCTGCACAATACGGCTTCAAGTCATGCAAGAGTCCCTGCAGAACACAGCTGGAGTTGAGCAGGTAAAATGTAGTACTCGTCACTAGTGAAGAGCGTCAGCACAGTGTGAGGCTCATTGGCTCAGCAAGCTGCTCAGGCTCTGAACTCGCCAACTTGAATTGCTATATGCTGATGACATTGTTCTGATGTCAAGATCCCCGGCTGGTTTGCAGCACTTGCTACATGTACTTCAGCTCTTTTGTGGTGTGAAGCTGCTTTCAGTCAATATGTCAAAGACCCAGGTAGTCATTTTCAATGACTTTCGGCATTCTCATTCAGACTCTTTTCTGTATGGTGGTCAAGCTT
>JAABUU010007361.1_pt1 | contig 11358 bp, 11 predicted proteins | sample 5559301 | NCBI WGS metagenome assembly JAABUU01 (sample SAMN10711884, study PRJNA513360) | rock metagenome | isolation source: Antarctica rocks | place: Antarctica: Victoria Land, Richard Nunatak white
CAGGCGTCTGAGAGCCGCCGACCGCATCCGTGCCCGTCGGTCACTAGCGTCCGAGTCGGCCGCCCTCCACATTAGAGAAGCCGTACTCGACGCACGCCTCCGGGACAGGAGTAACGATACAGGGCGATGATCACGTCGGGCCGCTGATGAGAGCCGCGGACGCAAGGATTGCACGACGTACGATCATCTTGCATAGATGTGGAGCATAGAAATGCAGCAGCGCCTGTCGCTCGATGGCCGCCGTTTCCGCCCGGTGGGCGATACCGTGGGCGGTGGGGTCGGGGCGGGATGAGACAAATGTCGGGAAGACCGAGATGCGCTGGATGCGCGACGAGCGGGGGAAGGGACGGATACGCGCCATGAAGACCATTGGGCTGATCGGGGGCATGAGCTGGGAGTCATCGGCCGCGTACTATCGTATCATCAATCAGGAGGTGGCCCGACACCTCGGAGGGATGCACTCGGCGCAGAGCCTCATGTTCTCCGTCGACTTCGCCGAGGTTGAGGCGCTCCAGCATCAGGGGCGCTGGGACGAGGCGACCGCCCGCATGATCGAGGCGGCACAACGGGTCGAGCGCGGCGGGGCTGACTGCGTCCTGCTCTGCACCAACACGATGCACCGCATGGCCGACGACGTGCAGGGGAGCATCGCCATCCCGCTGCTGCACATCGCGGATGCCACGGGCGCGCGTGTCCACGCACAGGGCGTGACGACGGTTGGCCTGCTCGGGACGCGCTTCACGATGGAGGGGGACTTCTACCGAGGCCGGTTGCGGGAGCGTTATGGCCTCGCTGTGCTCATCCCGGACGTGGAGGAACGGCAGGTCGTGCATGAGGTGATCTATCGCGAGCTGGTCCTGGGGCAAGTCCGTCCAGCGTCGCGGGACGTGTACAAGCGGGCCATCGCGCATCTGGTGGCGCGGGGTGCCCAAGGCGTCATCCTGGGCTGCACCGAAATCATGCTGCTGATTACCCAGGCGGACAGCCCGGTTCCGGTCTTCGATACGACCACCATCCACGCCCAGGCCGCTGTCGCCTATGCATTGGCCCCGGCCAGACCGACCTAACTCATTCAGCGTATGTCGATACACGATCGGCATGTAATACTTCAGGGCGCGGCTCACATAGCGGGGATGGCGTCCGGGGTGACAGAGGGCCGGTCGCCAGTGGGGCGGACGTCACACGTGGCGCATGATAATGGGGCGACGCTTGATGCAGACCGTGCGCCTAGCCTTATGAGCCATCCGCGATCGCTGCCGCGAAGATACTCGCGGCTTCCTGCTGCATCTGCGGCAACACATGGCTGTACGTCTGGAGCGTTAGCGTGATGTTTGCGTGGCCGAGGCGCTCGCTGGCCACCTTCGGGTGGACGCCCTGCTTCATGAGGAGCGTCGCATGCGTGTGCCGCAGCCCGTGGAACAGAATACGACGAGCCAGGGGGACTATACCCATCGGCTGTAGCGACGGCAAGGAAACGCTGGATGTCCGATACCTCCTACGTCTTGATAGGAGGCCGTGTGGATTTCGGCGAGGCAGCAAACTCCGTCATGTTGCACGCCACCAGCCCGCGCCCGACGGCTTCCTTCTTTGCATTGGCAGGTGCGGCGAGAGCGGAACACTGGCTATGCCGATACCACCTCCCCGGCACCCGTCCCTTGCTCAGAGTTCGCCGGGAACAGCACCCGTTCGCGAATCGTCAGCCCAAGGGCACTGGCGACAGCCTGAATACGCTGGAGGCTCACGCCAGCGTAGCGCGTTGCCTCATACCGCTGCACTTGCTGCTTCTTGAGGCCGAGGCGTGCGGCGAGGTCTGCTTGGGAGAGCCGTGCGGCCGTCCGTGCGCGAATGAGGGCCTCCGGCAACTCCGCCAGGGAGTCCAGGGTAAGGGCCATGACCTCACCGTGACGCAACGCCTCATAGTCTACCAGCTCGGCACGGAGTTCCTCAATTTGGCTCTCATATTGATCGTGCAGAGCCTGTGCGGCGCGTGGATGCAGGGTACCGCTCTGCGCGTCGACACTGGACTGCGCCTGGGCGAAACGCTCCAGCCATCCCTTCGTGATGCGATACTGTCGTTCGTTTGTAATCATGGAAGCTCTCCTAGGTTAATAGCGACGATACCCTATCGTTGACCCTTTACTCGACGACAATGCTCTCACTGTCGTCGAGAAGGGGCGACGCCCGATGCAGCAGGGCTAGGTCGCGGGCGGTGATCAATGAATCGTGCGCCGCCAGGTGGCGTGGCTGCTCCTCTCCGCGCAGAACCGCGTGAATGTGTTCGATGGCGCGCGTGAACGACGGCGCGGGGCCGGTGGGGCGCTCGATCGTCTCCCGGCCCGGCTGCCGAAGCTCCATGTGGTCGGCTTGGCTCGGGTGATACGGATTGACGAGCCGAATCTCCCCGTCCGTCCCGATGAGCCGCGTGAACGTGTCGTAGGGGCGCATCAACCCACAGGAGAAGACCAGACGGCGTCCATCGCCATAGCTGGCGACCCCCGACATCTCCTCCTCCACGCCTTCCGGGGCCCAGACGGACAGGGCAACCGCCGCGTCCGCCGCGCCGCCAAAGACGATCTCGGCCAGACGCAAGCAGTAGCAGCCGACGTCGTTGAGGGCGCCTCCGGCCATCTCCCGCGATAGCCGGATGTTCCGACGATCGCGCAGTTGGAAGTAAAAGTTGGCTTGGATCTCGCGCACCTCACCGATGGCGCCAGCGGCCAGCAACTCACGCACCCGGTCCATCTGGCGGTGGAACGGGAAGACAAACGCCTCCCACAGCAGTCCGCCGGTGTCCCGCGCGGCTTCCAGGACCTTTTGCGTCTCTGCCACCGATGTGCAGAGCGGCTTCTCGCACAGCACCGTCTTGCCGGCGCGCAAGGCGGCGATGGCCCACTCGGCGTGCAGGTGGTTGGGCAGCGGGATGTACACGGCCTGGATGCTGTCATCGGCGAGTAGCGCCTCATAGCCCTGGACCGCTCGCTCGGCGCCGTATCGCACGGCCCATTGCTCCGCCTTCGACGCGTCACGAGAGGCCACGGCGGCGCATATGCCGCCGGCCGCGCGTAATCCCGGCAGGAAGGACGCCCGCGCGATGTTCGCCGTTCCGAGAATACCCCAGCGGATGCCCCCTGTCACGATCGGGCTCGCCATGTGCGGTCACTGTAGGTCGTCAGATGCGCGATTTTCCCATCGCGTACACGATACACATGGCAGGTCGAGAGAGCAACCGGCTTACCCTCGCCCCGCGGCGTCGCCGCCGACGCGTCCCGCGCGTTCGGATCTCCATAGGCCGTGCCCACAATGCGCAGCTCTAACACCGCCTGATCGGCTCCGGCGACCTCGTTGACGATCTCCAGGCGCGTATCGGCTACCGCTCCTGATGTCTTGCGCAGGGCGGCGATGACCTCCTCCGGCCCGCGCTCCAAATACTGTGCGGAGTATGACCACGCTTCCACGTCCGGAGCCAACACCTCGTTGCGTAGCCGGTCCCAATCCCGCGCGTTGATGGACTCGCTATAGGAGCGTGCGACGGTGAGTGTATTTTGCGCATCGGTCATGTTCGTTTTCTCCTTACGTCACTTGGTGAGATACAGATCCTGGAAGAGCGGCCACAGTCCTGTGACGTCGGTGTGGAAGCCCTGCACGTTCTTGCGCACGCCATAGACGACCTCGGGGGTCCACAGCGGGTCGGTGATAACGTTCTGTAGGATGTAGCGCTGCGCGGCGGAGTACGCGGCCGTGGCGTCCTTGGTGTTGGTGGTACTGCGCCCCGCGACCAGAAGATTGTCCAGTTGCGTGCTCTTGTAGAAGGTGAAGTTGAGGCCGCCGCCTGTCTCCTGAGTAGAATCGTACAATGCGTACAGGACGTCGGCGTCCGGCGCGTAGAAGTTGTCGACAATCAGGTCGAAGTTGCCCTTTTGCGCCAGCGGAATGTAGTCCGCCGTGGGCTTGCTCACGATGCTCACCTTGATGCCCATATTGGCCAGTTCCCCCTGGATGATCTCGTCGGCCGCCAGGATGGCCGGGGAGTTGCTGGAGAGGAGCGTGAACGGGCCCGTAACGTGATTGGCGCTCAGGATGCGCTGGGCGTCGTTCGGGTTGTACTGGGGCGTCAGACTCTTGGTCGCGGGATCGTAGTACGGCACGTTGGAACCCAACGGGCTGGATGCCGGGACCCCAAGGCCGTTGAGCGCCACCTGGATCAGGGCGTTGCGGTCCACCGCCTCGGCGATGGCCTTGCGCACCTCGACCTTGTCGAACGGCGCCTGCGACGTCTTGAACCCTAAGCTAACCAGGAACTGGCCCAGCACGCGGTACTGCTGAATGCTGCTGTTCCCTTTTAAGCGATTAACCTGGCTGCCGGCGACCTGCGAGATGTCGACGCCGCCCGAAAGTAACTCACTCACGGCGGTCGAGTCGCTTACGATCGGCTTTAACACGATCTTGTCCAGGTAGGCCGGACCGTTATGCTGCGCCCAGGGGGTTTCCCAGGTATGCAGGGGGTTCTTTACCAGCGTAATCTGGGTGCCGCCGGACGCGTAGGTCTGGACCTTGAAGGGGCCGGTGCCGATGGGGTACTGGCAGAACTTGGTCGCGCCTTCCTTTTTGAGCGCGATGGGGTCGACGATGCCCAATGAGTCGTTGGCCAGATTCGGCAGCGCGGGCCGGAAAGGGGTGGCGAAGACCAGTGTGACCTGGTACGTGCTGTCTACCGTCACGGAGCGCAGCGGGCCGAGGAAGCTGGACATGCCGGCTGTCTGACCGACAGGGCCGAGCACGCGCTGTAGATTGAACTTGACGACGCTGGCGTCGAAAGGGTCGCCATTGGAGAATGTCACGCCGTGGCGCAGTTGGAAGGTCATCCAACGGCCGCCGTGGCTGAACGACCAACTCGTCGCCAAATCGGGACGGGCGATACCCCGGCCATCAAGCAGCACCAGGTTGTCGAAGGTTGGGTAATCGGCCAGTCCTTCCGCCGATGTCGGGGCGATCAGGGGATCGATGCAGGTTGGCATATTGATGTCGCGGTAGTTGATGGTCCCGCCACTGGCCGGCGCGGCCGGCGTCCGGGGTTGATGCTGGGCGAGCGCCGCTGGCGCGGACGCCGCGGCCGCTAGGATGGTCAAAATCACGGCCGAGGTCGTGACCCTGGAAACGCGCGCTCGTTGCTTTCGGATAGGGCGCATGATGTTTTCCTTCACTACTCCATACTCCATGTGACTCACTGGTGTGCTCCACTCCGACGAACCTTCGGACCTTACCGCTTACTCTTACCTTACTCTTGACTCTTGCCGAGGCGCCCCCTTATGTACATGTCATTGCGACCACTGCCGCGGATCAATCGCGTTGCTCAATGCGTCCCCCAGGAGATTGACCCCGAGGACCGAAATGATGATGGCAAGGCCAGGGAAAGTCACCTCTTGCCACGACTGGAACATGTGCTCGTAGCCGTTGCTTAGGAGCGTGCCCCAGTCCGAGGTAGGCAACTGCGTCCCGAGGCCCAGGAAGCTCAACGCCGCCGTGGCGAGGATCGCTGAGCCAAGATTCAACGTCGCGAGCACGATGAGGGGATCTATGATATTCGGCAAGATATGCCGAATTAGGATGTGCGCGTTCCCCGCGCCCTCGGCCCGACTCGCCTCCACGTACTCCAGTTCGCGCGCCCGCAAGGTCGACCCACGGGCGATGCGCGCGAACCCCGGAATCAAGGCGACGCCCACGGCGATGACGGAGGAGGTCAGGCTGGGACCCAAAATAGCGACGATGCCGATAGCCAGGAGGATACCCGGAAAAGCAAGGAGGCAATCCATGAAGCGCATGATGACGTCATCGACGAGATGGCCCGCGTACCCCGCGATCAGGCCAAGAGGGCCGCCTACCCCCAGCGCGATGGCGACCACGCCCAGCCCCGCAGGGAGCGAGATGCGGCTGCCGTAGATAACGCGGGACCACATGTCGCGACCCAGGTAGTCCGTGCCGAGCCAATGCGCGGCGGAGCTGCCCTGGTTGAGCGCGCTGAAGTCGAAGGCGTTCGGCGGATACCGCGCGATCAACGGCGCTATCAGCGCCACGATGACCATGAGCCCGAACAGCGCCGCGCCGACGATCGCGCTTGGGTCCAACAACAGCCGCTGCATGATTTGGCGCGTGAACGTGCCGCGGCGCTCACTCAGGACTTGTCCGGCGACTGATTCGCTTACCTCAACTGCTTCCATACACGGGCCTCATGAAGACTAGCAGGGTTATCTTAAAGAACGCAATAGCGGGACTTATGAATAGTGAATCCGGGGATCGAGGAAGGCATACGAGATATCGACGAGCAGATTCGCGCCGATCAGGATGACGGCGAAGAAAAAAGTCGTCCCCTGGATGACCGGGAAATCACGGTTGGTCACCGCGGTTACGGCCAGCGTACCCAGGCCGGGCCAGGCAAAAACGTTCTCCAGGATGACGGCGCCGCCCAGGAGACCGCCCAGGGTGAGGCCAAAGATCGTCACCACCGGGATGAGCGTGTTGCGCATGACGTGCTTATACATCACGGCGCGGTCGCGTATGCCCTTCGCCCGCGCCGTGCGCACGTACTCGCGGCCCAGGACATCCACCATCGACGAGCGAACGAGCCGGGTGAGCGTCGCGGTGATCACCGTTGCCAGCGTCACCGAAGGTAGGACCGCGTTGGCGATCCCGCCGGTCCCCGCGACCGGGAGCCAGCCAAGCTTGACCCCGAAGATGACGGCCAGCATGGTCCCGAGCCAGAAGTCGGGGACGGAGATACCGAGGACGGCAAGGCCGGTCACGATGGTTCCCGAAAGCCGGCGGTTGTGTGTGGCGGAGAATATGCCGGTGATGACGCCGAAGATCGTGGCCAGCGCCATAGCGCTCACCGCCAACTCCGCCGTGTAGGGGAAGCGGTCCCAAATCTCCTGCATCACGGGCTGATGAGAGATAATAGACGTGCCAAAATCCAGACGAACGGCGTGCGTCACGAACGTCCAGTACTGCACGGGGAGGGGCTGGTCCAGCCCAAGGTGATGGCGCAACGCCTGGATGTCCGCCGGATGCCCACGCCCAAAGAGCATGACCTGGGCGGGATCGCCGGGGATCAGGTGGATCGAAATGAAGACCAGCGTCAACACGCCCCACAGCACGGGGATCGAGATCAGGATCCGGCGAATGATATAGGTGATCATCTACTTTTCCCACAAATATCAAGTCCGTAGCGACGCTGCAACGGGGGAGTCCCAAAAACATGGACTCTTGTTGCAGGATCATACGACGGAACGCGGTCGTTTGTCAAGTGGAGCGCTACATTCTGGAGCGCTACATTCCCGGTGGACGCGGCCTGGCCTGGCCTGCGACTGAAGTCGCCGTGGTTTGCCATGCGACTTTAGTCGCAGGCCCACGGCGCTCCCGGTAACATCCCCGTTTGGATTACCCCACTTGACAGCGCTACGTCTGACCGCTAATATGTCAAATAATGAAACAGTAATTCATGATTTCTAGTTTCTCGCACCGCTATCTATGAAAGGGTTGATCGGTACATGGGTGAAAAGGGCGATAGCGTGCGGATCGTCATCACCAGCCCGCTCGAAGATGACCACATCCAGGCTATCGCCGCGACCGATCCGCGCCTGGACGTGGTCTACGAACGCGATCTCGTACCCATCCCGCGCTATCCCGCCGACCACACCCTGCCGTCGATCGATTCGCCCCGCACGCGCGCCCGCTGGGAGCGCCTGTTGGAGGAGGCGGAGGTCTTGTTTGATTTCGGCCCGCGCGACCTGACGGAGCGATTGCCGTCGTGGCCGCGCCTGCGTTGGATCCAGGCGACCAGCGCGGGCGTCGGGCAGTTCGCCGTGCGCACGGGCTTGACGCGGAGTCCAATCGTCGTCACCACGGCCAGCGGCGTGCACGCCCGTCCCCTGGCCGAATTTGTCTTGATGGCGATGCTGATGTTCGAGAAAGGGGCCTTCCGTCTGTTCGCCGACCAGCGTGAGCGCCGTTGGGAGCGGTACGCCGGAGAGGAGATCGCCGGCAAAACGGTGGGCGTCGTGGGCGTCGGACGTATCGGCCGCGAGGTGGCGCGCGCGGCGCGCGCGCTCGACGCGCGCGCCGTTGGGGTAGTGCGTGCGCTCGACGGACGAGGGGCGACGGATCTCGGCATGGACGCGCTGTTCTCCGTCGAACACATCGACGACGTGCTGCCGGCGGTCGATTACCTCGTGCTCTGCCTCCCGCACACGGCCGATACGAACCAACTGCTCTCCGCCACGCGCCTGGCGTTGCTCAAGCCGGAAGCGGTCCTGATCAACGTAGCGCGGGGGGCCGTGGTGGACGAGGAGGCATTGATCGCGATGCTCCAATCCGGCCGGCTGCGCGGCGCCGCGCTTGATGTGTTCGCGCGTGAGCCATTGCCCCCAGAAAGCCCGTTGTGGGGCCTACCGAACGTGTTGATCAGCCCCCACTCGGCCAGTACGGCGAGCGGCGAGAATCAAAAAATCGTCGACTTGTTTCGTGAGAACCTACGCCGCTACCTGGATGGTCAGCCCCTGCGCAACGTCCTCGACAAGCGCCTCCTCTATTGAACAATGCTGTGGAAGGAATCATCAATGGCTGATGATGGACCGGACGCCAATTACCAGGTCCGCGCACTGGCGCGCGGGTTGGCTGTATTGGCCTGTTTCACCCCTGACAAGACACGCTATACCTTGATGGAACTGAGCAAACAGGTCAACGTGCCGAAAGGGACGCTGTACCGCTTGCTGGAAAGCCTGTGCTCCGCCGAGTTCCTGGAGCAGGACGCGGCGGGCGCGTATACCCTCGGCATCACCGCCTTCGAGGTTGGGGCGGCCTACCTGGCGCACCTGGACTTTCCCCAGAACGCGCGCGCCGCGCTGGAAACGTTGGCGTCGACGTGTGGCGAAACGGCTAGCCTGGGTGTGTTGAGCAAGGGCGAGGTGGTCTATATTGCCATTGAGCACGCGCAGCGCGAGATCGGCATCCAGTCGCAGATCGGGACGCGCCACCCCACGCATTGCACCGCCCTCGGTAAGGTCTTGCTGGCCGATCTTCCCGACGACGACGTCGCCGCGTTGATGGAGCAAGCCGGCATGCCGGGCTTGACCGAACATACCATCACGTCGGCCGACGCGTTGCTGGCCGAATTGCATCAGGTGCGGCAGCGCGGTTATGCCATCGACAACGAGGAGCGCGCCTACGGCGTCAAGTGCATCGCCGCGCCTATCCACGACCATGGCGGGCGGGTCGTAGGGGCCATCAGCGTGTCCGGCCCCGCCTTCAGGGTCAGCGCCGGCACGCTGCCCGACCTCATCGCCGCCGTGACCACGGCCGCGGCGGCCGTGTCGCGACGACAAGGGTACCGCCAGCCCGCGCGGGAGGCGGTCAGCGCCGTACAAGGGAGGGATACAGCATGAGTCAGAGCAAGCTCAGGGTAGGGGTTCTCGGCGCGGGGGCGTGGGCGCAATTCGCCCACATCCCTGGTTGGCAGCGCGATCCGCGCTGCGAGGTCGTCGCCCTCTGCGACGTAGACATCGAGCGGGCGCGCGACTTCGGCCGGCAGTTCGCTATTCCCGAGGTCACGGACGACTGGCAGGCGCTCGTTTCACGGCCCGATATCGACGTCATCGATGTCGTGACGCCTTCGCACACGCACTTCGAGTTGGCCTGGGCCGCCCTCGAGGCCGGCAAGCACGTCCTCTGCGAGAAGCCCGTCGCCTTCGATTTCCGTGAGACGCAGCGCGCGGCTGATCTGGCCCGTCGCAAGGGGCTCAAGACCAAACTTGGCTTCACCTTTCGCTACAGTCCGGGCGTGCAGTACGCCAAGTCGCTCATCGACGAGGGGTTCGTGGGCATGCCGTTCATCTTCAATGGCTACGAGCAGAACTCGCAGTGGCTGGACCCGCAGAATCCGCTGCGCCAGGTCGACCCCGACGCGGACCAGTCGGTCCTTCAGACCTCGTCGCTGGAAGGGTACGGCGCGCCGATCATCGACATCGGGCACTGGTGGGTCGGCGCCGACTACGCGCGCGTGACCGGCGTCATGCGCAACTTCATTCCCGAACGCATGGTGCGCGCTACCGGCCGGATGATGCGCATGAATATCGACGACGGCGACATCTACATCGGCGAGTACACCAACGGCGCGATCGGCTCGATCCAGACGAGCTTCGTCACCGTGGGCAACTATCCGGGCATCGAAGCGCGCCTCTATGGCAGCGAAGGCGCCATCATCTGCCGCCTCGTCGAGGAATTCGGCGTCGCCGAGACGATCAAAATCGCGCGGCCCGACGCGGTCGAGTTCAAGGAAATGGAGATCCCGCAGCGCTTCTACCCCGAGGGGGGCGGCCCGCGCGAGTCCTGGCGCTCGCTCTTCTACGCCAACCTGGTCAAGGATTTCATTGGGGAGGTCCTGGCCGGCGGCGACCACAACCAGGGCAACTTCGACGACGGCGCCTGGGTGCAGGAGACCATCAACGCGGTGGAGTTGTCGCACCACGAGCGGCGGTGGGTCGACCTGCCGCTGCCGCGCTAGCGGCGGGGCGACGCAGCGATGGAACAGCCACATTCTGAACGGCGCGCCCCCGCCTTGGGCGCCTGGCTCGACGACTTCTTTGACGCGTACTACCGGCGGCGCCCGGTCAACGCGACGTTCACCGGCGTGCACCGCTTCGATGACCGCTGGCCCGACCTTTCGGCGCGGGGGGTGGACGAGACGGTTTCCGAGATGGGCACGCTGCGGCGCCGGCTGCGCGCGCTGCCGTCCGAGGCGCTGACGGCGGCGGAGGCGCTGGACCGGCGTCTGGCCGAGGGCTTCCTGGAGATCCAGTTGTGGGAATATAGCTCGACCCACTTCCACCGCGGCAATCCTAGCCTCTACATCGGCGAGGCCGTGTTCGGCGTCATGGCCCTCTTCCTGCGGCCCTTCGCCCCCCTGGCGCAACGGGTCGACAGCGCCATCGCCCGCCTGACGGCGCTGCCGGCGTTGCTGCAGCAGGGACGCGACAACGTGCGTCAGGCGCCGCGCGCCTGGACCGAGCGCGCCATCCGTGAATGCGCGGGGACATTGGTCTTCTTGCGGGACGGCGTGGACATCCTGATCGCCGACGAGGATATCGCCGACCGTCGTCTGCGCGCCGCCGCCGACACGGCGGCGGCGGCCGTCGCCGCCTACCAGCGCTACCTGGAGACCGAATTGCGCCGGCGCCCGACCGATGGATATGCCTGCGGTGAGGAGGCGTTCGCGCTGCTGCTGCGCCAGGGCCACGCGCTCGATCGCGACGCCGGCTCCATCGCCGCCTACGCCGAGGAGCAGATGTCCGTGTGCGCGGCCTACTTAGA
>JAABUU010007363.1_pt1 | contig 11351 bp, 15 predicted proteins | sample 5559301 | NCBI WGS metagenome assembly JAABUU01 (sample SAMN10711884, study PRJNA513360) | rock metagenome | isolation source: Antarctica rocks | place: Antarctica: Victoria Land, Richard Nunatak white
TGCAACACATCCTGTGGGATATATTGCTTGAGGTTGAAGAGCTCAGTCCTTCCACAGGTCACCTGTCCCGTCGTATAATGCATCTGTTGCTGCATTCCAATTGCTTTGCCAGCCTGCATCATGCATGCCATGTCTGCCAAAGCATCCAGGATTATGCACTCTGGTATCAAGCAATCCCATGCACACAGAACATATGCCTGGTTGCAGCTACTACAGTCATAGTTAGCTGCTACATTTATGTTGATTATCATCGTTGTTGTAACTGTTAGTATTATCATCATCATCATCATTATTATGATGATGATTATTATTATTATTATTATTATTATTATTATTATCATCATTATTATCGTTATAGTCAGCTGCTGCATATGCAGTTCCTTCTTTCTTGTCGCAGGCAGCGTGCTTCACTTGCTCACCGTCGTCTTTGCTGGCTCTGAGACCAAATCAGCACCTTCCTTGGAGCAGCTGATGCCACGCCTGTGGCCCCTCTTCAGGCACCCCCTGGCACGTGTGCGCCTTGCCATAGTCCACTGCCTGCAAGCATTCCTGACAAGTCACACCCAGGCTCAAGCTTGGCTCACCACCCCTGTGTTGCAAGCAGCCCTCAGGTGCAAGCTCAACTTTGATCCTTGACCTGTGAGGTTTGGGTCAACTGTACTGACGGTATCATGCTGATCGGTGCGTTCTGTTTGACCAAAGTGCTTGTAGTCAACAGTTTAGCATATGCTGCGTTTGTACTCTGCTTCTGAAAGATGGCTACAGCAGAGTACGTCTGGGGTGGACTGTCAGCAACAGATGCAAGCACAAATGCAGGCCAAAATTCTTCTGCCACTGTACCTGTTCAACTTGCCAGCTGCTTCCCTGCTGACATGTTCACAGATGCATTTGGGCAAGCTTTCAACACATCACCACCACTTGATGCAACCACAGGGAGATTGACCACTCTTCTGCATGTGCTGCTGAAAGCTGTTGCTTGTTCACACAGGCTGGTCTTCCAAAACCTGCTCATGGAGGCTGATCCCACAGTTTTAAGCAGCAGCCAGGACACCTGGACCGCTCTCTTGGATGCTGCTGGCTTACCAGCCTTTACCACATCTGCTTCGCCGCAGCTGGCAGGCATGCTTTTCGAGCTGGCATGTACCCCAACAGGCCACGTCCTGCCCCCCAACAGGCTCCTCAAGTTCCCCATGCCTGCTAGCAGCGAGGGGCGGTTGCCAAACGGCAGTGGGTCAGGGGCAGAAAAGCATGTTCTCGGGGGCGAAGAGGCTTCTGATGTAGCCAGGATGAGACTTGCTGCTGGCCAGGCTCTAGGCCAGCTGGCTTGCAAATTTGCTGCGTCAGGTATGGCGGCTTAATACATTTGTTGTGCATGCCACAGCCCTGCAGTCTTGCGCGCTCTGTTGGGTCAGTCAACAGCCTGAGACAGCTTGGTTCCTACCCTTTTTCCTGAAAATATTCATTTGGCATGTGTTGCTTGGTTCAATATGTGAAGCAACAGGACGTAGACATTGCTATGTTTTGATGTCAGACGCCCATGTGATAATGCACTTGCAACCACACACTGACCTGCGTTACAGCCCCCCCTGGAACCCCATAGTGCGTATATTGACCCCATACTATTCCAATGCAATGATTGCATCATCATCATTTGCAGGTGTCGATGGCAACCCCATTGCTGACAGCCTGCTGCATCACCTCCAGCGCCACAGCGCCACCTCACGTATCATATCAGCCCTCACCGTCACCTCCTGGCTGCACGCTTCAGACCAACTCCAGCCTCCTTCTCACACAAGCTCAGCCAGTCCACAGGCTGCCTCTACAGCTCTTTCTGTGCCCTCAGATGTTGTTCAGGCCTTGTTTGGGGCGTTAGCAGCTCCAGCTGTTCTTGTGACAGCTGAAGGCGTCATCCAACCCTATGCCGAGCTGACAGCCATGTATTCTGCTATGCAGCAGCATGCACAGGTATGATGTCAGGATGCTTGCATGACAAGAGCGGCAGTGCCTACAGTTTGCATTGCCTTGTCGAGCTACTTGGTGAAGACTGCACCCCTGGTATTTGTTGGTGTGTGGACCCATGCTCAAAGTCAAAGCAGCATCAAGATCATGTCTGCTGCTGGTAAGGGAGTTTGCTGATCCAGTGTCTCCTACCAAGGCAGTCACATGCACATGCACATCAAGTTCTTTGTCACAATCCAGCTCTTGCATGTTCACTGCCAGGTAGTAGTCGAGCAGTGCCACGCAGCAGGGGCAGACCTAAGAGGAGCCGGGCTGCAGCCTGGCATACACCTAGTGGCAGCTCACCTCAATGCTGACCAAGCTGTTGCTCTGCTGGGACTGGTGCCTCAAGCTCCTGCCCGCCCATTCCTTGCAGCAGCAAGACAGGCCTTAGCTCTCAGTGCTGCCCAGGCCAGCTCACATGAAGCCATGTACTACTGCACGGTATGACATGCTCCTGGTGCAACAGATGTGTACCACAGACTTCAGCGCTTGGTGGCCTGTCTTCCATGGTGCCGTATGTTTTGTACCCTCGTGTGTGGACTGGTCCTGGAGCCTTTCTGCATGCTTCTCACAGATGGACAGGTACTGCATTGTCAGCACTCGGCAAGCAAGAACAGCAAATCAGGAGCCCACGAGCACCAAAGGAAACCTGGCATATGCCTCACAGCTTGTGTGGCTTGTACAGGTGACAGCCTGCTTAGCAGCAGCAGTAGTGCATGTAGCACAGCTGCCGGCCAAGCTAAATCAGGTGATTCAGCCCCTCATGGCAGCCCTCAGAAAGGAACCTCACCAGCCCTTCCAGCGTGTGGCTGCTCAAGCTCTGGCCAAGCTCATGCTGCTGTGCATAGCCAGGCAGCCCTGCCCCAATGACAGAGTCATCAAGAATGCATGTGCTTTGGTGCATCAGGAGAATGGCGCTATGATGTCTGAAGACTCTGCAGATGTGCCTGGCCCTGTACAATCGCCTGCTGCCAAGGTCAGTCACACATGACACTTTGGAGGAGGCAACTTAGTGGAAGCGTGCTCTGCATGCCGCCCTGACTGATGTGGAAAAAAGCTTACCAGGCTGAGGGATCATGCTGTTCAGAAATAGGCCTGCTTCAATGATGTAGCAAAATGCTGATGATGTACATTTGCTAGCCATTGCATGGCAGACAATTCAGGCCAGAGCAGATGGCCTGCTCGGTGCAAACGTCGCATCAGAGAACGTGTGTTTGCAGGGAGCTTCTGCCTTTCTGCAGTCTCTGGCACACAAGTTTGGCATAAGCCTGTTCACAAGCCTCCCAGTTGTCCAAAAGCTCATGCTGCAACCTCTGCTGGTGGCCCACCCCCCAGGACCCTCCCCCATGCCTCCAGCTCTCCTGGATGCAAAGCAGGCCACAGAGACAATGCAAATCCTGAAAGTCCTTGGTCCTGTGGTAGACAAGAGCTTGCTACCAGAGGTGCTGCAAGCTATTCCTGCTGTGGTGCAATGCTGTGGCCATGCTCAGGCAGCAGTGCAAGACATGGCTGTGAGGTGTGCTGTGGAGCTAGGCGCAGCGCATGGTCACCTCATGCTGCCAGCACTGCTCAGGTGTGTGCAAGACGCTGTTCAAAAGCTGATGATTCCAAACCTGGCAAGTACGGTACTCTTTGGCCATGCATGCAAAGTACCCTTTTCAGCACGTTCTGCAACGGGCACATTTGCATGAGAACCCAACTTTGATGCCCAGTCTTGCAGAGATCCTTCTGATCATGAGCCACACATGCCCTACAGGAATGCACGGTCATGACTGTGCTGTTGCTGGAATGCTTACTAGTCAAGGTGGTATTGCTGTGTCTTTTGTTGATATGTCTGATCTTGACAAAATGTCACATTATCACGAGGCACAGGTTTGGTGTAACAGGAATCTGGTGCCGCTCCTGGCCGGGGCATCACCCCCAGCTTCGAGACAGGGTGCAGTCAACATGGTGGGGTCCCTGGTGCAGCAGCTGGGGACCAGTCTGGTCCCCTACTTGCTGCTGCTGGTTGTGCCTCTCATGGGACGCATGAGTGACCCAGACCCGGCAGTTCGTCAGCTTGCCACTGCAACCTTTGCGCCTGTAGTGGCATTGCTACCTCTTGCTCAGGTACAAAGGCACTGCGCTCATGCTTGTTTGCATATGTCATGTCGGGTCCTTGCTGCAGCTGATCCTGATGAAAGCGATTGCACAGCGCATCATTTGTAGCAGTTTGATGTCGAGATGCAACCTTGTAAAGGGCGATGTTCTCTTGGAATGGTTGACAGAGCAGGCAGAGTTGGCTTATTCAAACTATATTTTGGGTGTAGGGTATGGACCCTCCCACTGAGCTGGATGAGCAGCAAAGAGTCGCCTGGCTGAAAGACAAGCAGTTCCTGCACCAGCTCATGGACAACACCAAGGTGAACTTCTGTACATCTACAAGGGCCTGCATAGCACGACTCCTTGTACCACTCAACCAGCCACAAATCTGGTAACAAATCTTTGTTTGAAGAGCTTGTGCATGCACAGCTCTCAACAATGCAGGGCTAATGCACATCCATGCAATGCTGTTGCACAGCATGCCAAGTCAAGCAAAAGTTGTGCTTGCCTCAACACACAATTGTGACCCCACACTTTCTGCACAGGGCATTCTGTTGCTTTAATGCAGTCACAGCTGCTGTACCACTCTACCGGACATTGACTGCGTCAATCAAGTGTTATTTTCACCAGGTCAACAAGCCTTTGCAGTAGCAGCTGTGTTCAGTGTCCAGTACCCTTCAGGTTGATGACTTCAACTTGTCAGTGAGACTGGCATGCGAGCTGCGGCCCTACCAGCGGGAGGGCATTGCCTGGCTGGCCTTCCTACGCCGCACCGGCCTGCACGGCTGCCTGGCTGACGACATGGGCCTGGGCAAGACCCTTCAAGCCACTGCCATCGTTGCAGGTTAGCCCTGCCTGCATCTGTGCCAGTGCATACCAGACTGCTGCTGGTTATGCGCGTCCCATGTTCAGTCAAACTGACTGTCTGCAAATGTATGCTTGCAACAATCACCGTGTTGCAGTTGTCACCATCATCATCATCGTCACAATTTTCTAGAAGAGCTGCAGGGCCTGCCTGTGCGTTACATGTATGTATGCCTTGGTACATGTTCAATTGGCGCCTTATGGTTGCCAACCAGGCAGAAATCCTGCCCAGCTGAATTCAGCCAGCCTAACATACTGCACAGCAATCATTGCATGCAGCGCCATACAAGCATCATTTGGATGCTTCTGCAGCTGTGGCTGTGCTGAGATGCCATGCATTGCATTGCCTTATCCCGCCATTGCATGACTTCCCATCCTGAAGCTTGTGGCTGTGCTTGCAGCTGCCATCGTGGATCAGCAAGCTGCCGGCATGACACCCCCTCCCACCCTCATTGTGTGCCCTCCCACTCTGGTCTCACATTGGGCTCATGAGATTGGCAAGTTTGTGGAGGAGGGCTTGCTGCAGCCCCTGCAGTACCAGGGCACCCCCAGGGAGCGGCTGCTGCTGCAACCCCTGCTGAGCCAGCACAATGTGGTGGTGGCATCCTACGAGTCAGTGAAAGCTGATGTGCATTGGCTGGCACAGCATACCTGGCTGTACTGTGTCTTGGATGAGGGGCACATCATCCGCAACCCCAAGTCAAAGATCACACAGGTGGTTGTCCCTTGCTGTGTGTTTCGAGCATGTCATTGGCTGATGTAAGCATGTGTATCACCTCAGCTGTGTAACACAAAGTGCCTTACAGTGTGATGGAGCAAAGCTTCTTGTGAATTGCTGTTCGGGTCCCATCACAAGGTTGCGGGGCCTCGACAAGTGCACTGCATCTGTGTTTTGCCGCAGTGGTCAGAAACCAATGACGTGAATCATGTGTAGACACAGCCACACTCAAATCATTCAGTCAGACAGGCCTACAGGCTGCCATACCAGCCTGGGTTCTGTCTCACAATATCTTGTGCTCATCATTGCATGCACCTGATCACTATCTGTGAGGGATGCATCGGCGTCTCTCACCTGCTGGATGTGCTGGCACAGGCATGTAAGGCACTGGTGGCTCAGCACCGCCTCATCTTGACTGGCACACCCATCCAGAACAATGTACTGGAGCTTTGGTCATTGTTTGACTTCCTCATGCCCGGCTTCCTGGGCACACAAGCGCGCTTCACTGCCCTGTACGGCAAAGCCCTCACCACTGCCAGAACCTCCAAGAAGGACTCCAAGGAGGCTCAGGCAGGTCTGCTGGCCATGGAAGGCCTTCATAAACAGGTGCACTCCTTTCTTGCTCCACTATCTCCTGACTTGCTGTGAGTGCTAACACTGTGAGGCAGCTGCACAGCATGCACATCATTTGTCAACCTGATCTGCTGACTTGGGAGTGCTGAAGCTGCATGCATCATTACTGCTGGTTGCAGCCTACTGAGAGTACTTTTCCAGTCTGCACTTCTGACAGGTCTTCAAGTCTCAAGTAAGCCACTCACCCATAAGCTCCATGCATTTGTTCCGCCAGCCATTTCGTGATTGTCACCACAAGCTGTGCTGTGTGCACAAATCTGCATCATGGCAAGGATCCGGCAAGTAATGTTCTGATTCTGTTCATGCTGAGCCTTTTTAAATCACTGTACAGGTGAAGCCGTTCATATTGAGGCGCACCAAAGACCGTGTCCTGGCGGACTTGCCTCCCAAGATTCTGCAGGACGTGTATGTGGACGCATCACCACTGCAGCGGCTGCTGTACCAGGACTTTGACCGGTCTGAAGCCTCCCAGGAGGTGCAGGGAGTGGTCAAGGCTGAGGCCCCGCCAGACGCTGTCACTGAGAAGACGCCTCACGTCTTCCAGGTCTGCTGCTGCTCAATATTCTCTGTTCAAGGGTGCCAGGCAATGCAGGCAGTCCTATTGGCAGTCAGATCTGAGGTGACAGTGTGCTAGTTCTGCACATGTGTCCCTCAGACCACTGAGGATTTTGTGCACCAAATCGGCAGAACTGGTCGTGCTGGCAACACAGGTACACGTCTGAAGCCCACACATTCATTTAAGATTACTTTCATGAATGACATTACAGCAATATGGTCTAAACTGGCCATGAGTAACTGACAACAGGAGCACAAGGTGATGCGGGGCTTCTGTTACAAACCTTTTTGGTTTTTCTTGTATGAGCATAGTGTCTGCTGAGGCATGAAGGCTTGTGTGACTGTTGTCACCCTCATGCATGTCTTCCTGTTCATTGCTGATGAAGGCCAGAACCTGTTATATGGGGAGGTTGGCTTGCATACACACAGCTCACACTGTCCACAGCGGCACATGTGAAATCATGTTGTTCAGGGCACAAAGCCTCTACACAATGCTGTCACGATGCTTCATGTGTTATAGTTGCATCATCATACAATTCCTTTTGTCTGCACAGGCACGAGGTCTGCTGTTCAGCTTTGTATTTGTATTCTGCATCTGTGCGCACACAGACATCTGCACACTGTGACGCTACTGTGTATTGAATTGCTTTGAGATCCTATGTCTTCCTGTCTTACGCTGTCGTCAGTCATCCACAGCTATGTGTGCACATGTGCAGGCACTACAGTATTTGAGCAAGCTGTGCAGTCACCCATTGCTGGTGCTGGACCCTGCCAACCCAGTCCATTTGGAGGCTGTTGAGAAGGCCACTCAGCTGCAGGCCTCCTCCCCTGCTGCCTGGAAAGCCATTCAGCCCAACTTGCATCAGCTGCAGCATGCGCCCAAGCTGGAGCAACTGAAGCAACTTCTACAGGTATCTGACTACATGGCATTCTGCCATGCCAGCAGTCAGTGATCTGCATTGCCGGTGCCTAAGTACAAAAGGCGAACCAGGATTTGTGACTGTGCAACTTAATCAAAAGTCAAGCCAGAGCTGGCTGCTCCAACAAGGTGACACCAAATGCATGCTATGCTCTGGGCAGTAGCACAGTCTGCTAAGAGGGCCTTGACAGCAATGCTGTCCGCATAGCACGCTTGCTTCAGAGTTGCGTCCATGGACCCGAACAAACAAGAATGTATACAGGAATGTGGGATCGGATGGCAGTCTTCTGAGGACAGCCCAGGCAGGGCAGGCTCCCCGGACATGGCCCTGGGTGGCACAGGAGCGGGTCATAGGGTGCTGGTCTTTGCTCAGCTGAAAGGGATGCTGGATCTAGTGGAGGCTGATGTATTGCGTCCTGGTGGCATCTCCTTCCTGCGTCTTGATGGCAGGTTGATTGTGCTAATGTCTGGCTGCTGCTCATATGCTCCTTTACACTTACAACGCAAACTGATGCAAGGTGAATCTGGTGAATTTGCGCTCAGCCTTGGAGTCCTTCATGCCTTCATTCATCTGTTTTGCATACAGACTGGCTGATCTTGCCATGCTCACATGCAATGAGTGGCTATAATAACCTTGACCTTGTGCCTTGAATCATTTGCAGCACATATTGCACAGATTTCCATCAGCCATGGATTTGAATGCCTTGCAGATGCTGCATTCGCCTGGCATGTTTTGGTGTTTCAGACTTTTGCTTGACTTGTGGAAACCTACACTGCAGTGTGGAGGCCAAGAAGCGTTTCAGCATTGTGCAGCGCTTCAACGGTGACCCAACCATTGAGGTGCTGCTGCTGACCACCCATGTGGGCGGCCTGGGCCTCAACCTCACCTCAGCTGACACTGTCATCTTCCTGGAGCATGACTGGAACCCCATGAAGGACCTCCAGGTAAGTAAACCCGACATCCTTCACCTGTATGCCTGCCCGGTAGACTGCAGTTAGACTTCGGTATTGTAGTTTCTGAATCCTTGCTACGGCTGTGTCTCCTGTGCACACATCACCGGAGTCATTGTGTCTCACAGTCCAGCTGTAGCCTGATGATGTGTACAACACCAAATTGCTGCATCTTGTTTGTGCCTTGCAACGGGTTCACACATGGCAGCCTCATGCGTTGTATACAGCTACTGTGCAGCTCAGACACCAGCGGGCACGCTGTTCAGCCTGCCTGCTGGCCACAGCTTGTGTAACTGAGTTTTAACTGCTTGCAGGCCATGGACCGGGCACATAGGCTAGGCCAGCGGCACACAGTGAATGTGTACAGGCTGCTGACCAGGGACAGCCTGGAGGAGAGGATCATGGGCCTGCAGCGCTTCAAATTGGACGTGGCCAACTCTGTGGTCAACCAGGACAATGTCTCCCTCAAGACCATGGATGCTGGCCGCTTGCTGGACCTTTTCACTCTTGATAAAGATGGAAAGGCTGACGCTGCGACAGGTCAGCCTTGTACGCATTACACGCAAAGATTGTCTCAGGCTGCCTGTGTTTGTGATGCAAGCTCTGGAGGTCAATCTTGATCTTGGAGAGCTGTTTGCATTGCATGGAAGGTCTTGATTAGGTGTTGCTTGTTCACATGGCCAGCATGAACAGGTCTGCGGATGACAAAGAACTTGGATTGAGTCACTGCTGTCACCTGTGCAAGCGCGTAGTCTGCAATGATTATGCATTGCTATGTATGCTGTTAACAGAGTGTTGACGTGCTCGTCATATATGTGCAGCAGGAAAGAGTTCAGTAAGTGGAAAGCCTGGAGCTCTCAAGTCAGTCTTGGAGGGTTTGGAGGATCTGTGGGATGAGAACCAATATTCTGAGGAGTTCTCCCTGCAGAGCTTCACCAAAAAACTGTCAACCAAGAAGTGAGGTGTAGCAACACCAGTGGTGCTGTCTTCAGATGCAGCTGAAATGAGCAGGGCATGTGGATGAAAGGTGACTGCTTGCAGCAGCAGGCATTGTGTACTAGGCACAGTGCTTGGCCTTCATCCTAACATGTAAACACAGTGGAAGAAGGTTCAGTTGGAAGGATGAACCCCCCAGGCCTGGTTTGCTAGCGGCTGCTTTTGAGGCAAGGCTGATGAAGCTCCTGAGAGATTCAGAGAGCATCTGGTGTTGGGCTAAGTGGTTGCCACGGTGTACGTGATTGACAACAATCTGGGCTTCAGTGCCAGGCGCTCGCGCCTTGGTCTCTTTTGCCAGTAATCACAAGCTGCGTGGTCTCCTAGGTGCTGTTAGCACTCAGCTGCCTGATGTTTTGAGACACAAGGGCCTGTTCAAGCTGGAAGTGTGTGGAGCATGGCCCCAGCTGTCTTGACACACAAAATGGCAAATGCAGATCTGCATTTGATGATGATGCAGCTAGATTTGATGATCCCAAAGCTTTGTAGAGGCCGGCAACGATGCCTACCAAGTCTATAGCAGGTGCAAGTCGGACTCGAGTCTCTGAAGCACGCATATGCATGTTTTGCTGCCAATATGAACAACTGCTGCTTGAAGGAGAAGTGTGTTGCTCAGCTTTGTGTTGGTTAGCTTTCTGTACATTGTGAAGCTGAGTCAGCTTAGCTGACCAAGAGATCACTTGTATCATCACATGATTACAACTCCTGAATGCATGTTCGCAAATTTTCATCAAGCACAAGTACCTACCGTACTGTGAGGGACACGATTTTCCATTCAGTTGAAGCATAAAGTAGTATTGGCCACGCAATGCGCGACTCAGTACTTGAGTTCAGCTTCCCTTGATAGATTGGATCTCAGATACACTTTCCCAAGGATACACTAGTTTGCAGAGCTTGGTAAAATGCCTGGATCATAGAGGTATTGCATCTGATACAGTATGCAGTCAAGCAAGGTTGTGTTAGGCAGCGCAATGCATTGAAATGCACCTCGGAGGCTATATTTACAGTCATGGAGAGTAGAGTCGCTGACTGAAAACCTGCCGAGACAATAATGATGGCGTTTGTTGCTGACTGTTGGGGCGAGACTGAGGTTGTGCAAGTGGTTATACCTTCATGGCATTTAGCACCCCAACTTGAGTTCAGGTTGCCCTCTAGCGGCGTTTTGACATGGTTGTGACCGGCGAAGCCAGGTGAACATGGCTCGTGTTCGCTCCATACGGCGTGTACACGGCGTATGTATGGATTCAAGTTTTACGGCGTGTAGATGTAAGAGCAGATTTCATACTTCATGTTGTGTTGTTTACAGTGGGGGCCATAAGCATCGGTCGGACCAGGAACATGTGCGAGCTCCGACACTAATGCGAAGCGCAAGTCTGTGTTTAAGCGGCGGTCCTTCCGAACACAGCAAGTCAACCAGCACACCTTTCTGTGTACACGGCTTCACTTGCGCAGAAAGCGCTTGTAGCGCATGTGTGGCGCCGGTAAAAGCAACAGGTCTGTGGCAGTGAAACAAGGCTGACAGCAAGGCCCCAACTTGGCAGCTGTGCGGCACGCGAAAGACATACACCCGATAGCCTGTGACACCCTGGGTCTTCGGTAAAACTAGTCAGCTTTGACTTGTAGTATCCTTTTTTT
>JAABUU010007365.1_pt1 | contig 11346 bp, 7 predicted proteins | sample 5559301 | NCBI WGS metagenome assembly JAABUU01 (sample SAMN10711884, study PRJNA513360) | rock metagenome | isolation source: Antarctica rocks | place: Antarctica: Victoria Land, Richard Nunatak white
TTCCCGTCAAGTCTATCATGAAAGAGTATAAAAAGTCGGGGGTGCCGCATCGGAGCAGGCGTTACCCGGCTTGAACTGCTGGCCGGTCCTCCTTGGGCTCGGTCGCACGCCGCTGCTCTGCTCCCGGCTGGTTCTCCGCAAGGGTGTACTTGTAATAGGGGTCTGAGTAGCAACGGAACAGAAAGTCGGGGTAAGGGCGACGGGATGCCATCCCCTGAATCGGGACGGCCAGCCGCGCACTTATAATGCAGCCGCAGCCAGCGGTCGCCTGAATTTGCCAGCGGTATCCATCCTACCGGAGAACCCCTCATTTAGATGCGTTTGCCCTGTCGGTGGTAGTGCGCTGTCGCGAAGGGCCGGCGCACCCTGCTATACTTCCCCCAATTGTCGATTACTTCGATCATTCGCATCGGACGCCTTCATGCAGTCGCCCCCGGCCGGAGACGGCGCCGAGCTCGCCCGCCTCACGGCCCTCCACCGCGCCGGCCTCGCCGTCGTCCGCCAGCGCGATGTCCCCGACGTGATGTCCGCCGTCATCCATGAGCTCGCCCAGACCCTCGGCTACCACTTCGTCAGCGTCTACCTCTGGGCTGGGGTATCCCTCCGCCTGCAGGCCCAGCACGGCTATGCCACCCCCGCCCGGGAGATCACGCCTCACATCGGCGTGATCGGGCGCGTCTTCCGCACCGCTGCGAGCGCCCATATCATCGACCCCGGCGCCGACCCCGACTTCTTCTTCGCCGATCCCGGCGTGCGCAGCCAGATCGCCGTGCCGATTTTCGACGGCGACCGTGCCTGCGGGGTGGTGAGCGTGGAGAGTGTCGACATGCTCGACGCGCGCGACCACGAGCTGCTGGAGCTGTTCGCGCAGCAGATCGGCGTGGCGATCACGACGGCGCGGCTGCACGCGGCGCTGGTGCGGGCGGCGTGGACCGACCCGTTGACCGGCGTGCTCAACCGGGCGGCGCTGCTGAACGGGCTCGCGGGGATGGTGGCACAGGTGGAGGGGGATGGTCGACCGCTGGCGGTGCTCTTCGTGGACCTGGACCGTTTCAAGGCGCTGAACGACGGATATGGGCATCAGGCGGGGGACCGGGCACTGGGGGCGTGCGCGGAGCGGTTGCGGGAGCACGTGCCGGACGGGGGCATCCTCGGGCGGTATGGCGGGGAGGAGTTCGTGCTGGCGGTCCCGGGGATGGACGGTGCCCAGGGATGTGATCTGGCGGAGCGGATCCGGGCGGGGATCGCGGGGCACGTGTCGACCGGCAATAGTACGGAGATGGAGATCACGGTGAGCATCGGGGTGGCGAGCTCCCCGCGCGACGGTGCCGAGATGGACGCGCTGCTGCGGGCGGCGGACGGGGCGCTCTACCGGGCGAAGGCGGCGGGGCGCAATCGGGTGGCGGAGGCCGACCCGCCGGCAACCGGCCCATGAGGAAATGACACCCCCGAGACGTCGGTCGGCACCACGCCATACGTGCGGGCGCAATCGGTTGGGAGAGACGGCGGAAAGTGATCCACAGAACGTACCCATTTAGCCGTTATTGGTGACCCAAGAAAGACCGCCGCACAAGGAAAAGGCATTAACCGGTGGTCTCCCTAACACCGATTATGTGATGCAAACGGGCTGGTGACAGGCTTCCCCGGCTCGAACGTAAGATGCAGGTACCATTGCGCGAGTCCTGCCTTTTTGTCCGGTCGCGGTGATCCATCGCCGTGCATCAGTTCCACGACGAAGAACAAGATGTGACGAGTAATCCGCGCACGATTAGATGCGAGAAGCGTCGGCGCTTTGGTATTATGAACACCCTTGGGCATGGATGCTACTCATTCGTCAGTCAACGCTCAGTACCGTGGCGGTCGGCGCGTACGCCCCATGGTGGACCATCGCATCGCCTTGTCCTTGTCCTTGCGATGCGTGTACGGACATGCTAGAGTCGCGCGCACCGGGGCATCGTGGCGCATGGCACGGCGATCGTCGAGCGACCTTGATCGGTCGGTACGCGGACCACCGACCCCTTGCGCTCCGTCCCTGCGAGATGAATAATCCGTCAGGTATCGGCTTCGCGGCGTGGACGACGAAGCCGACGTGCCACACATGTGGGGGCATGTGCCGCGTGCTCGATGGTTGAGGAGGGGAAATGGAGCGCATTTCGCGCGCTGCGCGGGGACATCGTTGGGCTTCATCGTCATCGCCGATTCGACAAGCTATCATTCCCGGTGACGACGGCAGGACGGGGCCGCGACTGCCACGGCGGGCCATGATGCTCGGGATACTGGCCGGGGGACTCTCTTTGCTGTCGGTTGGTCCCGCGCGCGCCGACGCCCCGGCCCCAATGCCGGTGCCGCGGTCTGCGGGTGCGGCCTCGCCGCCCACGCCACCGTTGGTGCCCGCCTCGGACCCGGCCGCGATGCCGAACAATGCCCCGCCGCCGCGCGCGACCGGCACCCCGACCGGGGGCGGCGTGTCGCCATCGCCCGCGATCCCGAAGCCGCGCCGGGATGCCGTGGCGGTCGGCGTGTACATCCCCGGGGGGGCGCAGGATACGACGCTCCTCGACGCCTTCGAAGGGGCGGCGGGGAAGCGGATGGCGATCGTCCACTGGTACCAGCCGTGGGGCTACACGAAGGGGTGGTATTCCTCGCCCCTCGACGTCGCCGCGCTGAATGCGGTTGCGGCGCGCGGCGCCACGCCGATGATCACGTGGGAGGCGTGGGGGCCGATCGATGGCGTCGACCCATCGCATGTGGCGAACATCCCGACCGGCGCATTCGACGCCTACATCGATGCGTGGGCACAAGGGCTGAAGGCGTTCGGCAGACCGGTCTACCTGCGGCTCTTCCACGAACTCAACAATCAGAGCTACCCGTGGGCATATGGTACCAACGGGAATACGGCGCAGGACCTCATCACGGCGTGGCGCTATGTACACGGCCGCTTCGCGCGGATCGGCGCGGCGAATGTCCGGTGGGTGTGGAGCCCGAACACCGAGAATGATCTCGTCCCGTTCAGCGCGCTCTATCCGGGAGACGCCTATGTCGACTGGTTCGGCGTCGATGGGTACAACGGCGGCAGCCTGCTGGCGTGGGGCGGGTGGCTGCCGGCGCAGCAGCTCTTCGACCGCTCCTATCGCTCCCTCCTGGCAATCAACGCGTCCAAGCCAGTGATGATCGCGGAGATCGGCAGCGTGGAGCAGGGCGGCAGCAAGCCTGACTGGATCACCGACCTGTTCACGGCGACCCTGCCGCACGCCTTCCCGAACATTCGGGCGGTCGTCTGGTTCGATGACAATCTGGCGGACCAGGGGCAGGCGGACTGGCGCGTCGAGAGCAGCCAGGTGTCGCTGCATGCCTTCAGTCAGGCGGTCGCGTCCCTCTGACGCCATTGATCGCCCCAGCGGCGCGCAATCCCCCGATCATCGGGGGCCGCGATTGCTCCGGTCGCCCGGTGCGGCGAAGAGGGCGGCACGCTGATCAGCGGTGAGCTGCCACTCCGGGCGCCTATCGACGTGCGACATCGGCGGGTTCCGGTCGTCGAAGTAGACGATGCCGAGGAGGGCCGGGAAGTCCGTGAGCGATGCACGCGCGGCGGCGAGCCATGCGCCCTTCGCCACCGGATCGGCGAGGTCGACACCAACCTCGGCGACGATCATGGGCTTATCGAACTGCGCGGCGAGCGGATACCGCTCCTGCAGGACCTGATCGAATGACCGCGGCATGCGAAAGCCCGCCGCCTCTTCCCATTGCTGGGCAACTAACAGCGTCACGCCGATCGCATCGACGACGTCCCCGCCGGGGTAGTAGCGCGCCGATCCGGCGTTGCCGCTCGGCGACCAGATGAAATGGGCGTTCGCCGCGTCGGCGGCGCGCGTGGTGGCGACGAAGTGGCGATAGGCACTGATGTAGGCCTGCGGGTCTCCCTGCGACCACGGATACGTGCCGTCGAGGTCCATCTCTTGCGCGAAGCGGAGGTAAATGGGTTGCGAACCGAAGCTCCCGACAGTCCGGCCGATATCCTTGATGACGGGATCGTACCGCCCGCTGGAGATATCCGCGAGCAGGGTCTGGTCACCGAGGCCGTCGATGTTCCATGCATACGGCTCGATCGTGATGATCGGCACGCGCCCCGCGGCGACGATCCGCGCGATGTGCGCCCGGATTTCGGTGCTGACGGTCGGTTTCCACTGCACGAAGACCTCTTCGACTGCGGCGCCATTCGCTGTGCGTTGATTCGCGGGGTCGTAGACACCGAGGAACGGGCGCGCGGCGGGGAGCGCGACGATCGGTGCCGGTCGCCCCGTCACGCTCACTAGGGCGACTCTGGGTACCGGCGATCCATGGGTGTCCATCGTCTGCTGCGTGGTAGTGCGCGGTGGATCGGTGACGGTATCGGAGGTTGCGACCGGGGGAACGGTTGCCGCGACAGTGTCGGAGACCATTGCCGATGGTAGTGCTGCAACTGCACCATCGCTGTCCGGGGCGTTCGCTGCGGCGAGAAGCGGCATACCGTTGCCCGGGCGCCAGACGAGTGCCTGCACCGCTCGCCCGCCGGATAGCGGCGTGAGCACCGCGAAGAGCACGAGCAGCACGAGCGCGGCGGAGAAGGCGGGCGCGTGGGCACGCCGCACTTCCCGGCGGGGGATGCGCCAGGTGCGGAGGTTCTCGCGGACATTGAGCGCGAGGACGGCGACGATCAGGGCGACGTAGAGGGCGGCGTTGACGAGTGCGAGGTAGAGATAACCGTCCACGTCGCGCGCACGCCCCGACCATAGGTGAACCGCGATCGCCGCGAGGGAGCCGAGGACGATGACGATGTAGGGCGCGAGGAGCCGCAGTGGGAGCGCCTTGACCCCGCGCGCGCCCTTCGGCGTCACCCGGAAGGGGAAGTCCCGCTTGGTGGCCCAGCCGAGGATCGCCTCGGCCACCGCCATCAGCACGAAGGGCCAGCGCGCCAGCATCAGCAGGGCGGAGCGCCACGAGAGCAGCGCCGATTCCTGCGGGCGCAGCCAGCCGCGGCGCTTCACCCACCAGACGATGGCGAGGCAGGAGAGGGTGACCGGCAGCTGCATGCCGAGGAACTGGAAGTAGTCCACCCGCACCAGCGGGCGGCCCGTGAGGAGCGCGACGATCGGCGAGAGCCAGCCGATCAGCTGCGTGAGGGCGAAGAGCGGGTACCAGGTCTCCGCGAAGATGAACTGCGCCCAGAGCCGCGGCCGCAGCGTGCGGCCGTCCTTGGGGAAGAACGTGAGAAGCACCTGGGTCAGCGCGCGCGCCCACTGGTATTCCTGCACCATCGCATCGGCGAAGCAGGTCGCGCCGTCGCCGATCGCGATGGCGTCCGGGCTGAAGACGCCGCCCATCCCCGCCGCGTTGAGCCGGAGCGTGTTGTGGTGGTCCTCGGCGAGCGTGTGCTGGAAGCCGCCGATCCGTTCGAGCGCCGCGACGCGGAAGGCGGCGTGCGAGCCGATGATCAATGGCGCATAGCCGCTATTGTAGCCCATCTGCAGCGCGCCGTGGAGGGTCGCCTCGACCTCGTAGCGAGCCGCGACGGCCCACGACTCGTCCCGGTTGCCGCTGGTGATCGACGGCGCGGCCACATAGGCGACGGCCGGGTCAGCGAATGGGCGGAGCATCGCCATCAGGTAGCCGGGCTGCGGTACGTGATCCGTGTCCATCTGCAGCAGGATATCGTAGTGGATTCCTTGCGACTGCAGCCAGTCGAGCCAGGCGTTGTAGTTGCCGGCCTTGGTCCGCGCCTTGAACGGCCAAGCGGTCGCCTGATACGGGGCGATCCCTTTGCGGCTGAAGTGATACACGCCGACGCGCGCGCAGAGCGCCTTGACCTCGGGCGCATTCCCCTCATCGAGCACCCAGACGTCATGCGAGTAGCCCGCCTGGTCGCGCATCGCGACAATGGTGCGCTCCAGCACCTCGATCCCCTCCGCGCCGGGAACGAAGGTGGTCGCGAAGGTGACCCGCGATCCTGCCGGGAGCGTGAGCGCGGGGTTCGGGCGGCGCATGTGGCCGAGGAAGAAAATGAAGTAGGCCGGCATGGCGAGGGTGTAGCCGATCACGAAGGTGGTGACGAGGAAGCGCGGCACCGTGACGATGTGCGACGGCCGCAGCCACCAGGACCAGAAGACGAGGTTCGCGATCAGCCACAGGCAGGCGAGGACGCGATACGTCCGCTTCTCCGCCGCCGTCATCACCGGCACGGTCGTCCCCGCCGCGATCGCCCTATGGTGCTGCCTCAATCGTGTCATCGTCAGACCCTCCGTGTTCGCGTCCGAAACCCCGTAGAAAAGTGTTGTCCTGGTCGGCAGGCCGCCCGATGGGCGCAAAAAACCCGACTCCCAAAGGTAAGAGGCCGGGTTCACCACTTGCTCCCCAACGCCGAGGTGACCACATTGCAGGCGTTGGATTGTCGCGTTCCTTCTCTGTTGCGATGGATGCGCGGCGCAGTCGCCGCGCGATGTGTCCCGGCTACCCGGAGACGTCAGTCCTCCCGGTCAATCTGCTGCGGCGAGCGTCAAGGCGTCGTACGAGCCAGCGACGACGGGCAAACGCGCGGGATGATAGGGCACGCCGTCGATCGTCGCCGCGACGGGCGCCGCTGACTGAATCCCCATCCCGTGGTAGGTAAAGCCGAGCGCCGCGACCGCGTCCGGGTCGTACACGTTCCGGCCATCGACCAGGATCGGACGGCGCAGCATCCGATGGACACGCGCCAGGTCGAGTCCCTTGAACTCGCTCCAATCGGTGATCAGCGCGATTGCGTCGGCACTCCACGCGGCATCGTAAGGGTCGGCACAGAAGGTCACATTGGGCAGCAGCGGACGGGCTGCCTCCATCGCCACCGGGTCGTACACCCGCACCGTTGCGCCCTGCGCCTGCAGCGCGCGGATGATCTCCAGGGAGGGCGCCTCGCGCAGGTCGTCAGTCTCCGGCTTGAACGCCAAGCCCCAGACAGCGACCGTCGCGCCCTCGAGCGTGCCGAGCGATCGCTCGATCTTTTGAACGAACCGCGTACGGGCGTCGTGATTGATCGCCAGCGTCGCCCGCAGGAGCTGGGGCGGGCATCCGGCATCCTCCGCCATGTGCGCCAGTGCCAGCACGTCCTTCGGGAAGCAAGAGCCGCCGAAACCGATCCCGGCGTTGAGGAAATGCGGGCCGATGCGCTTGTCCATCCCCATCCCTGCCGCGACCCCCCGGACATCCGCGCCGACCGACTCGCAGATCTGGGCGACCTCGTTCATGAAGGAGATGCGCGTGGCGAGGAAGGCGTTGGAGGCGTATTTGATCATTTCCGCCGTGCGCAGGTCGGTGACGAGCACCGACGTGTCGAAGGAGGAGTACAGCGCGGCGACCGCTTCGGCGGAAGCGCGATCCTCGGACCCGAGGACGATTCGGTCGGGGTGCAGCATGTCATGCACCGCCGCCCCCTCGCGCAGGAACTCCGGGTTCGAGACGACGGCGAAGTATGCGCCGACCGGGGCGTGCTCGCCGAGGATGCCATGGACCAGATCGCCGCTGCCGACCGGCATCGTGCTCTTGTCCACGACGATCGTCCGGTGCCAAGGAGTGAGCGACGAGGCGATGGAGGTGGTGGCCGCCCGGACGAAGCGCAAGTCCGCGCCGCCGTCCGGGGCGGGCGGGGTGTTGACGCAAATGAAGACGAAGTCCGCGTCGGGGATCGCCTCGTCGTAATCGGTGGTGAATGCCAGCCGCCCCGCGATGGTCTGCTCCGCGAGCAGCGTCTCCAGCCCCGGCTCGAAGATCGGGCACGCGCCCGCCGTCAGTCGCGCGACCTTCGCCGCGTCGATGTCCAGACCAATAACCTCATTGCCGAGGTAGGCGAACGTCACCGCCGTGCAGAGCCCGACGTACCCTGTGCCAATGACTGCAATCTTCGCCACTGTTCGATCCTTTCGGTAACAAAAAACCGGCCACATTGCTGCTGCCGGTTTCACCGCTCGCTCCCCCCCGCCGAGGCGACCACATTACAGGCCGGGGATCAACACTTCAACATTCGACTATATGGGTACTATAGTCCAATAACATGACTCGTTCATCGCTTCGACAGGAGCTTTTGATGACAATCTGTACAGGGGCCATGCCTCGGGCCGCATCGCGGGGGTGACCGATACCTGACACGATATTCATCTGCCGGGTGGCCCCGCGATCCAAAGTCGCCCCTTGCTCACCAGGGAGTGGGTGTCGGCGTGCGATCTCGTCCTTGCGCGGTTCGCTACGATCCCGGCACGAAAGTTTCGACCTGTCGTGCCGGATTCGGTGCGGTGAGCGTTCCGCATTGATTCATGCGACCTACGCCGCCGCGTGCGCCAGGCAGAGCGAGGTGGGCTCGCGGCCGGGTATGGTTGCATGCTCGCCCGTGCCCATAATCGGCCTCAGCACTTGCTCGAAATAGGGGATGGTACGGCGGAGGCCTTCGTCCAATGGGATGGCGGGCTCCCAGCCCGTCAGGGCGAGCGCCTTGGCGATGTCCGGGCAGCGCCGGTTCGGGTCGTCGCCCACGGCCGTCGGCCGCTCCACGAAGGGGAGATCCCGCCCCGTCGCCGCCAGGATGGCCTCGGCGAGGCTGCGGATCGTCCGCTCGTCGGGGTTGCCGAGGTTGATCACCTCGCCCTTCGCCCCCGGGCTCTCCATCACCGCCAGCAGCCCGCGCACCAGGTCTTCCACATAGCAGAATGCCCGCGTCCGCTCGCCGCCGTCGTACAAGGTCAGCGGCTCCCCGCGGAGCGCCTGCGAGAGGAGGTTGGGGATGACGCGGCCATCCTTGATGTCCATACGCGGGCCGTAGGTATTGAAGAGGCGTACGATGCGGATGTCGGCCCCGTACGTCCGGTGGTACTCCATCGTCAGGCTCTCGGCGAACCGCTTGCTCTCGTCGTAACAGGAGCGCGGGCCGACCGGGTTGACGTGGCCCCGGTAGGTCTCCTTCTGCGGATGTTCCTGCGGGTCGCCGTACGCCTCGCTGGTGGAGGTGAGCAGGAAACGCGCCCCCGTGGCCCGCGCCAGTTCGAGGACGCGGTGCGTCCCGACGGCGTTGGTCATGTGGGTCTCGATCGGGTGGCCGCGATACCCCTCGGGGCTGGCGGGCGAGGCGAGATGGTAGATGCGATCCAGCGGGCCGGGATCGGGCAGTGCCTCGGTCACGTCGTGCCGGACGAAGGAGAAGCGGGGATGCCCCGCGAGGTGGGCAAGGTTCTCCGTACTACCGGTAACCAAGTTATCCCAAATGATAACCGCGTGCCCCTCGGCGAGCAGAGTGTCCGTGAGATGCGAGCCGATGAATCCCGCCCCGCCCGTTATCAATATGCGCATGACAAACTCCTTATCCATAATCATCGACAACCCCGCGCGCCATGCGCGGTACTCTTTCCTCGGTGTCGCTACTTTGCCCAGTCGTTCGCCTTCGCTACGCCATCGGGCATTGCGCCGTGAAAGATGACGTTGAGGCTCTGGCGCATGTAGGCGTCCGCCGCCTCCATGTCGTTGGTCCGGTACTGCCTCGCGACGCTGACGGCGATCAGATTCGCCACCAACTGCCCGAACTGCCCCGCGTCGAGGCCGGAGCGGAAACGGCTGGAGCGCTGCCCCTTGATCGCCACCTTGGCGACCAGTTCGGCGAGCGTGAAGGACTCCGCCGCCCGCACCGCCCGCTCCACGTCCGGGTTCAGCATCTCGTGCGAGAGGACGACGACCGCTTCGCCATACTCCTCCAGGAGCGCGCGGACCGCGAGCCAGATGCGGTAGATGATCCGCTCCGCGCTGACGTTCGCGGCGATCTGCTCGTCCACCTGCGCGGTGAGGTTAATCATCAGGTCGCGCCCGAACTCGACGATCACCGCTTCCTTGTAGCCGAAATAATTGAAAAACGTGCCCCGGCTGAGGTTCGCCGCGTCGGCGATGTCATCAATGGAGGTATTGTAAAACCCTTGCGTGTTGAAAAGTTCGACCGCGCGGTTGATGATCGCCGAGCGGGTCTGGAGTTTCTTGCGTTCCCGCAATGAGGGGCGCGGGAAGGCCCCGCGTTGCGGGAACGGGGTATGCGCTTTTCCCCTCGTATCCATGGTGTCGCCTACTCCACCCGATGAGCAATGCGTCGTCCGAGACGCGGCCGATATTTCCATGCTGAACTCCTTGATCGTTCCTCAATGGGACCAAAACCGTTCCCAAAATAGTTGCGGCACTGCACCGCCTGATTGCACTCAAAGGTAAGGGAACATCATGGCATTATTATCTGCTCTAGGTCATTATTTGATTACAGGATTGCCATCTTCGTAGCGATAGAGGTTGATCGCGCACCTCGGCGATGCACGATATGTCCCGCAACCCCTCACCTAATCGTGAGGTCGCGGATCTCGTCTATTCCCGCCATCATCCCCACGCACGCGGGGGTGAACCGGGACTGCCCGGCGCCGACACGAGAGATTCAATTCACGAAAGGAGTCGTGTCACCCGTCCGATTGGACACCATTCGTACTCGACACTGATCGCTACCGTACTGCTTATTCTCCTGCCCGCAGATACTGGTAGAGCGTCTCGCGGCTGATCCCGTACGCCCGCGCCACCGCCGCCTTCCCCTCCCCCGCCGCCACCCGTGCCCGTGCCTCCGCCCGCTGCTCTACACTCAGCGCCTTCTTCCGCCCCCGGTACGCCCCCCGCCGCTTCGCCAAGGCGATCCCCTCCCGCTGCCGCTCCCGGATCAGCGCCCGCTCGAACTCCGCGAACGCTCCCATCACACTGAGCAGCAGCGTCGCCATCGGCGCGTCCTCCCCCGTGAAGGTCAGCCCTTCCTTGACGAACTCGACGCGGATGCCCCGCCCGGTGAGCTGCTTCACGAGGCGGCGCAGGTCGTCGAGATTGCGCGCCAGGCGATCCATGCTATGCACGACGACGGTATCGCCCTCGCGCACGAAGCGCAGGAGGGCATCGAGCTGGGGCCGGGCGACATCCTTGCCCGACGCCTTATCGGTGAAGGTGCGGTCGACGGGAATCTGTTCGAGTTGGCGATCCGGGTTCTGGTCGAGGGAGCTGACGCGAACATAGCCGATGCGCTGCCCATTCATACGATTTCCTCCATCTGTCAAGATAGAGTCTATAAGGTTCGGGAACGGATGTCAAGAAAGAGAAATAATGATCCTAGATTGACAAGGAGAAGGAGGGGTGTCTGACATCAGGTTGGGGTACCACAACTTGACATGACGCCACGTGCCGTCTCTCGCGTTTCTTTGCGTCGCGGCCGAAGTGGACGATCTTGTCCGTTTCGCCAATCGACCCCCCACGGGAGGACCGACACAGCGGTAGGGGCGACAAACCCGG
>JAABUU010007368.1_pt1 | contig 11343 bp, 9 predicted proteins | sample 5559301 | NCBI WGS metagenome assembly JAABUU01 (sample SAMN10711884, study PRJNA513360) | rock metagenome | isolation source: Antarctica rocks | place: Antarctica: Victoria Land, Richard Nunatak white
TCCCCAGCACGACGCCTGGGCATCAATCGCCCGCTCGACCCAGCACCCACCACTAACAACCCGCGCCCCCGAACCCAGAGATCGAAACCGACGCGGACCTCCTTCCACCCGGCGCCGCGCCCGGGACCGTCCCGACCGACCTCGAGCAGGCCACGGGGCTCGAGCGCTTTGAGATCCTGGGCAAGATGCAGGGCATCGACGTCTTCGACATGAAGCCGCTGGACGCGTCGAGGAGAGGTAACGACCACCATTTTCGCGGCCGCCTCCGCCGTTGGCCCCGCCCCGCTCGATGTTCGAATCCGTATCTTGCCGGGGCCGTGGCGACGGATGGGAAAAACGCACAGCTGACGTGATCCGATCTGGCGAAAGGTACGCTCGACAATCCGATCGTGGTGCGCTCCTTTGGCGACGAGCAGTATGCCGGCTGCACTGGGTGTCCGGCTGATTCGCATGGCGTTATCTGGCTGACTGTGCGTTGACCGACTTTCCTTTCCTTTCGTTCCCTTCTCTTCCCTTCCCTTCCCCCCCCTCCCATCCCTCCCCTCCCTTCCCCCCGCCCCTTCCCGCCCCGCCGTCCGCTCGCTGCCGCTAACGCTCACGCTCACGCTCTAGATGTCGCGCGACCGCCCACAGGAACGCTGCCCGGAGTGCGGCGGCGTGTACCTGATGGAGTACGTGGGCCCGCCGGACGATCCGCATGCGCACCATGACCGTACGTTTTCTCTGGCTCTCGTTTTCCGTGTTCGTTGTTGTTTTCAGTGTGCTTGTATATCTGGTTCTGCTATGTGGTTGGGTTTGATTTGGTTGGCGTCTTGCTGATTGAGGTCACCCTTGTTGGGTGGGTGTTGGTTTAGATTCCGATGGCTCGCACAATTACGAGGAACCGAAGACTTTTGCGGATTATGTGAGGCCTGAGTATCGGTAGGTGGGTGCTGTGGGAGGGGATGGGAATGGGAAGGGAGGAGATGGGGTATAGTGACTGTATGGCAAGCCTATCCATAAGAGATTGAGATGAGATATGAAAGAGGGCATAGTTCGAGCAGTCGCAGTGCAATAGTAAATACATCCTAAACAAACCGTTCGATGAAATAGGGGAAGAGACCGCAGCGTAGGGCGGGTAATAGGATCCGGGCGATCGAAGAGGAATGAAACTTGTATGATGGGCCAGAGAATCTCCCCCATCAGACAGAAACCATTGCAGAACGCATCTCGTCCACATCGGGCATCGTACCCACCGTCACAGTTCATCACGTTGTAGCGATTTCGAATAGGCATAAATGGCATGAGACCTTATCATGTATGTCACGCTACACTAAGCGCAACAAGCCCAAACAAGCCCCACATCACCAAGCACCGGCCCAGCCCTCGCACCACCACCACCACCCACCTACTCCTCCTCATCCCCCTGCTCCGCCTCAAGCGTCGTCTGCGCAATACCTAAACCCACCCACTCGTCAGCAAGTCTCCAACTCCCCTCCCACACTCGAACCACCCTCTCCTACATATAAAAAACCAAACTCTCTCCCCAGGAAGAAAAACCCACGATCCAAATCCCGCTGCCCACTCTGCGTGATCCTTCTGCCACCCTTATCCTCATCATGCTCGAGCACACCAATCTTCTCCAGCGCCTGCATCACCTTCCGATCGACGCTGCCGCTGGCATCGACGTGGTGCGACGGCCGCGAGCCGCGGTTCTTCTGGCTGCCGTGCGCTTTCCGCAGCCGGCCTACCCCGACCGTCTTGCGCAGGTACACGTGTCGTGCCACGGACGCCGCGCGCGTGTAGAACCTAGGGGTGTGGGGCGTCAGTGATAAGTTACCCAATCGGCGGAGGGGGTGTAGTTTGGGGAGGGGTTTGCGTGGGGGAGGGGGAGGGGGGATGGGGGGATGGTACCAGTCGATGGATTGCGGGGGTAGTTCTTTCGAGCTGGAGGTTTTGACTGTGTCGACCCAGCCTGTGCGCGGGCGGAGGAGCCCGATGAGTTAGTTTTGAGCTCGTCGGTCGGATCATTTCCCAGCAGGGCCGGTTCGCTTGCGAGTTTGCACGGCCGGGCTGTAGTGGGAGGGGGAGGGGTTGGACGGACCTGGGATGGGTAGCTTTCCTTGCCTCTTCAGGAATGCCGAGTATGCGTTGATGAATTTCTGAGCCTGTTGTGGATACGTAATTGTTAGCTTCTGCGATGTCTATCCGTGTGCCAGCCCGGTCTCCTTGATTTCGTGGTTGGTGCTCGTCGGGCATGACTTCTGTACCCTGCTCGCCGGGGGAAGTGGCTTGCACTTACGTCGACATCGCGAACACTGACGCCGCCGGCCATGATTGTGATGGTGCCTCTTCGTCTGGGTGTGGGATGACTTTAGAGAGCTAAGGGAGTGTCGTTTTGATCGTTGCGATGATGTTCGTGATCTTCAATTTTCCGGATTACGGTTTGTGTGGGCGGCGGCTCGCTTAGCCTTTTGTGGACTAGACCAGCCCTGGATCTGGATTGTCAGAAGCTACTTACGAGTCGGGAATCTATGTTGCATTGTTTGGAAAATTACCAGGTAGGCTTGGAGTAGGTGAAAAGTGCTTCAAATAATCTATCAGTGTTACTCTATTCTAAATGTATTACAGCGATCGCAACGCCGCGGACAGATAGATCTGCCATCACAATCGACAAACTCGCATCACCAACTCCATGTGCTACAGCGTGCGAGGGATGGTGAACCCATGTACTCATACAGACACTCATAGAGTCGGTGCTCGCTTGAGACCAATGCAGTACCTTGCAAAAAGGGTATCGATAAAGTGCTCGTGACGTATTCCCGGTGGTCGCTGTTTCTGAAACTCGTCAATGGCATCGTGGACGCTGAAGCCTTTCCGCTCAATGAGGTAGCAGCAGATGAAGAAACCAGTTCGATTGAAGCCATAGTGACAGTCTACCCCGATCAGCCGCTGCTGTGCGCCATCCTCCAACGTCGGCGTCATGTTCCGCAGCCGATCCACCAACTTGATGAACTCCCTGACCTCATCGATTGTAGGTGGGATTTTGGAGACGGTCGGAAACTTGTGATATTCGATGCCGCCAAGCTCGAGTCCTTTGGGATCGTAAACTGGACTCTCATGGCTGATGTCAATGACAGCTCGGATCCTGCTCTTCCACTGTTCCACAAAGATTGCAGGCGAGTGTGTCTTGTCAATCTCACGCAACGTTTTCATGGCTCGAAAGGTTCCGGCAATGGGCTCAGAGACCGGACTTACCGCTTGCCACTTTGCGAGATTCTTGACGTCCCATTTACCCTCGGTCGTGAGCAGTTGCAGCTGCCAGCCCAGCGAAAGACGATGATCCACAGTTTCTGACAAAAAGGTCTGGATCAAGCCAGCAAGTGTGCGATATATGGCAGGATCGTACAGTAGAGCATGAGAAGCTGGAGCCGGCAGGATGCACGTCTGTACTTCCCTACGCTTTTCACTCAGTGGTTTGGACTTGGGGTACGCAGCCCGATCCTTAGGCAAGGTTAGGGTTTCGTTTATCTTCTCGGCGTCCGAGGCTGCTTTGTTGTGCTCCTCATCTGTCCGATGCTGAAGCCCAATGGAGTCTCCTTCACCAGCTGAAATGGGCAGTGCTTCGCTTTCGAGATTGTACGCTTTCGGTTTCCTCTTGATGACTTTCCCAAGATACTTTGCGATCGTGACAACTTCTTCAGGTGATGTGACGGTATCAGCTTCGCCACCGGCAAGCAGTACTGGCATGTTTAGTCCGGACCAGACCTCTCTTCCGGGAAACCCTCCCACAGGTGGTCCATCTTCATGGTAAACAGGCAAAGCACCCCAAGCCATGCGACGCCAGACAGGCGTCTTGCTCTGCTCGTTAAACCGATGCTGAAGCTTCTTCGTCTCCTCATCTGCCGTCGATCCAACGAACCTTGCGACACTAGGACTGTCAGGACCTCCGCGTCGATCCCATCCTCTCCATAGGTCAAAGAGCACACTAGGGACTGAAAGCAGCATGCGATACCTTGCCACTTCGTCTCTGGAAGGAGGGTCTGCACGTGGGCATATGGCGACTAGGCCAAGAACACGACTTGCTAGGTTAATTGGGATACGTGATGTTGACGTGGCCAGCAGAGCTGACAGGGAACAGCCCATGCTGTGTGCGATGAGTACTACGCCTTGATTGTGCGCGTCGTCCAGATGATCCTTTATCACAACAGCAAGAAGTTCGGCAAGCGCCTCGGTCGTATATGCTTTCCAGGATGACGGTGCGAAACCTGATAAGCCACATCCCGGAAGATCAATACCAAGGCAGCATGAAACGTTGACAAGGCTGGTTAGAAGTGGATGGAATTGTGTCAATGATCCTCCAAGGCCATGTATGAAAACAAGAAGAGGGAGTGGTGTAGGTTTCGACGGTAGCTTCTCAGTCTGAGGGTGAGGGCGGAAAAAGGTACGAATACGGGGGTAAGTTGCCACTGATGTTGTGTATGAACGATATGTGGAGTGTTTTCGGAGCAGGCCGGGGTCATTGTCTTTTTGATAAGAAATGGAAGTCAGTAAATATTTCGTAAGGCCAACATTAGACCATGATGGACTCGAATATACCGTTTCTCGATGCGCTGTCAGCACTACCGATAGATCCCCGACCCTTGTGGCTACCCTTCAGCCCCTCCTTCCACGATCTCACAGAACCGTTGGCTTCATCACTATCCGCCCCACGTTTTGATCTGAGGAACCATAGCCCTGGTACAAGGCTACATAACGTCAAGCACTGCACCATTCTATAGAGGCTCAAGTCACCCTCCCTCAGTAATGAATACGGCTGCTGAAATGAAGACGAAGTATAACGGGCAACGGATTGGACTACGTCAAAAGAAGACCATAGGATAGATGGTCTCGATTGTTCATCCAATCCTGTGACAGTTGTTGTAGCTGCAGTAACTACCATAAGAAATACTCCGAGAAGAGCGACCGTGACACTCAAGGCGGAGGAGAGAAAGCCTTTCATATTATTTTGCGGTGAAGAAAGTCGACGGTGGACCGGGGGGTTCTGATCGACGGTGACAGGGCTTGACTGGTAGGGCCAATGATCGACACGAACCCAGCGTCCTGCTGACGCTGCTGGCTGAAACTACGACAGCAAGAGGCTCTCGTTTCAGCCCAATGGCCAATGGCTCCCAAGGTATTCCGGGCACCTGGGACCTAAATCTTGAATGGCTCCCGGTGCTAACGGGCCGTTGAAATGGTGCTGTTTCTATTGCATACCAGGTAGGTAAGGTAGCCTTCCTCCTTGGTCTGCCTTTCAACCCAACGACACCCTCCTTGTCTCTTGTTCTCTCAGGCGCCTTACTGTACATTTGAGAATTGAACGAGCTACACCAGCACAAGTCGATCCAGGCTCGCGAAACGTAGTAAGTGTGTTCGTGGCACCTTGTAAATGCTCGATTAGAATGGAAGCCGATAAGGGCGCAGTCGAGGCAGACAATGGGCGGAAGGTCTCATTCGTTCATTCCGCGAGTTGGGCGCAATACCTTAACAATGGTCGTACCGACGTAAGCCTCTTCCTCGCCTTCGTCTTCTTCGTCGTCTTTGTGGTGTCTTTGGTCCAACAGAGCTCCATGCACCGTCTCCCCAACCGAGTCAACGCGTGCTTCAATCACAAAGCTCATTGGAGGGTGTGAGGTTTGCCTGAGATGCGATAAGATATGGATATATAAGATAAGATTAGATTAGATTAGATTGGAGAGATTGTATCCTGCATCTTTAAGTTAACTTTTCCCCTTCCTTATCTCGGTCCTGTCGGTCTAATTCTGCAAGTCAGCGACAGAAGCTAAGTTCCCAGCACGGAGGATTTCCGTGCGATTGCCATGTGATGCTCAAAGATCGTTCAATAAGCGGGCCAATAGGAATTTGAAGCTACCTTATGAGTGCAGTTAGGTCGCCGGCAGTGGGAGACACGGATGAACAGATCAATACAGTACGGGTCTAAAGTGATCAAGGCCAGACCGGCCCCGAGGAAGAAAGGGAAGGGAATCGGAGGGTAGGGAAAGAGAAGCGAAGGGAAGCGAAGAGCGAAGAGCGAAGAGCGAAGAGAACGAAGGACAAGCTTAAGATCAAGGACTCTTGAACCTTCAAAACCTTCCCACCTTCCTTACCTTACTTCCCACCGTCTCGTGACTCATGCAGATATCCATGTAGCAGTAACTTTTCTTCAGTCTCCAGCAATTGAGGATCACCCCTCGTTTTTTCTCTCTGTGGTCGTACCAGATACCGAGCGCGCACATGTCAATACTTCGTTGTACAATCTTGATTGTCGTTGACTATCTTCTTCAACATTCGATTGACCTAGCTTCATTTCTTTCTCTTCCTAGGCAGTTCTACTGAAAATGGATCCCTCGAATCTACAGAAGCAAAGGGAGCCAGAGGAGCCAAGATTCTTGAGCTTTCCCCATCTGCCGGACGATGCGACTCGAGATGGCAAGCTAATACTCAACAAATACTCCTCCACTATCACCAGGGAGCATGACTTTCCAGGCGCACAGGTCAGGCGATTATTCTACTGGCGTCTGAGCCCCTCGCTGATATGTTGCGAACAGGCAATGTTGTATGCTGCGGGTGTACCAAACCGAGAGGCTATGAAGAACAGTCCCCATGTGGGTGTAGCGTCAGTCTGGTGGGAAGGGAACCCTTGCAAGTAAGTTATCATAAGCCCTATTGCCGAGGGCAAAGGCTAACTTGCTCCTAGCATGCATTGTGAGTTCACCGAACAATGCAAACAACATCAATCCCTTATCGGTGTTAAGGGCTAAGGCTGCATGCTGACACTGGCCTTGATATAGTACTTGATCTTGGACGGACTGTAAAGAATGCGGTTGAAAAGCAAGGGATGCTGGCTTGGCAATACAACACCATTGGTGTCTCAGATGCGATCACCATGGGCGGCGAAGGTAACACGTCAAGGCCTAATCGGGTAACGATGCGCCGCTGACAAGAGTCCAAGGGATGCGTTTTTCCCTCCAGTCAAGAGAGATCATCGCCGATAGCATCGAAACCGTGACGTGTGCACAACACCACGATGCCTGCATCGCCCTTCCCGGCTGTGATAAGAACATGCCGGGGTGTGTCATGGCCATGGCCCGGCACAACAGACCCTCGATCATGATATATGGTGGCACGATTGCTGTCGGGTACAGCGATCTTCTACGGAAACCCATCAACATCTCAACTTGTTACGAAGCACACGGCGCATATCTATACAACTCCCTTAAGCAGCCAGAAGACGGCGGAGACACGACGAGGACGAAAGACGAGATCATGGACGATATCGAGCAACATGCATGTCCCGGTGCTGGTGCGTGTGGTGGTATGTACACTGCGAACACGATGGCAACCGCCATTGAATCAATGGGTCTCACCCTACCCGGCTCTTCATCCACGCCGGCAACCTCACCGGCGAAGATGCGCGAGTGCGTCAAAGCCGCCGACGCAATACGTATATGTATGGAGAGGAACATCAAGCCTCGCGACCTGCTGACAAAACGGTCATTCGAAAACGCCATGGTCATGACCATGGCCCTGGGCGGGAGTACCAACGGGGTAGTACATTTCCTCGCAATGGCCGCCACGGCCGGCGTACCCCTCACCCTCGACGACATCCAACGCGTGAGCGACAAAATCCCATTCATCGCCGACCTCGCCCCGTCGGGACGCTACTACATGGCGGACCTCTACGAAGTCGGCGGCGTGCCCTCAGTGCAGAAACTCCTCGTAGCCGCCGGCCTGCTCGACGGCGACATCCCCACCGTGACCGGCAAAACCCTGGCGGAAAACATCGCCTCCTTCCCCTCCCTGGCCCAAGACCAAGTCATCATCCGCCCGCTCGCCCACCCCATCAAATCCTCCGGCCACCTGCAGATCCTCAAAGGCAACCTCGCCCCCGGCGGCGCCGTCGCCAAGATCACCGGCAAGGAAGGCACAAAATTCACCGGCAAGGCCCGCGTCTTCGACAAGGAATCCCAACTCGACCGCGCCCTGAACCAGGGCGCCATCCCCCGCGGCGAGAACGTCGTCCTCATCGTCCGCTACGAGGGGCCCAAGGGCGGGCCCGGCATGCCCGAGCAGCTCAAGGCTTCCGCCTCCATCATGGGCGCCAAGCTGACTAACGTCGCTCTCGTCACCGACGGCCGCTACAGTGGCGCCAGTCACGGCTTCATCGTCGGCCACGTCGTGCCGGAAGCGGCCGTCGGCGGGCCGATTGCCGTCGTGCGGGATGGCGACGTGGTGACGATTGATGCTGAGACGAACGAGTTGAGCATGGCGGTTTCCGAGGAGGAGATTCGCGAGCGGCTGAAGCGGTGGAAGGCGCCGTCGAAGACGGTCACGCGCGGCGTGCTGGCCAAATATGCGCATCTGGTTGGCGATGCGAGCCATGGGGCTTTGACGGACATGTTTTGAGTCTGGGGAGTCCGTCCTAGATTAATCGGAGGGTTTGAATGGGGAAAAGTGAATGGATATACTTTGAGCGTCGTTCTTGGTCACATTTTATTCGTCACTGATGAAGTGTGGAGCGTCAAGTACCCTGGAGATGTGTTTGTCGCTCAACCTCACATGCACTCAGAGGTCGTCATTCGTTAGAAACCCAGGTAACTTGCGACGACAACATGATGTTCTCGATGTCATCTTACGCCTTGCCCTTCCCACTTCCCTTATCAGACATGCCCCATCCCAACTGGCCCCTATACCACAGATCTAAAGACGCCTTAAACCCGCGATCACTTGAGAGTCAACTGTGCACACATGATCCTATATCTCCACCAACGCTCCCCCGTCTGTCCTGCAACTCCCATCCACTTCTAGCCTCCCCCCTTCAACCATCACTACTGCGCTCATCCTCGACTGTTATCGAACCCCTCATTCTCTCATCCATTCCATTCGCAATAGCAGACATAAGTCCAGCAAGCAGCCTGAGCCAAGTTTCGTCCCTGCCCAAGCTGGAGGTCTCATGCCATGCCGTACAGACTCCGTCCGCATCCAAAGGATCGGACGTTTTGGGTGTGGTGGCCTTTCAGGCCTCTCCGGACCAACCGGAGACGTGTCATCGACCCCCGCCATGAGAAAGGGGTGACGATGTTCGGATGAGGCCTGCTCTGTGAGATTCGAAGCGTGCACGGGGCAAGACCGAGTACGCACCGCAATGGAAACGGGCGCTGGGCCACGGAGTTAGCAGTCGAGGCTAGACTGTAGGTAGATCGTGTAAAAGTGGCTGTTTGGTCCGCTCGTTTTCAAGTTGTATTATTTGGGGTCTTCACAGTCCGCCATAGTCGTATTAGTAATCGTCCTCGTAAAGGCTCTCGTATATGTCCATCGATATTATTTCCATGAATTTCTCCTGATCGAACTCCTCTCCCCCGTACATCACTCTCTCTAGATAGTTATCGAGTCTAACATCTGCAGGCTCATCACAGCTGCAGCCCGTGTACGAGTCAGATGGACTGGCGCCCTCGGTGGCGTCTTGCACTGCGGCTGCGTTTTCGAGAGCAAGCAGATCCTGCGAGGAGAACGCGAATTCCTCTTCGTCGACTTGATCAGCTGCGCTAGGTTGTTCTGCGCTAGGCTGTTCTGCCCTTGGCTGTTCTGCCCGCGCGGTGATGTTCTTTTTACTTTTGGCCATTGTGGCCACATCAACACGAATTACACGTGGCTGCGCACTCTTAAAATCAGCGAGCTGGCATCGAAGGGCATCCAGCTTCGCCATCGTTCCTTGACTTCGCGCCCTAAAATCCTGACTAGACTCCGATTCGTCCAGTTCATCTACGGAGAAGTCAAGGTCTTGGGTCAAGAGAAACGATGTCGGATCCTCAGCTTCAGCTGTGTCATGGCAACCGTCTTTGATCTGACGATTCAGGTCCGTCTGCTCATCGTCAGAGGTTTGAGCATCTTGGCTCAGGAACATCGGCAAAGTTTCTTCGATCGGTATGATCTCTTCCCGCTCGTCTATGTCCGAGTCAAGGTCTTGAGTTGCAATGTGGCGCAGCAACTCTGCCGTTACATCCTCAGCAGCCTTGACACATTCTTTGCCACCTGACAGGCTTTCCAGCTCCTCGCTCGCTGTTTGCGACTCGTCATCAGTGAGCTCGCGCTGAATCTGCGTATTGCTGACAAAGAAAGCAGCCCAGTCATCTAACTGCGTCGAGGCTGGCTCTAGAGCGGATGTATGTGGCCTTCGATCATCCTGTGATCGTTGTCGATCGAAACTCTTCGGTTGTAGTGGCCGAACAGGTGATCCACGCTCCAAAAGACAGCTCTGATTCACCAAGATATCCTCCAAGCTCTGATCTGAGCCTTCAGACCCCTCATCATCTTCGCCCATCATGTCCTCCACGTCCTGCTCCTTGCTCTTCCCACCTCCCCGGGCGAATTGAGACAACCTCTCCTGCCTCGGACTGACGTATACCTTCTCCGGCTCCGCTATACCCATCCGCTTCCTTGCCTCCCTCTCCTTCTGCTCCTTTTCGATCCTCTTCTGCCGATTGACGGCTTTCTGCGCGTCACGTTTCTTGATGCGGTCCGCGCGCTCTTGGAGCACCGCGGCACGTTCCAAGCGTTTCAAATCGGTGTTAGAGAGACCGGGGATGCCTCTGGCCTTTTGATAGGCTCGCTTCGCCTGCTTGGATGTTTGTGGACGTTTCGGTAATGGTGTGCCTGGCATCGTTGAAGTCACAGATAGAGAAGCCAGCTAGGTCTGTTGTTATTTGTTGGAGACGTTGGTGCAGGGCCGGATGTTGAGAGGTGTTATTCCCTTTAGTGCTTGCAAGTCATCACAGATTTGATGGAACAAGTGAAAGCAGATTTTGAAATAGTAGCCGTCCTCTCTGTGAATGCAGAGTTACTAATTGTGGTCCAGAGTATTCAACACAACAAGCTGCATATATGGCATCTCGGAGTGACGGTTAGACAGTTAGCCATCACCAATTTGCAGAGATCTCAGGAAAGTTGTGCTCCGTCCACGAGCCATGCAAAGCTTTGGCCATCATTGAGCAAATCGTTATGTCTGAGCAAGTGCAACGCAATCAAGGGAAGGTGCGGTTGGCGTCACATTCAGGGAGACCGGCTTATGTAAGCAAACACTTAAGTGAGGTGGTTCCCTGCTTATTTGGCTTTCGGCCTGCAAAGACTCTTCCTCCCCGTGGTGCAGGCTGGGAACCTGGAAGGCTTGCCTTTCAGAGCTAATAGAGTCACTGGTCGAGCTGTGGTTGTTGCAGTGCAAGGTGCCACGGTGGCGTCGCGCAGGCGTTGCTGACGTGCCTTGCAATGTGGCCTCAACAGAACAGAGGTCTACGACCAAACTGGGTATGAAAACCACCCGATTAT